>Ga0326728_10002626_pt1 | contig 59059 bp, 65 predicted proteins | sample MB3enrmetagenome_FD_207602 | JGI IMG/M metagenome (GOLD analysis project Ga0326728, IMG submission 207602) | Lab enriched peat soil microbial communities from McLean, Ithaca, NY, United States - MB31MN | ecosystem: Environmental > Terrestrial > Soil > Wetlands > Peat | place: USA: New York... | reverse complement strand
ACAATGCCAGTAAAATTCGCGAACGCGAAAATAGCCGTCTTCTGAGAGGGGCTACACCAGTTCCATTCTGCTGTGCGTGCTCAGCGGCTTACCTACTTCTGTATTATTCGGGTGCCGAAACGGCTGCGTCCGCTGCACCGGTTGCTTTTTCGCTAGAATCGTAGATTACCGTCAAGGAAAGGACCTGCGTGGCCACGAAGCCGCCCACCGTCATCGCGATCTATCCCGGCTCGTTCGACCCCATCACCAACGGGCACCTCGATCTGGTCGAGCGCGCGTCCAAGCTGTTTGACCGCCTGATCGTGTCGATCCTTTGCAACGACGAAAAAGAGCCGCTGTTCAGCGTCGAGGAGCGTGTCGAGATGTTGCGTGAAGTGCTGCGCGGCTACAGCAACGTGGAGGTCGATCATTTCGACGGCCTGCTCGTCGACTATGCCTCCGCGCGCGGCGCCAGCGTGCTCTTGCGCGGCATCCGCGCCATCTCCGATTATGAAAAGGAATTGCAGATGGCGCTCATGAACCGCCGGCTGCGTCCGGAAATTGAAACGCTGTTCCTGATGTCGAGCGAAGCCCACTCGTTCATCAGTTCGCGCCTGGTCAAGGAAGTTTTTAGTCTGGGCGGCAATATCGCGGATCTCGTGCCGCCGTCAGTCGAAGGGCGGCTGCGCCGGCGCATGCTCGCTACGGAAATGTTAGACCCCACGCATTCGAAATAGGAAAATATGGCACTCGAACTCAAAACGGAAATTGCAGACCGCATTTCGCTCATCAGCGTCTCATCCACCATGAAGGTGGCGGCGGACGCCGAAAAGCTCCGCTCCCACGGCGTCGATGTCGTCGATTTTGGCGCCGGCGAGCCCGACTTCCCAACACCCGACAACATCAAGCTGGCCGCTATCCGGGCCATCGACCAGAACTTCACCAAGTACACCAACGCCGGCGGCACGCTCGAACTCAAGCAGGCCGTTTGCGAACGCCATGCCCACGATTTCGGCACCAGTTACGCGCCGGCCGAGTGCATCATAAGCGTCGGCGGCAAGCACGTGATTTTCAACCTCACCCAGGCGCTCGTGAATCCGGGCGACGAAGTCATCATCCCCGTGCCCTACTGGGTCACGTATAAGGACGTCGTCAACTACGCCGGCGGCAAGTGCGTCTTCGTCGAAACCGACGAGGCCAAGGGTTTCACGCTCACCGCCAGCATGATCGAGCCGCACCTGACCGCGCGCACCAAGATGATCCTGATCAATTCGCCATCGAATCCCTCGGGCGCCGTGCTCGATCGCGAAGAGTTCGAGAAAATCTACCACCTCACCTCACGCCGCGGCATTTACCTGCTCGCCGACGAGTGCTATTGCCACTTCCTGTATCAGGGCTCGCCGTTTTCGATTGCGTCCTTGCCGGGCGCGAAAGAAACCGTGCTCGTCGCCGGTACGCTCTCGAAAACCTACGCCATGACCGGATGGCGCGTGGGCTTCGGTCTCGTGCCGCAGCCGATCGCCGGCGCCATGCTGAAATTGCAGAGCCATTCGACCTCCAACCCGACCTCCATTTCGCAAAAGGCCGCCGTGGAAGCGCTGCGCGGCCCGCAAGATTCCGTGCAGGTGATGCTAGCCGAGTACCGCCGCCGCCGCGATTTCGTCGTCCGCCGCCTGAATGAGATTCCCGGCGTCAAGTGCTCCGAGCCCACAGGCGCGTTCTACGCCTACCCCAACATCGGCGTGGCGCTCGGCAAGAAGGGAATCCAGAACACGCTGCAATTTTCCGAGCGCCTGCTCGCCGAGGCGCACGTTGCCGTGGTTCCCGGCGAAGCCTTTGGCACTGATCGCCACATCCGCATCTCCTACGCGACTTCTTTGCATGAACTGACCCGCGGCCTCGACCGCCTGCATCAATTTATTGAAGGGCTGGCCTGACGCAGCTCCTAACCGAGCCGCGACCGCAAAGGGAGCGGTCCCGCCGGGCCGAAAGAAGCCTCTGGTCTCTTGTCTCCAGTCACCCCCCGCCGAACGTAGTGGCCGGGCACGCCCGGCCACGGTCGCGCCAACTCGATGTTTGCGTTGGCTACCTGCTCGTTTGTCGTGTCGGCAACTTCGATCTGCGCAAGACCCAACACGTGCTCGTCCTCGGCGCGGGCATCCTGATCATGTCCCTAATGCTCGCCCGCGCCTTCGGCCGGTTCTACGGCGGGCTGTGAGGCTGGACGAGGGAATGTCCCCGAGTTTCCCCGCAATCACAACAATGTTCATAGCGCCTCAATAATACCGTCGTGGCGCACGCTTCAGCGTGCCGCTGCCGGCTTCAGCCGGCAGTACGCGTTTGCAAACCTGGGGGAAACCTGCCCCAAGTTTTCCCCGTAGTAAGATTCAGCCATGAGATTCGGGGCGGCGCGGGTGTTATTACGTGGCACAGCAGGAGTCATCCTGGCGCTGTGCGCAGGACTTCCACTCTTAGCGCAAGCAACGGGCGCTAACGCGAACCCCCAACGAGCCACGATTTCCGTCCCGTTCGTCGGGTGTGCATCATTCGGCCAAGTCAAGAAACTGGAAGCGCCAAAGAGCACAAGTGAATCTGTGTCAATAAGCGCCAAAGACGCCCAGGCGCTCGCTTATTACAGATCTGCCGATGGAATCGGTCTCCTCGCCCCGCGCGGGTGGTATTGCGAGGGAGCCTCTGGCTCCGGCGGCTCCGCCCTGTATTTGAGTCCCAAACCGATCCACTACAGGCTGCCGGGATGGCAGGGCCTTGAGGGACCTGCGATTGAGGTCGACCACATAACTAGTGAAAACTCTGGCAGGTATCAAATTGCGGAGATAATGGCACGAGTTTTTCCCGCGTATAGAGCACTCGCTATCCGTGTTCTGGAAGGCATTGATCTTCCGATTCCGTCCGGTCCCTATCCGAAAGACACTCTGGGCTACAGAAGCAAAACGATCGTCGAGTACAAGACTGCGGCGCAAACGGAAGGGTTGGGAAACTTCGATTCATCGCTGAAGAAAAACGACACTCCAATAGTAGGAGCCGCGATCCTGATCGTCGAGCCGGCTAACCTGATCGGTAACCCGCCTAACCTCGTACTCCTGTCTGTGCGCTTCCCTCCCGACTTAACCCGACTGACACCGGTGATCGTTCGTTTTGTTAAACGCGACTCGGTTGGTGCCCCTCACAAATGAGGTTTGACAGCACCGGAGGAAATCCCGCGGACAAGTAAGAAATTGTCTGGCGCCCACAGTTACACATATACTGTGTAAATGAAGAACATCACCCTCAGCATTGACGAGAATGTACTGGCCGCCGTTCGCCGCCATGCCAGCGAACACAACTCCACCGTCAACGCTCTGGTCCGTGACTATCTGACGTACCTCGCCGCGCACAACGACCGGGCAAAGCGCGCACGAGTGCGGCTTCGGCAGTTGAGCAGAGAGTCCCAGGGGCGCCTCGGCAAGAAAACCTGGTCACGGGAAGAGTTGCATGACCGCTAGCGTTTTCTTCGATACCAACATCCTCGTCTATGCAGCCACCGGAACGGGCAAGGATGAACGCAAGCGGCAGCGCGCGATGGAGTTGGTTGAGTCGGAGAACTTTGGCACCTCCGCGCAAGTCTTGCAGGAGTTCTTTGTGACCGTGGTGAAGAAAGCGTCACGCCCGCTATCTGCGGAACAAGCTTTGGAGTGGATCGAGCAGTGGTCAGCGTTTCCCTGTCAGGCCGTTGACCATCAACTCGTGCGTATTGCGATCGATCGATCCGAACGGTACGCCATTTCCTATTGGGACGCGGCCATTCTGGCTGCTGCCGAGGCACTTGGAGCGCACACCGTCTATTCCGAGGACCTCAACCATGGACAAAAGTATGGACGAGTGCGAGTGCTCAACCCGTTCTCCTAAATCCAGGGCCAGGCTGCCCGTTCTCACACCCGATTTTCCTCGGCGCCTCGGCGTCTCGGCGGTGAAGTCTTCCTGCCCTCCTACCCAATCCCCAAATCGTCGATCTTCTCCAGCGGTGTCCCACAATCTCGGCAGATCAGCGCGTGGCAGTCTCCGCAAACCAACGGCTCGCTGACTGGCTTGGCGCACTGCGGGCAGTAAAAGTCGGCTTTCGTCTCCGTCTCAGCGTCGGGCATGCATCCTATATATACCTCTTTGTCTCAAAATTGCGGTGCCCGCGCCAACTTCGATAGAATCTTGACAGTTTTCACTCCTTAAAGGAGCGCCTATGCTTCGTTTGGATGCCGACAAGCCCGTCGAGTTCTGTGATGGCTTGCGCCGCCGGGATTTTCTCCATGCCGGCGCGCTCGCGTCGCTCGGGCTGGGGCTCAACCAACTGTTTGGCCTCAAGGCGCTCGGCGCCACCGACAACGCCAAAGCCGACGTCAACTGCATCATGTTGATGCTGATCGGCGGCCCGTCGCAGCTCGACACGTGGGACATGAAGCCGAACGCGCCGGCCGAAATTCGCGGACCGTACAAGCCCATCAAGACCAACGTCCCCGGCATCGAGATTTCCGAAAACTTCCCGCGCATGGCGAAACACGCCGATAAATACGCGCTCATTCGCAGCGTGTACCACACCGCCGCCGCGGTGCATGACACCGGCCACCAGATGATGCAGACCGGCCGCCTGTTTCAGGGCGGCATTGAATATCCCCACATCGGCTGTGTGCTGGCCAAACTCAAAGGGCCGAACGGCGACGTGCCCGCGCACGTGCTCATGCCCCACCCCATCGGCAACACCGGCGGCAACATGCCCCATGGTCAGACCGCGGGCTTCCTGGGAAAGACTTTCGATCCGTTTGTGCTGAACGCCGATCCGTCTGACCCGAACTTCAAAGTGCCCGACATGCTGCCGCCGGATTATCTTTCGGCTCTGCGCGTCGACCGCCGCCGCAACTGGCGCGAGATGATCGACCATACGGTCAGCAAGTTCGAAACTTCGCAGGACGCGCGCCTGCTCGACGCAACATTCCACCAGGCCTACACGCTCATGTCCTCCCAAAAAGCTCGCGAAGCCTTCGATCTGGCCAAAGAACCGGAAGACGTGCGCCAGCGCTACGGCTTGAACCGTTTCGGCCAAAGCTGCTTGTTGTCGCGGCGTCTGATCGAGGCCGGCGTTCGCTTCGTCACTGTGAACATGTTCGAGACGGTTTTCGACGAGATCACCTGGGACATTCACGGTTCGAAGCCCTTCAGCCCCATCAGTTGCTATCGCGATCTGGTGGGACCGATGTTCGACCACGCCTACAGTTCGCTGCTCGAAGATTTGCAAAGTCGCCGGCTCCTGGATAACACCATGGTGGTCGCGATGGGTGAATTCGGCCGCACGCCCAAAGTCAACCCCGCCGGTGGCCGCGACCACTGGCCGCAGTGCTGGACCATCCTGATGGCAGGTGGTGGAATCAAAGGCGGGCAAGTCATCGGAGCGTCCGACGATATCGGCGCCTCGCCCAAGGACCGGCCCACAACCCCCGGACAAGTCGCCGCGACGATTTACCACGCGCTCGGTGTGCCGCTAGAGCTGGAGTTGCCCGGTGCGCAAAGCCGCCCGATTCCGCTTGTCGAGCGCGGCATGGAACCAATCAAAGAACTGTTCACCTAGAACATGCGTAGACTTCCAACCCTGTTACTGACCGCGTCCGCTGTTCTATCCGCCGCCGAGAACCTGTCGGTCCTGCCCGGGACAATTGATCTGAATGGCCCGGAAGCGCGTCAACACCTGTTAGCCGAAGCCAGTTTAGGCGATCACCAGGAAGACTGGACGCGCAAAGCCGAGTGGCGTTCCTCGAACCCGAAGGTCGCGATCGTGGATGCAAACGGCGAAGTGCGTCCCATCGGCGACGGCGAAGCGACGCTTACTGCAACCGCAAACGGCCGCAGTGCGACCGCCGCGGTTCGCGTGAAGAACTCGCAAGCTCCGCACACCTGGAGTTTTCGCAACGACGTCATTCCGGTGATGACCAAGGTTGGTTGCAATCAGGGTGCCTGCCACGGCGCGCTGGCCGGGAAGAACGGTTTCAAACTGACGTTGCGTGGATACGATCCTGATGTGGACTACGATACGCTCACCCGTCAATCGGTGGGGCGCCGCGTCGATCCCGAAGAACCCGCGCGCAGCTTGATGCTACTCAAGCCCACGATGGCCGTCGCGCACGGCGGCGGCAAACGATTCGATACGAAATCGCTCGAGTACAAGGTACTTTCCGGCTGGATCGCCGAGGGCATGCCGCGGCCGCGCGACGACGATCCGCAAGTCACCGGCCTCGAAGTTTTTCCACCAACAGTGCGCCTCGGCCCCGCTGCTGAGCAGCAACTTGTGGTGCGCGCTAGGTACTCAGACGGAAACGTGCGCGACATCACCCGCTGGGTGAAGTTCAGCTCAAGCGACGAGGGTGTTGCTTCGGTGGATGATTTGGGTCACGTGAGGATGAACGGCAACGGAGAAGCCGCCATCACGCTGTGGTACTCGAGCCGCGTGCTCTATTCGCGCGTCAGCGTTCCATATCCCAACAAAGTGGAGGCGGCGACTTATGAAAAATTTCCGCGCCACAACTACGTGGATGATCTGGTTCTCGAAAAATGGAAAACGTTGAATATCGCGCCGTCGCCGCTGGCCGACGACTCCACCTTCATCCGCCGAGCCTACCTCGACGCGGCGGGCATCCTGCCGACTTCTGAGGAGGTGGAAGATTTTCTGGCGGACAAGTCGCCGGACAAGCGCGAAAAGCTGATTGAAAAGTTGTTGGAGCGCGACGAGTTCGTCGACTACTGGGCGTACAAGTGGTCGGATCTACTGCTGGTTTCAAGCCGCAAGCTACGGTCGAATGCGATGTGGTCGTTTTACGACTGGATTCGCCAGAGCGTCAAGAACGACAAGCCGTGGGACCAGTTCGCCCGCGAAATCTACACTTCATCGGGCAACACCCGTCAGAACGGCGCGTTGAATTACTTCGTGATCCACAAGGACCCGATCGACATTGCGGAGAACGCCACGCAGGCATTTTTGGGCCAGCGTCTGACCTGCGCGCGCTGCCACAATCATCCGCTCGAGAAGTGGACACAGAAGCAGTATTACCAGTTCGCGAATTTGTTCGCGCGCGTGGGCGAGAAAAACGGCGACGAGCCCGGCGACATCGTCATTTTCGCCAAAGCTTCCGGCGACATCAATCATCCGCGCCTCTTGAAACCGCTCGCGCCTACCCCCCTCGACGGTACCCCCATGGCGCTCGATTCCCCCGAAGACCGGCGCGTGCATTTCGCCCAGTGGCTGACGAGCAAGGACAACGTCTACTTTCAGCGCGCCATCGTGAATCGCGTGTGGGGCAACTTCATGGGCCGCGGAATCGTGGACCCGGTGGATGATGTACGCGCCACCAACCCGGCGTCCAACGAAGAACTTTTCAACGCGCTGTGCAAAGACTTTGCCGATCACGGTTTCCGTATCAAGCACCTAGTTGCCACCATTATGAATTCCGCGGTTTATCAGTTATCCGCGGAGTCGAACGCAACTAACTCAAACGACAACAAATATTATTCGAAATACATTGTGAAGCGCTTGCCGGCGGAGGTTCTGCTGGATGCTATGTCGCAGGTGACCGGCGTCGCCACGCAGTTCGGCGGCTATCCGGCGGGAGTCCGCGCATTGCAGTTGCCGGATACGCAGGTGAAATCGGAATTTCTCTCGTCGTTCGGGCGTCCACCGCGGATTTTGTGCGACGCCGCGGAGCGGTCGAGCGCGCCGAGTGTAGCCCAGGCGCTCCACGTCATCAACGGCGATACGTTGAACGCGAAACTGATGGCGGCGGATGCGTACCCGGCGCTGGCGATCAAACTGGGGCTGTCGGATTCCCGGATCTTGGATCACTTGTTCCTTTCGGCTTACAGCCGGTATCCGACGGATGCAGAAAAACAGCCGATGCTGGAAGCGCTGCGGAAGGCGCGCACAGTGACGGGCTCGGTGGACGTGCAACGGGAAGCCCGGCGGCAGGCGCTCGAAGACATGATGTGGGCCATGCTCACGAGCAAAGAGTTTCTGTTCAACTATTGATGCGGCTAGCCTGCGCTATCGGATTTGCGGTCTGTGCTCTGACAAGAGCGCAGGATGCGCCGTCGTTCGCCAAAGACGTGGCACCGATCTTCGCGGCCAATTGCGCGGGCTGTCATGCTGCTGGCACGCGCATGGGCGGGTTGAGTCTCGACTCATTCGAAGGCCTGGCACAGGGTGGTGGTCATGGGAAGGTGATTGAGCCGGGCACGAGCGAGAACAGCCGGCTGTTCTTGATGGTTACGGGCAAAGTCGCGCCGGCCATGCCGCTGAGCGGCACACGGTTGGCCGGGGGCGACATCGAGACGATCAAGAAATGGATAGACGCCGGAGCCAAGCCGCCAACAGCAGAAGAGGCGAAGGCGCTTGCTGCGCGGCTGGCGGCTCCCGCAATTCCCGACATCAAGCCGAAAGGAACGACCAAGCCGCAGATCGGTGCGCTCGCCTACCGGCCCGATGGCAAGATGCTCGGGCTGGGAACGTATAAAGAGGTGCGGCTAACTGATCCGTCAACTGGCCAGACTATCGCCACGCTCAACGGCCACGCGGAAGCCGTACGCGCGGTGGCGTTTTCGCCGGATGGCGCGCTGTTGGCAGCGGCGGGCGGCCTGCCGGCGCGTTCCGGGGAAGTCAAGATCTGGGATGTTGCCAGCCGCAAAGAGCTGCGCACGATTCAAGGTCACAGCGACTGCATTTACGCCATTGCTTTTTCCCCGGACGGCAAAACGATCGCGACTTCGAGCTACGACAAGCTGATCAAGCTGTGGAGCATAGAAACCGGGCAAGAGATCCGCACGTTCAAAGATCATATCGACGCCATCTACGCGCTGGTGTTTACGCCGGATGGCAAGCGGCTGATATCAGGCGCGGCGGACCGAACCGTGAAGGTGTGGGACGTCGCAACCGGCGAGCGGCTCTACACACTGAGCGAGCCGCAGGACGGGCTGAACACGATTGCGCTTGATCCCAGCGAAAAATTTGTCGCGGCGGGCGGTCTGGACAAGACCATCCGGATCTGGGAGCTGGGTCCGAAGAGCGGCACGCTGGTCAACTCGCTCATTGCGCACGAAGACGCCATTCTCAAGCTTGCGTACTCGCCCGATGGCAAGCTGATCGCCTCGAGCGCGGCCGATCGGTCCATCAAGATTTTCAAAGCGAGCGACCTGACCGAAATCAAGACCCTCGCCAACCAGCCGGACTGGGTGCTATCGCTCGGGTTCTCGCCCGATGGCAAAATATTGGCCGCGGGCCGGTACGACGGCTCATTCGAGACTTACGACGTGGAGAAACTCACGAGCGTACCGGTCCGCCAGGCGCGCACGGTAAGCCACTGAGGTTTGGTATGAAACGAATTCTACTTTTCGCCGGCATCACCGCGGCTGCCTGCGCGCAGACCGCCACCGAGTGGCCGACAGGGAATCGAACGACTCCGCCGACCATCAACTCCGTCGCACCTATGGGCGTGGCCCGCGGCGCGACGGCCGAGATGAATGTCGAAGGTTTGAACCTTGCCAAGACAAGCGCCGTCTATTTCAGCGAGCCGGGGATCAAGGCGCGTATCGTGCGGATTAAAGAGCTGCCAGATCTGCCGGATATCCGGCTGGGGTCCGCAGGCACGCCTTCGACGGTGGATTTGGGCCCGCTTCCGCCGCGTAACCAGGTGACACTCGAGTTGGAGATCAGTGCGGATGCGCCCGTGGGCACTGTCGCGATGCGTTTGCAGACACCGCTCGGCACGAGTCCAGCGGCGCGATTCGCGGTTGAGCCGTACTATGGCGAAAGCCCGGATCGTGAGCCGAACGACACGCCGGAACAAGCCGTGGAGACGTATCTGCCGACCATCCTGGTGGGCGCGATTTCGAAACCGGGCGACGTGGATTACTACAAGGTTGTGGTCAAGGATCGTGAGCAGCTGGTCTTTCAGAATTCTGCTCCAGAACTGGGGTCGAGCCTTGAACCAGTTATCGGGATCTACGACGCAAACCAGAACCTGTTGAAGGCATTCGGGGAGGACGGAGGCCGCGAAGCCAGGAGTTTTGCTTACACGTTTGCGAAGGGCGGCAGCTATTATATTCGCGTATCGGACTACGAAGAGGCGGGCAACGCGGGACATTTTTATCGCATCAAGGTGGGTCACTTCCCGCTGACGATTGCGGCGTTTCCCATGGGATTGCAAAAGGGCCGGACATCCAAAGTTCACTTGACAGCTTACAATTTGGGGACAGATGAGGTGGAGGTGAAGGGAGAGCCTTCGCCAGAAGAAAGACGCGCGGTGATCATACGGCCCCAGTCGCCGAAAGGCGCGGCGTTCAACCGTGTGAAGCTGGCGCTTGGCGAGGAGCCGGAAGTACTGGCGGCCGGCGCCAACACAACGCTCGCGCAAGCGCAGGCAATCAGCGCTCCCGTGACGGTGAACGGCAAACTCGAAGCCACGGAAAACTACTACCGCTTCCATGCCAGCAAGGACGAGAAGCTGGTGTTCGAGGTGAACGCCAACCGCCTGGGCTCGCCGCTCGATTCGCTGCTCGAGATTCTGGATCCGAAGGGTACTCCCGTGGAGCGCGCTACGATCCGCTGCTTGCTGGAGACCTCGACGACGCTTTCCGACCACGATTCGTCGGGCAGGGGTATCCGCATTACCTCACCGACAGGACTCGCAGTTGGCGACTTTCTGATGATTGGCGCGGAAATTATCCAAGTGGACGCGATGCCGCGTGGGCCAGACGACGACTTTGAATTTACAGGCTTCGGTGGCCAGCGGCTGGCGTATCTGGATACTACTCCGGAAGCGCACGCCATCGATCAGGCGGTCTATAAGGTGCAGATCTATCCGCCGGGGCAACAGTTTGCGCCGAATGGACTGCCAGTGGTTCATCTGACTTATCGCAACGATGATGGCGGGCCGGGCTACGGCAAGGATTCGCTCCTGCACTTCATGGCTCCGGCGGATGGCGATTACATCGTGCGAATTCGAGATGTGCGCAAGCTGTCGGGGCCGGACTATGCTTACCGGTTGACGATGCGGAATCCCTCTCCGGACTTCACTCTCAGTGTTTCGCCGCGCAATCCCAACGTACCTGTGGGCGGGCGGATCCCGATCACCGTGACGGCGCTCCGCCAGGATGATTTCGACGGGCCGATTGAGGTTTCGCTAAAGGATCTTCCCGCGAGTTTGCATGCAACGCAAGGAACCATTGCAGCAGGACAGACGAGCACGACGCTGCTGGTGAGCGCGGATGAGGAAGCGAAGCTGGATCGTGCCGTGCCGCTCGCGGTGGTGGGCCGCGCGCGGCTGGCGGGCGCGTGGGAAGAGCGCTGGGCCAATCCGGAAGACAAGCTCAAGCTGATTTCCCTGATGCCCAGGCCGGACATCGTGATGACGGCGGAGACGAAAGAAGTGGTGCTAGAGCCGGGCGGGACCGCTGAGGTGCAGGTCTCGATCCAGCGCAATAATGACTTCGGAGGGCGCGTTCCGGTGGATGTGCGCAATTTGCCGCCGGGCGTACGGGTGCTCGACGTCGGTTTGAACGGTGTGCTGATCAATGAGACGGAGAACCGGCGCAAGTTCGTGTTGGCGGCGTTGCCCAATGCGCAACCGATTGCGCAGGCTATTGTGGTGGCCGGCGATATTGAGACGCGCGCCGGCGCACAACAGACTTCCTATGCCGCCCAGCCTGTTATTCTAAGGGTTCAAACGAAGATGCAGGCAAGCAGTGCCAGGATTGCCACTGCGTACCAAAAATCTTCAGCGAACAAATAGATGTCCCACACAACACTGTTAAAGGAAGCCCTGGCCGCTGGCGAGGGAATCGTTCGGCTGGCACCCTGCTGGGTGCCACGCTCATTTCTGATGCCGGGCGGCCGCTTGAAGCTCGACCCGCGCGACCTCTATGCCCTGGGCGCACATCGGGGAGGCATTGATGAGCGCTGGTTCGCGTCGACCACCAAGGCTGATAACGGGCCGGGCACACCGGAAGATGAGGGCTTGAGTTACATCGCGTGCGACGGCGGCCGCGTCCTGCTTAAGGAAGCCATCGAGACGATTGGTGACGCATTTCTAGGCGCCGATGTCATGCGCGAACAGGGCGGTTGGAACGTGCTGTGCAAGTTTTTCGACAATCTGGGGCCGATTCCACATCATATGCACCAGTCCGAAAAGGACGCGCGCCGAGTCGGCCAGCACGGCAAGCCGGAAGGCTATTACTTTCCGCCGCAATACAATTTCACGGAAAACAATTTCGCCTTCACGTTCATGGGCCTTGAACCGGGGACTACAAAGGATGACGTACGCCGGTGCCTGGAGCGGTGGAACGAGGGTGACAATGGCATTCTCTACCATTCCAAGGCTTATAAGCTGAAGCCCGGCACGGGATGGCAAATAGACGCGGGTATCTTGCATGCGCCGGGGTCGCTGGTGACTTATGAGCCACAGGTGAACTCGGATGTGTTCGCGATGTTTCAATCCATGGTGGAAGGCCGCCCTGTACCGTGGGACCTGTTAGTTAAGGATGTTCCCAGGGAGTACCATCACGACTTGGATTACATTATAGGAATGCTTGATTGGGAAGCGAACGTTGACCCGGAGTTCATGAAGCACCGCTTCATTCAACCCGGGCCAGTCAATCCTGAAGGTGAGATGCTGGATGCAGGTTATTGCGAGAAGTGGGTGAACCATTCGACCAATTACTACTCTGCCAAGGAACTAACGGTCAAGCCTGGGCGCTCAGTAACTATCCGTGACTCCGCGGCTTATGGTGTGATCGTTGTGCAGGGCTGGGGATTGGTTGGCAAGGTGGAAGTGGAGACTCCCTCCTTGATTCGCTTCGGCCAGATGACGAAAGACGAGCTGTTCGTTACTGCCGCAGCGGCTGCTCGTGGCGTCAAAGTGACGAATCGGAGTGATAAAGAAGATTTGGTGATGTTGAAGCATTTCGGTCCAGGCAACGCGGATGCGCAGGGTCTCAGCTCATGAAATACGGCGTCAACATGATGATCTGGACCGCGAACTTCACGCGCGAACACCTGGCGCTATTGCCGGAGATCAAACGCCAGGGGTTTGACGGCATTGAACTCCCGATGTTCGATCCGGCGAAACTTGCCTTGCATGATATTCGCTGCGGCCTGGAGCAGAACGGGTTGGAATGCACCGTGTGTTCGGTGATTCCTAGTGGACTGGGTGTTGGGGTTGATGACGCTTCGGTGCGGCAGAAGACGCGGACCTATATCGAGGACTGCATTCAGCGGACGGCCGAGGCCGGCGCGAAGATTCTCGCGGGGCCGTTCCATTCCCCCGTAGGATATTTGCCGGGAAGGCGCCGTACGGCGGATGAATGGAAACGGGCGGTTGAGTGTTACCAATCGCTCGGCCCGGTGCTTGCGCAGCACGATGTAACGCTCGCCATCGAACCGTTGAATCGTTTCGAAACATACTTTCTCAACACCGCTGACGATGCGGCAGCGCTCTGCGATCAGGTTGGCCATCCGAACGTCGGGATTCTCTTCGACACGTTTCACGCCAACATTGAGGAAAAAAACATAGGGCAGGCGTCTCGCACCGTAGCCCGGCACTTGAAGCACGTGCACACTTGCGAGAATGATCGCGGCATCCCCGGTTCGGGCCATGTTGAGTGGAAGGACGTGTTCGCTGCCCTGCGCGAGATTGGTTATGACGGATGGCTGACCATCGAGAGTTTTGGGTTCGCGTTACCGGAGATCTCCGCGGCGGCTGCGATATGGCGCGACATTGCCCCCACCCCGGAGTCCATCGCGTTCGAGGGTGTGAAGTTTCTGAAGCAGAACATGGCGCCGGTAAGAGCGAGCTAACTGACTCTCATGCGCAGCACTCGGAGGCAACTCATCGGCACAATGGCGGCCGCTGTTCTCGCCGCAAAAGGAAAAGACAGAGTGACCAAGTACATACGCTACCGCCAGAACTCTACGACAGCTTACGGCATTCTCGATGGCGAAACGGTTCGCGAACTTCGCGGTGATCTGTTCGACGACCACAAGGAGACTGGCGCCAGGCATCGTCTCGCGGACGTGAAGCTACTGCATCCTTGCGACCCACCGAAAATTCTGGCCGTGGGGCTGAATTACAAAAGCCACTTAGGTGAGCGGAAGGCCCCGGCGCATCCGGAGATCTTCTACAAGCCTGTCAGTTCGCTCCAGCATCCAGAGGAGCCCATTGTGATTCCGCCATCGGCGAAAAACGTCCACTATGAAGGCGAGATGGTACTTGTGATCGGCAAACGCGTGAAACGCGCGGCCGCGGCCGAAGCACGCGAGGCCATTTTCGGCGTCACCTGCGGCAACGACGTGAGCGAGCGCGACTGGCAAGGAGGCCCGGAGAAAGACCTGCAATGGTGGCGGGCCAAGGGCGCGGACACATTCGCTCCACTTGGCCCCGTGATTGTGCGCGGCATTGACTACGGAAACCTGCTGTTGCAGACGCGTCTAAACGGCAACGTGGTACAGAAGCAATACACCTCAGACCTGATCTTCGACGGTCCCGCCATCGTCAGTTGGATCAGCCAATGTGTGACGCTGACGCCGGGTGATGTAATTTACACTGGTACTCCCGGCCATACCAGCCGGATGAACGAAGGCGATGTGGTGGAAGTCGAGATCGAAGGCATAGGCGTGCTGCGCAACCGCATCGCCCTGGCCTAAGTCAGAAATCAGCGCAAGGTCATTCCGCCGGCAGCTCCGAAAGTGCGCGGTGCAGGCGGAGTGAGTACCTTCTGCACTCTCTCCAGAAGGCTATCGGACGTGAAAGGCTTGGGCAGGAAGCCAAGTGCGCGGTCGAGAATCTTTACCCGTACCACTTCGGAATCCGTGCAACCTGACATAAACAGCACTTTTAGATGCGGGCGCAGTGCCAGGATGCGCTCGGCGAGGTCTGGTCCGGGGATGTCAGGCATTACGACATCCATTAGCACCAGATCAATCGACAGGTCATCGCGTTCAGCCATTCGCAAAGCACTCTCGGCGCTGTGTGCTATCAAGACGTTATAATCGCCGCATTCCAGCATGCACTTGATTACGCTCAATACGGAGAGATCGTCATCAACTACTAAGACGGTCTTCGATTCCAGCAAAGCATCGGAGCTTGTCAACATAGTTTCGTCAGTCCTTAACTAACTTTAGCTATAATTGTGACGCTCGACGAAGGAATTAGCAAGCAAACTTTCTGATCTCTTTGGATAGGAAAAGGTAGTTAGTAGCAGATGGATAACTTTAGTTAGTAGTAAGTCATCGGTAAGTGACTTAGTCAGCCACCAGACGCCGCCACAGGAAGTACGCGGAATCCAGCAATGTGAGCGTGTGGCGAAGGTCTGTACTCGCGGGGTTCACGGTGCTCATTGCGCCGGATCGTCCTTGCAGGCATTCCGAGCGATCGTGTTGGCCGCTACCGACACACCGGGTGCCGCGCTGATGCAGTTCGCGCTCATGCCGAAGCCCGAAATTTCGTTGTCTTCGATCACGTTCGCCCGCGCTGGAGCGGGCCGTTCCCCGCGGCTTTCCAGGTAGATGCCGCTGCGCAGGAGCCCAGGCTGATCCGGCGCATAGTTACACCCGAACTTCGCGGTCTTCCCGTCGCAATGAGCGAGATTGAGGCGGCGGAAATGATTGTGCGCAATGTGGTGATGCTCGCCGATCACAAACAAGCCGCTAAACAATACACCGTCGAGTTCGTTATCCACCAGTTCAATGGCTTCCGAGCGCATCGCCGGATGACTGTTGTTGAAGACGATGCCCAGATTCCCGTAAGGATAATGGTCCGCGCCGAAATGGTTCACGCAGGAGTTGCGGCGCACTTCGCCATCGTGGAATCCATCCAGGTCCAGGCATTTTCCGTTGACTTCAGAAAAATGGTTGTGGGCATAGACGCAATGGCTGGTGTCACCGGCTGTGTCGATGGCAACTGGCGTAGCGGCATGCTCCATGTCAACGTCATCCAGCGGGAAGCCGATTTCCGAACCTGTATTTTCTTCAACGCGGATGCTGGCTCCGTGGCCCACCTGGATCGCATCGCGGCCCAGGCGCTCGAAATGGTTCTCGATGATCCGGCCGTTGGTGTTCTGCGGCGCCGTGCCCAGAGAATGCGTCCAGACGCCGTTTCCGCGCACGTCGCGCAAATCACAGTGGGCCACGACGAAATCGCGCGTGCCCTCTTCGAGCAGGATGCCGCCGGTTGTATTGTTCCGTCCGGCCGAGGTACGCGAGCCCGACTCTCGGACTGCGACGCCGTCGATCACGATGTCACGCGAGCAGCTGACGAGAATTGCAAACCCAGGCACATTCGCAAACCGTATGTTGGTAACCTCGAGCGACGCCACTTGGAAAGCCAGAATGCCATTGCCTTCGGTAAATCGCGCGAAGGTCGTGCTGAAACCTGGCAATCCGCTGGCCCGCTCGAGCACATCGCGATTACCATCGATCGTGAAGTTGGCGAACCGGACGCGGCTGGCGCATTCACAGCGGAAGATGGCGCGACCTCGAAAGTGATCCGACGCCCGCAGTGTGGTTCCAGAAGCTGCCCCGCGGATCTCCAGATCGTGTGCGCCTGGTGGAATCTCGATCTCCGACAGAATCTCGATCGTTCCGGCGGGTAGCTCGATCGTGCCAGTTCTGGCGCGCAGCGCGCGGCGTATCGTGGCTTCGCCGGAAGTCTCAGCGCGAGGCGCGAAGCGCAACAGCAGACCCGCCGCGACAAGCAGGGCCGCTATGGCCGCGGCCAGGCGCAACTACGCCACCTCGATCGCGACCGGCGGCAGGCGCCGCGATCCCGGGCATACCTCGATCTGGTGGGCTCCAGGCGCAAGTCCGGCTGGCAAACGAAAGTTAAATTCGAAACGGCCCGTCAGCGCGTCGGTCGAGAACGATTCCAGATCGGCGAGCGGCTGGCCGTCGACCAGCGCGCTCACTGACTTGGCGTCCACCACATCTTCCATCACCAGCTTGACGATGCCGCTTTCGATACGCGACCCAGCCAGAAGGTTGGTCCCATCGCTCACCGAGCAGACTCTCGGCACCGCTGGCCCCCGCGGAATCACTCGCAACCAGACTGGCGGGCACAGAGGTTTTCCTAGCCACTGTAGTTCCACCGGTATCATGCCGGTTCGCACGCCGGGCGGCAAGAACACCTTGAGTTGATGGACGCCGTCCCATTCTGGCGCGCCGATACAACAGGCAATACCCGCGGCGCCTTCGAACGTCAACTGTAAATCGTTTAAATCGCAATCCGACGAGAGTTGCTCTACACGAAACGACACTTGGGCAAAGCGGCCCGATGCCGCCACAAACGGCTCGTCTGTCTGAGCGTTGCCGGCTCGCTGTACCTTGGCCGGCGCGCCCGTATTCTTTAGATTCGCGCGCCATCCCTTGGGCTGCTTCCGCCAAGTGGTCGACATATACTGAGTGCCCTCGCCCTCCAGCACCAGTAGCTGAAAATCATGATTGCGCGCGTAGCCCGCCACGTCTTCGCGGGAGAACCGGACGCCCTCCCAGGTGTTGGGTGGAGTGGTGGCCGGTGGCAGCCCGTTCAATTGCAGCCGCGCAAGACCGCCGTCTTTTAGTACGCGCCGGATCTCGTCGAAATAGGTGAGCACAACCTCGCGGTTGGGGATGTGCTGGAAGACTGCATACGAGTAGACGAAATCGAAGTAGCCGGATGGGAGCGGTGCGAGATCGGCACCGTTGGTCCGGTGCAAATGGATGCTGCGCGACGCGCCGAACCGCTCCTCAGCGAGCCGAATCATTTCGTCGGAGACGTCCACGCCATGCAGCTCGCCAAAGTTGCGGCTCATGGGCCGCATTAGCCGGCCCGGGCCGCAGCCGATCTCGAGCGCCCGGCGCGCTTCGGGAGGGAGATGGCGCGGCAGACGCTTCAGTTCCTCTTCGAGCGAGTGCACGACGTCCGAGGCCGAGGCGAAGAATTCTTCTTCTTCCTGGCCGCGCCGGCCGAAGGCGACGTAGTAGCGGACGTCTTCGCGGGCGCGCTCGTTCCAGTCGGCGCGCATTCGTTCGAGAACTTCAGGTTCGGTCACTTAGGATTATTCTGTCCGTTCAACGGGCCGCCTTCAACTGCCGGATTAGCGCCTCGCGATAGGCTGCGAGACCCGGAACGGCAAGCCCCACGATCTTGCCCTTGTCATCCCAATGGCGCAGCCGAACGGCTTCTTCGCCGAATGGCAACCGCTGGAACGCCTGCGCCTCTTCAGGCGTCAAAGGACCTCCCTGGAGCTGCAAACTCTTGACCGAAGCTGGCGATAGGCCGCGCAGGTATTCCGGATCGACGCTGCACAGATATCGCTTTGCCGCGACGTGAAGCCGCACCGGCTCAGTTACGGCCGCGGAATAGTGCCGGGCAAGCCAGGCGCAGCCGGCATCCTCGTGGCGTGTGTCAATGCCGCGGTCCGCTGCGTCTTCGCGTGCATCGATCAGATGTCCGATGTCGTGAAGCAGAGCCGCCACCACTAATGACTCGGGGGCACCCTCCTGCGCCGCGAAATGCGCCGCCTGCAACGCGTGCTCTTCCTGCGACACTTCCTCGCCGAAATACGCGGCCTTGCCGTGCCCTTCAAACAGCGCAAAGATCTCATCAATGCACTCCATCGAGTCCTCCCGGGGTGGAACACCCATTATGGCCCAGGACGGTTGGCCTGGCCGCGGCGGTCATGAACGGTGCTAGAATAATTCCGTTGTACCCGGAGTGGAATCCCGCAGAACTCCCGTCGTAGTCCGGCAAGGGCGCGTAGCTCAATTGGCAGAGCAAGTGACTCTTAATCACTAGGTTGAAGGTTCGATTCCTTCCGCGCTCACCAGATTTTTCAATAACTTGCGGGTTACTGCAACGCCGCTGCGGTGGCCCCTACAGGGACTTTCACAGGGACACCTTCCAATTCTTGCTTCACAGTTGCCAGAGTGATACGCGCAATTGCTTCGCGTTTCGCTGCCATTCGGATGTGAGAATAGCGCTCCAGCATCGCTCGGCTCATGTGCCCCATCAAGGCGAGCATGGTGGACTCAGAAACGCCATTCTCGGCGAGCCGCGTGGCGAAGGTGTGCCTGAGATCGTGGAGGCGGCAGGATACGCCGGTATCCTTCCGCAACTCATCCCAGCCCCAAGAGACATCGGTTGCGTGGCGGGTCGGATCGGACGGCTGGGGCTTGCCCCAGGGGAATAGGTAGTGATCTGGCTGTGGCTGCCCGAAACGGTCGACGAACCATTGCCGGTGAGCGACCAGAACGCGCGCCAAGTCATCGTTAATGGGGATCGTGCGCCCGGTGCCATTGGATGACTTCGCGCGGCCCACGGTGATCGTTTTGGCCATCAAGTCGACTTGCACCCACGTGAGCGATAAAGCCTCACCGGATCTCATGCCGGTAAGTAGCAGCAGAGGTATCAGGGTTTGCAGGTGGCGCGTATCGCGGTCTTCCAGACCTGCCAACAGCTTGTCCTGCTCTTCCGGCGATAGGGCACGCCCGACATCCTTCCGCTCTTCCAGCTTACGCACCCTCGGCCAAAGGATGCGCCACGGCTGACCCATAGCCCGGCTCAGCTCGCCCAACTCCATGTTGATCGTACGGCCCGATATTTCTTCACCCTGCCGCTGGCGGATGTAGTCCTTGATGCGCTGTTCTGTGAGATCAGACAGGAGGACACCGCCTAGGAGCCGCTTCACTTGCGCCAAGCGGCCTTTAGCGAAGAGAAAACTCTGGGGCCGATGATTGAGGCCGTAGCCTTCCAGATAGGGCTTCACTACTTCGGAAACAGTGCGGATTCGGTTCTCCTTCTGCTCTGTAGGCAAGCCCGTCGCTGTGCGCTCCAGCTCCGCCCTGCGGCGTTTCTCGTATTCCTTCGCCACTGTCTTGCTTGTGCTGCCAGTGGATTCCTGGATGCGCTTTCCGTGCATGACGAATTCACAGACGTAGAACTTCGAAACCTCACCGTTTCGCTTGGGACGATAAACAGCCATTACTTGCCGCCCTTCCTTTGCTTTTTCCCGCTGCCTTGTGGCCTGCCGCCCTTCTTGCCGTTCTCACGAGCGATCTCCTGGAGCCGCTCCAGCCCGAACCTCTCCAGCCGGGCCTTGTAGGAGCGCTTACCGAGCCAGGAGGTGAACTGCTTGATCTCGGATTGCCTCATAGTTATATCTTAAACTGTTTAGGTTAACAAAGTCAAGAGGATGCCAAACCAACAAATTACAGGCTGGTTGGTAACATGAAAAATAGGCCGCCTAGTTCCGGTCCGATCAACCAGAGCGAAGGCTGGGAACCCTACCCAGGGGCGGCTACTCCACCCAGGGAATCGCGGAGGGGAGCGATGGCAGACAACTCTAAACAAAACGCGAAAGCGATCCAGAAGCTTTCCCGAAGACCCATCAAAGTACTTCGATACTTTCTTGAACGGGCCGAAGAGAAACGGCTCGATGTAGTACGAGAAGAATTGAACGAGCACAAGAAAATTCCGGGTGCATCCTCTTTTCACGGGCTCTCGGAGTTTGGAGGGTCGCGAGTACGGGGACTTGAGACTCGGATTTCCCGATACAAGGAGGCCATCGCGTTAAAGGGTGTGAGAAAAAACAGCGCTGACAATCCTAGGTCGAACCAGGTCCGCCCGACTGGACCGAGCGGTGCCGACTCCAACCGCAGCGAGGAGGCGCCGCCATTGACCCGGACAGACCGAACCGGGGTAGACCCAATAGCGGTTGAGCGCAAGCAGCTCCTGATCGATTTCAAGGACAGGGCGCTAAGCCAAGGCATTAAAGTTACAGATGTGAAGGTCGCCATGGCCGCCAATCCGAAGAAATGGCACGATCGAACCATGGTTACCTGGTGGAAGCGAAACGACCCCAGGTGTGAGCAGCCGCACGACAGGCTTATCAGGGCCGTCCTAAAGAGAGACCCGTTAGAAATCTGGCCGCTGAACCCCGAGCGTGGCTCTGAGAAAATTCCTCCCGCAAATACCGCATTTCCCGCACCTCGGTGAGTTGATTCCCGCAATGCGGGATGCTCAATCCTTAAATTGCGGTGGCAAGAAGCCACCCGAGAGAGGATTGAATGGCAACTGCAAACAACAGCCTTGAGACACTTCTCAACGAGCACGACGTGTCGCGCATCACCCGACTTTCGCTGGCGTCCGTCCGGCGCTGGCGGCTTTTCCGGCAGGGGCCACGCTACCTCAAGATCGGCGCAGCAGTGCGCTACCGGGCTGAGGACGTTTCGGCGTGGCTGGAGTCCAGGCCCACGGGCGGCACACCGGAAAGCGCCATTGCTGCTCGGACCAATGAACGGAGCACGGCATGAGCGGGCCCGTGTGCGATTTTTGCGCGTCCCGTGAGGTCCTATGGGAGTACCCAGCTCGGGACTTCGTGCTTCCTATCGTGGAAACAACCTCTTTTCTCTCGCTCGGCGGCTGGTGTGCCTGCCAGAAATGCTACCAGCTGATCGAGGAGGGCGATGCCGAGGGGCTAAAGAAGCGCATAGCCATTCAGCATGGCATCGATCTCTCGCGGGGTGGTGCTGTGTCTGCGTTACTCTCTCGCCAGATCCAAGAGTTTTTCCAGTACCGCACCGGCCCGCCTACCCGGATATATCAGCGGGAGGCGCCACATGTCATCGAGTAGGCTCAACCCTGGTGCCGCTCCTACGTCGCGAATGGTCACTAGAGCGCTTATGTGTGGAGCTTGCCGGCGCCGCAGCGGACTGGCCATTGGCGCGACCGAATCGAGGCGAACGTGACGCCCGCCGCAGGTCCGCTCTACCGTCTCGACGAACTCCGCACGGCGGATGTGCGCGAGGCTCAGCCAATCGTCGAGCGACTCCTGAACGAAGGGGAAACCATCCTGATCGTGGGACGACCGAAGGTTGGCAAGTCTCGCCTGACTCAACAACTGGCGCTGGAACTCAGCCGGGCACAGCCGTTCCTGGGTCACTACCTAATCGCCAAGGCCCGTCGTGTTTTGGTGATGGACTTTGAGAACCGTCCTGCAGGAGCAAAAGCTCGGTTTGCTGCTATGTCGGAACCCGAGGAGTCGGACCGTGGCATTTACGTCTATGCACCGGAGACGCTGGCAGAAAATGCCGTCGACACTACTACCCGAGGAATCGAACGGCTGAAGAAATTGATCGTTGAGGCCAATCCAGACGTTGTGATTATCGACACGTGGCGCCTGTTCGTCGGTGGTAACGAAAACGAGGCCGCAGACGTGGTCGCGGCATTAAAGGCGCTTTCCGCTGTGCGGCGCGAACGCCCCAAGTTGGCGATCATCCTGGTTCACCACCTTCGCAAGGAACAGGGCGACAGATCGGCGAGACTCCGGGGGGACCCGTCCGCGTGGGTTGAGAATGTGAGCGGCCATCATGCACTGGTGGGCCACGTGGACGCGTGTTACGGTCTCGAACGGGAAATCGACCCGACCGGCGAAGAACTGATCGTGTTCGGGGGCGTGGCTCGGAACGCAGCCACCTCCGCCCTGCTCCTGGAGGAAGACACACACACTCCGTTTCTCGGTCCGATCCGGTGAGGACGCGGCCCACGCCGCCATGACCGTCAAGGAACGCGAGATCTGGGACCAGGCCAAGACACTCAGAAGATTTACCTTCACCCGTTTGGTTACTGTGGCAGCCACAACCAACAAAAAGGCTGTGTCATCTACACTCCGTAAGGCTGAGAGTCACGGAGTGTTACGAAAAGAGAGCGGCGACTATGTGGTTCAGGTGTAGTCAGGGGCGGAACTTGCGGAACTATCTAATCTCGTCAATGGCTTGCGGCGGAACCGTGAACGGAACCGAGATGGAACCGGCCCCAACTGAGCGAGTAGTTCCGTCAGTTCCAGGGTAGTTCCGTTGTGGAGTTCCGTTCTATGTCATTGAGAAGAGAGAGTAGTTCCGTTAGTTCCATTAATTACGCCCCCCCTGCAACGATTCGAAAGGGACAGACAATGCACCGCCGCCCCAAGCTGAAGCCCTCGGAAGAAGTGCGCCCCCTCAGGGGACGCCCCTCAGGGACTCCCCCAGGGGACGCCTTTGGGGGCTACATCTGGGGGGTGCCCTTCCTGCCCCGTTCGGAGCGTAAAATCTCACTTCTGGGTAGCCCGGCTCAGTGGCCGAAAAACGCCCCTCCGTCCTAGCTTTGACCTTACACAACCTGGCGCCCCGAATGGCACAGCCTCGGGGCTCCGGGCTGGGGCGGCACCACGCGCCCTCCCCGCACCCGCCTGGCTCCAGGACACTTACCCGAGGGCAAGGCCGCGCCCCTGCCGGGCGGAGTGCGTGCGCCCCCTACCTCGCGGGGCGGGCCACCCCCCCTGAGCCGCCGCCCGGTGGATCGAATGTCAGAGGGTTGATATATGGTTAGCTGACGTTTAAATGAGTAATAACTGATTCCAAGCTCCGGCCCGGAAGGGCGGTTGCTGGGTAAGTTTCGCAGCGTGAACTTGGATACGCTAGTAGGCATACACCTCCATGCCGCGGAAACGAAAGAATTCATTGCCGACCGATCTTGCCGCACTCGTGCTCTTCAAAGCAGATCGCACATGCTGCGTCTGCAGGACACCGGGTAAGCCCGTGCAGATTCATCATATAGATGAGAATCCGAGCAATTCTGTTGAGCGTAACCTGGCCGTACTCTGCCTCGACTGTCATACCGATACCCAGATCCGAGGTGGCTTCCACCGCAAGCTGGATGCCGATCAAGTAATGCTGTATCGTGACGACTGGAATGTGTACGTGGCACAACGGCGTGCCGCAATTGATGTTAAGAGAGCCCTTAATGAGAAAGACAGGCATTCCTACCTGAGGGCGTTAACTACTAGACTAGAGATCCTGCGAGAGCGGAGGCAGTTCCTGTTGCTCGCGATGAATTACCATTCACTCGGAAATGCAACGCTGCGCGACAAATATATCGATCTCACGCTGGAGAGCGATCATAGCGATGACACTGTGATCTACCTTCGGTCGATGCAGAACCGACAAGACCTCATCCCCGAAAAAGCGAAGCAACGTGAGATACACAGGAGGAGGTCACACTCAGATTGGTCTCAGCTTGCCCGTTTGTACGATCAGATCGGGGAGCACCAAGGCGCGGCCTCAAATTACTGCAGAACCGTCATGGAGGACTTAAAGAAAGGCAATATTTTCGCGGCGGCCTTCTACCTAAAGGAACTCTCCCAGAAACGCGTTCATGATCGGCTATTCGCCATCGCGTACCGCCAGTTCTCGGAATCCGGCGATCTCTGGTGGCGTGTCCGAGCGCTTCAGGAAATTGGTTGGAAGGACGAGTTGAAGTCCGTTCTGTTACAGAATCGGGAAGTGATTGAGAAATCTAAGCACCCTCTACTTCTCCAGGAGCTTTACTCTGCCATGGGCGAAACTGAAAAGGAGGAAGAACTGCAACGTCAAATGGTGGAGGCGACGGGGGACGACCGAGGGACTGGTTCTGAGTAGGTAACCCTGGCATTGGAGTGGACGACCGCAGCCGGTCCACTTGACCATATCACCCGGAGGCGTAGATGGGTGCCAGCCAATGCAAGACGGTTCTGGGAAGTCGGCCGGAACCGATTGGGGGGGCCGCCCACCCAAGCCGCGTTGCACCTGCGGGAGGTTCACCCTGGACGCTGCGGGGAAGAAGGGGCACGTTTGCGGGGGGGAGCTTCGGCTGGCATGACGGGCCGCGAGCGGGCGCTATCAATTGGAATCGGAAACCCGAGGGCGGACGGCACAAGTCCGGGAGGCGACAAACGGGCAAAGTGGCGGCGATTCCCTCGATTCGCAAGTACGTTTCGCTGCCAACCGATCACATCAAGACCTGACGGCGCACCTCAACAAGACGGAACTCCGAACCGGGAACAGGGATACCACGACGCCTCATTTTCGGCCTGAAAGATTCAGTTGAATGATTTTGCGGGCGTAGGCCTTGGGCGCGAGGTGGTCTCGTATTGAGTGGACGTAAGAAAGAGGTGCGTCTGCTTTGGCAATGCCCCGCTCCATCAACGAATGCACGGCCATCCCCGTCACTACCATGGAGGCAGTACCAATCAGAACGGCCAGGTTTGTCGCACCAAAACCCCACGCAGCCGTCATGTATCCAGGGACAGACATAGAGAAGATCCCTTGGGCGCAGGTTAACTTGAGAAGCTTAAGCTTGCTTGCCAAGACGGAAATCCTCTTCTGAATTGCGGCATCATAGTGCGCAACGGCCTGCTGAAGCTGTTTGTTGTCGTCGATCTTGGTGAGATCGGCGCTAAGCTTTGCGATGCAGTCGTAGAACGCAATCCGTTCGTCCGCAAAATCAGTCCTGAACTTAATCAGGTCACGAATCTCAACCGATTCAATATCAATAGGCACGGCGCTTCTAAAAACGGCTGTAGCGAGCAGAGCCCCCGCGTCTGCAGCGTTATCGGCTGTGCACGGGATGTGCGTGAGAGATTCATAGAGCGGATCATCACTGACGATTGGGCGGTGCTTTGCTATGTGCCTCGCCAGAAACACCATGTATAGCCCGCCTATCGAAGCATCAAACTCGACCTCATGATCGTTGACGCTACGTACCAATCCCTCAGGTTCGAGCAATTCCAGCAACTCAGGAGCAATCTTCTCCCTATACATGTTGTAGGGCTTCCAGGCGCTGGAACCTAGCTTGGTGACGAGTTGTCCTTTGTGTGCAGCGCTCTGAAGGTGTGGGGCAATGAAGTCCAGGAACTCTTTGCTGACTTCCCCAAGAACATGATTTGGGTAGTCATCCTCGATAAACCCAGCCTCCTGAAGCGCGTTGAAGTCTTCCAAAAGGGCCGGTCCGTTGTGCCTGTCGTATTCAGCAGGCACGAATCCTCGCGGCACGATCCGACCAATACCGTCATGGTAGAGCGCAGCAGTCCTCAACCATTGTCGGCTCTGTGGGAATATATGGGGGTAGTACAACGCTCGCCCAAAACTGACGGCTTCCATACAACGCGAGTATAGCTCTTACAGCGGGAGGCGACGGCGCGGTCAGACATCTTGACCATGTTCAAGCGCCTAAGCCGGGCATTTTGTCGTACAACGCCCGACTCGTGGACGTGCGTCAGCAACGGCGAGGAGCAGTACAGGCAAGCTCTCGGGCTACCTTTTCGCGGGCGTAATGTCCGTCACTGGAAGATCCCAGTGGGCCAGCAGAATCTCGAACCGCCGCTGTTCCTCGTGTTTGTAGGTTCCCTGGTCAGGCCAGAGTTGGCGGATCAAACGCTCTTCGTCCGGGTTTGCCGTTGTCGCCAGGGTTGAGTTCTTGAACCGGATGGCGACGCGATAATCCCAGCGCGCCTCCTCGGTCATGTGGTTGGCAGGCTGCTCGATTTTCACCGACATCATCCGGCCACTCTCGACGATCTTCTGGAGCAATGGGTAGTGGTTCTTCAGAAAGAGTTGCAAGAATTCCTGTTGATGGCCCCACTGGACCTTGTAGTAATACTCCATGGTGTAGGGCTGGTCCGGTGCCCCCTGTGGCGGGGCACCCTGGGCAACAAGCAATGGCTGCACAGAAACAGAAAGCAACAGCATCAAGAGCAGGTTTCTCATCGATCCTCCGGCAGCCTCGGATTCTAGCAGGCTAGGGGGGCGACGGGACAGGCCAGCCCGCGTTCCCGACGGCCACCGAAGCCGAATTGCGCCTACGGGAGGTTTACGCAGGATGCCGCGAGGAAAAAGGGGCACGTATGCGGGGCGAAGCAGGATTACATTAGCTGAAGGGCGCGATTTTGGTAGACTTGGCGAAACGTATCGGTTATTACGCTGCGGGTAAGGCTCAGGCGTAAAACAGACAATTTATTGCGATGCGCGAGCTGGAGGATGGTGGGGCATGAGATCCACGGTGCCTCTAAATGAAAGACTCGACAGGTTCTTCGGTCTGTTTGACCCAACGATAAGACTTGCAGAAGATTTGATCAAAGCCAGAACCAACCCCCAAGAGGTGGCACTATTGCTATGTGCTCGCCTTGATGCTCTGGCATCGAGCATTACGTCCGAAGATCAAGCCAATCGGCAGTCATTCATCCGCCTCTTGGTCAACTACAGTGGCCATCGCGATCTCATGGAAAGTGTGAGCGCTGGCGATCTTTACTATGAACTCGGTTATCATCGATGGCTTGCTGAAGGAATGATCCCCAAGGCGGGGCGGCTCCGTAGCTTCTCTCGCGTGAATGATCCGATCATTCACTTGTTAGACCGTAGTGGTTTGCCCCTAACGGTCAGGGATGTCCGAAGCGTCCTTACGAGGATGATACGAGTGCTCGCAGAGCATTTTCGGTGTCGGCCCGGACAGCCGCTCAAGAAGGCAATGCACGGCAAGCCGAGCCAGATCATCACTCTACTTGAAGGAGAGTTCGCGCGTTCGAGGGATGCTGAGGTGCGAAAGAATCTTGCGGAAGCCACTAAACCCTTGCTTGAGAGCAAGACGGTTGCTGGCCTCCTGTACGGAAATTTCAGAAACACGGCTATCCACGGAGCGCACGTTGAATTTGACGAAGGGGCCTTCTTTGATGCCTCACGGCCCTACTGGGAACCGCTCCATTCGGAGTATTATCCGTCGTTCCTGTTCATTAAATTCCCGGCGCGATTTCTAATAGCGGTGCTCCGTAACTGTGTGAAGACGCTTAAACAAAAGATGCTGGCGACGGGGAAGTTGCCGCCCGACGTACATTTCCACGCATTTGGTTCGGGTCTGGACGAACTGCAGTTCCTCGATGAAGAGTTACTGCCGAAGGGTGCGCACGTGAAATTGAAACTAAAGTAGCCGATAATTCGCGGACTCTTGCGCCGCGTATCAACACGGTTGTGCAAAACAATCACCGAGGGCCTATGGGAAAATTGTCAGGTGAAAGACACGGAGATGCCGCCGGCGACCTTGTAGGGTTCTATCAATCAGAATCCACGAAACTTGAGGCTTCTGGCTCGTATTTCATGGCTGCGATCGCCTTGGGGTTCGCCTTGGAAGCAGCCGTGCTTGCGTATTTGCTAGTTGAATGGGGCGAAGATAATGGTCCTGAATTGGAAGTGCCTGACTCGGTCGTCTTCTCCGACCTAATCGAAGCAGCCAAAGAGCTCGATTTGCTGAGTGCACCGGCGCAGGTTCCCCCGGAGCTGGTTGGCGATGTTGAGGCACCCAAGCACTTGGCCATCCAAAGATGTAGTGGACACAATCAGGAAATTTCGTAACCTCATTCATGGCGAATTGATAGAATCAGGCGGCGATTGGAGTCTGGTACAAGCCTCGACAGTGCCTCCGCCACTGGTACGAATCGAGACCTATTGGTGACATAGATCCGGCAATAGCCGGTTCTGGCAGGCGTCCTGCCAGCCCAGCATGCGTTCGATGGCCATTATAGTAATGCTGAAAATCGATCAGCTTCGTCTCCAGATCGGCCGTGGTCCAGAACAGGATCCGGTCGAGGTACTCGCGCCGAACTGTCCCGATCAGTCGCTCTACGAAGGGATGCGAAAGCGGCACGTAAGGAACAGTCTTGATTTCGCTGACCCCGAGTACCCGAAGATTGGCTTGCCATTGGTGGAATCGATACAGCGGATCATGATCCGAGCTGAGGTATTTTGGCAGACTGTGCCCGCGAATCGCTCGGCGCAACATCCGGCACAGCGCCACTCCATCCACGGTGCCGCGGTGCACGCCAAACCCAATGACGCGACGCGTAAATTGGTCCATCACAACGAGGACCCAATGTGTTCTCAGGGTTGCCGATTCGCATCGGAATAAATCGCAGCTCCACAAACTGTCCTTCATATGGCCGAGAAACGTAAGCCAGGAAGGACCGCCTCCCGAATCCGCTTCCGGCCGGTAATGAACACTCAGGAGACGGCGAACAACATCCTTGTCGATCTCGACGCCGAAGGCCAGCGCGATCTGCTGAGCGATGCGGGGACAGCCCCAGGTGGGATTACGCCGTTTCATGGCAACGACGGCGTCGATGAGGGCTTTGTTCGGCCCCTTCGGGCCGGGCCGCCGCCCGTTCACGGGCGAAAACAGCATGCGGTACTTTCGTTTCCTCAGCACACTGTGCAGATGCAACAGAGTGGAAGGCTTCAGAGCGATGGCGGAACGGAGGACGCGTGCCGGGCGCATGAAAAGGGTACACAAACCGGCGATGAACCGATCGGCGGCGCGCAGGTTGGGCGCACGCTTACGTCCGCGATTGAGGACCAGTAGTTGATGCCGGACCAGCACGGATTCGGCAACAACGGAACGGAGTCCGCCCGGCTTTGCCAGTCGGGCCACGGTGACGACCAAATGAACGAACAGGATGAGAAAGTCGCGCATCCCGGCAATGGTATCAGCACCTCAAGAACCACCACATTCAGGCCAATTTGCTAATTCGCCATGGAGGTTCAGCGAAAACAGCGCCGTGTTCCTTACGGAGCATGGTGAGCTGGAATGTTCCGGTGAGGCACGTCCTGGTTGCAGTAGGCGACCAGGAGGATTTGTGCAGGACGAAATGTAATAGCAGTCCAGTAGTCCTCTCGACCTCGATCAATGCGCCCATCCTGCTCCCGACGGAGGGTGGGATACGATGCCGCCGTGGCTATCGCGGGCTTGGATGAGCAATGACATATTTCCCGGCAACGCATGCGTAGGTGCGCGCGCTTTGAACCGAAGCGCTCGATCGATTCGCTCAAGCAACAGCGCGTTCCCGCAATCCATCATCAAGTCCTCCCTGCAAAGGCTGATCTTCCCTCAGCCAGATCCTCGAGCGTTTCCTGCTCCAGCCTCTCCTCCCCGACTTTCTTGGGCACCAGGCCCAACGCAAGGGCTACTCCGTAGATAATTGCCTCGGGTCGCGGCGGGCAGCCGGGGATGTAATAGTCAACTGGAATCACTTTGTCCACGCCGCCCAGAACACTGTAGGTATCGAACCAGCAGCCACCGCCGCAGGCGCAGGAACCGATCGCGAAGGTGAGTTTCGGATTCGGTACAGCATCCACCAGCCTCTTTAGCGCCGGAGCGACCTGAAGCGTTACCGGGCCGCACACTAATAGAACGTCGGCGTGCCGGGGAGATCCCACCAGCTTGATTCCGAAGCGTTCGACGTCATAGTACGGCGTGAGGACGTCAATGACCTCGATGTCGCACCCGTTACATGCCCCAATATTGGCATGGTAGACCCAAAGCGCCTTGCCAAAGGCCTTTTTGCAGAGAGCTTCAAACACGGTGACACCTCCATGCAGATCCGAAGAATCACCCGCCCAGAGTCGCCAGAACCGCGGCGGCTCGATCCAACAGGGGGTAGGCGGCTTGAGGGTAGACGCCAAGCAACAGGCACAGCGCCCCAAGAGTTGCCATTGGCAGCCACATAACGGCCGGCGCTTCTTTCACCGCCAGTTCCGGGTGCGGCTCTCCCCAAAACACTCTGAATCCGGCTCGAACCATAACCGCCATCGTTAGAAAACTGGTCGCGACGGCTATGATAGCTGCCCACCACAAGCCGGCCTTCGCGAGAGCAAGGTAGATCGTCAGCTTGCTCCAAAAACCGTTGAGCGGCGGCAAGCCGGCGATGGCGAGCGCTCCCAGGAGGAAACAGCCGCTCGTGATGGGCATACCATGTCTGAGGCCGCCGAGCGCAGAAATTCTCCTTGCGCCCGTGGCATGAATTACAGCGCCCACGCACAGAAACAGCAGAGATTTGAACAGTGCATGGTTTACGAGATGATACAGACCGCCATAGCATCCCAGATATGTTCCCAGTCCCACTCCTGCGAGCACGTACCCCATCTGGCTCACGGAAGAGTAAGCGAGCAGACGCTTCAGGTCATCCTGGCTCAACGCCATCAAAACTCCGAACGCCATCGTGAAAACGCCCAGGGCCACGAGGAAGGTACACACTTGGGGCCAGGAGGGGTAGAAGATACTCACGGTTCGCACCATGGCGTAAAGAGCCATCTTGATCATCACGCCAGACAGCAGCACGCTGATCGGCGTGGGAGCCTCGGCGTGCGCGTCCGGGAGCCAAGGATGAAAGGGCGCGATGCCGGCCTTCGTTCCGAAACCGATCACCAGAAACGCAATCGCCAGGGCCGCTGTGCCGCCCGGTATGAACGGAACCACTGTCCTCACCTCGCTGATGAGCAAGGCGTTGCCGCCGGTGAGTTGTTTCGTGGCAGCGGCGGCCGCGTAGACCAGTACGCAGCCGAACAGAGCGAAGGTGATCCCAATCGTCAACAGCATCAGGTACTTGTAGCCTGCTTCCAACGCACGGCGGTCCCAGTAGAAGGCGACGAGGAGACCTGAGGTGAGGGTGGTGGCTTCGATCGCGACGTACAGCATCACCACGTTATTCGTAACGCAGCCCCACAGCATGGTTCCGAAGAACCACAGCAATAGCCCATAAAAGACGCGCATGCGGCGCGCCGCGGCGTCTTGACCAACGCGTTGAATAAGCCCCTCCAGGCGCAGGTACCGTAAGGAGTACACCGATGCCAGCAGCGCGACAACGCCAATCACGAGTACCATCAGCGCACTCAAAGCGTCGACTCGCAGCTCGTTACTCCACGCCGTCAACACCACTCCGCCCACCGCCTTGTAGGCCATCCATGCGCCCATGGCCATGACCAGGGCCGCAGTCAGAATTGGCAGACCTTGCTGAACCCGGCGATCGATTCGTTTCCAAAATAACACCGGCGCTCCGGCCGCTAGCGGCAGCAGGAACGTAACGGCGGGCATCATCGACGTCTCTGTCACCATCCGCGCCTCCCTAATCCTTCCTCTGCACAGAATCTCCGATCCGGGCTACCGCCTCAGTTCGCGCAACCGGAACGTATCCGTCGTTGCAAACTCCTGTCGAACCCCGCCGATCACGTACAAGAGCAGAAACACTGTCACCACGACCTCGGTGGCGACGCCGAACAACGCGGTTTCCGGCAATTCTGGAGCCAAGCTCACCAAGCTCAGGTGAACGGCGTTCTCGAGCAGGCAGAGCCCAATCACGGTCTTGAACGCGTCCCGCCGCGTCAGCACGGCGTACAGACCAAGGGCAAACACCGTGGACGCCACAGCCAGATTCGTGCGGTACACGTCGAGTTGCGCCATGCCGGTCAGCGCTAGAAATGTGATCTGCCCATGGGTGAGTTCGAAGAACCCCCACATGAGCGAGCACGCGACGATAACCGAGGGGCCGAACCCTATCAAAGGCTTCAACTCCCGATCGTCGATTCCGCGCAGGGACCGGAACAGGAACCAGGGCGTGAGAATGGCCTTGGTGACCAGCGCGACGCCGGCCCACCAGTACAGGGCCGGATTAGCCGCGCCAAATGCCACGAGCAGACTTACCATCAGGAGCGCCTGGCACAGGTAGGCGACTGCTGAGAGCCTGAGACGCCGCATCTCCACCGCCGCCACCGAGGTGATCACCATGGTCAGGCTCAGTGTCTCGATCAAGTTTGCGTGAACCACGGCTGGATTCATGCCCGTCCCCCATCCAGGCCATTCCGAAAGCCTGTCTTCATCATCCGGTCCAGCGGCGTGAGGGGGTGAAAACACCGGCCGCACCGTTGGCACGGCCCCATGAAAACTTCCAGCCTGATGTACATGTCCTTCGGATTGTTCGTGGACGTTTCGAACTGCTGGGTCAGTCGAATCGCTCCCTCCGAGCAGACTTCCTCGCACCGGGCGCAATACGTGCACCTGGACCAGAAGAACTCCATCAGGCGCTGATTCTGCTCCGTGTCCGAGATGACGATCACGCCGGCGGGGCAAACATTCGCGCAGCCGCCGCAGCCGAAGCATAGATCCGGATCGACCGTGATCTTGCCGCGAAAGCCCGGCTTCGGCTCCATCGGGATTAGTGGGTACTCGAGCGTAACGCGCCCCGCCTTCAAACAGATCAGCGCCTCGCGTACCTTGCTCAACAACACCGGAACCTCCTATTTCCCAATCACCGCAAACGCCAATGCGGACAAAGACACTAACCCCACGCGCACGAAATAGCCCATGGCCTGATCAATGCGCAATCTTGGATTCACGACGTCAATAACCGCGACGAGCAGAAGTGCTACGAGCGCCTTGATGCTGCTGATCAGCAGATCAAGCGGTAGTGCTCCGAAACGCGGCCACGGCAGGAAGACTTCGACCAGCAGAAAGGCAAGGACAAGCTGCTTCGCCCACATGGCCCACCGTAGAAACGCGAGCCGCGGACCGCTTTGCTCCACCAGCGGACCGCCCATGATTTCCTGATCGGCCTCTGCAATGTCGAACGGAAGCTTGCCGGCTTGCGCTTGCAGCGCGAGGAAGAAGGTGAGACCGGCGATCGCCATGCTGATGCTGGGTCCGTTCTGCGCCTGGAAAGCCGCCATGCTGCCCAAGGCCAGGCTCCTTGCCTTAAACGCGCCCACAGTGAGCGCAATCGCCAGGATCGGTTCGACAGACAGTGCCATCATCATTTCGCGTGAGCTGCCGACGTACGCGTATGGACTGCCGCTGGCGAACCCGCACAACATAATCAGAACAGCGCTCATGGCCGCGACGTAGAGCACCACGATCATGTCCCCGGCGAAGGACAGCGGCGCGGCGGCTCCCATCGGTGTCAATGTCGCGAGAAGCAGCAGCGATCCGAGCGTCAACGACGGCAGGATGGCGTAAGCCGCTCCGCCCGCGCTGCGCAGATCTTCCTTGCCTAGCAATTTCAGAAGATCCCAATAAGGCTGCGTAATCGGAGGCCCGATCCGGGAGTGGATCGCGGCCCGCACCTTGCGCAGGATGCCCTCGTAGAGCGGAGATAGGAGCAGAGCGATCGACACGTTCAGCAGGCACGGCAGCAGTGCTTTAGCCAACCCATGCGTCATCGGACGCCTCCATGGGGACCTTTGCCTCTGGACATCTCAAGCAGCTCGGCGCTGGAGTACGTCCGCACCGTCCTGGTCCGCCGATCGACCGTCTCCAGGCGCTCGGTGCACGAAAAGCACGGGTCCAGACTTCCCAGGGTGATCGGCACGTCTGCGATTGTTCCATGCATGACCGCAGCCGGCAGAGCCTGCAGGTTTGCATAGGTTGGAGCCCGTACCCTCCATCGGTAAGGGCGGTTGTCGCCGCCCGTCATAACGAAGTGAACAGCCTCGCCCCGCGGCGCCTCCACCACCGAAACGCCCACTTTGCCTGGCGGAATTTCCTCCTTGGTCTCCGCGCAGATCGGGCCCTCGGGGATTTTAGATAACGCCTCGCGCACGAGCCGGATGGATTCGACCAGCTCTCCCACGCGGACCACGACGCGGGCCCACGTATCGCCGGCCTCCTGAGTGACAATCCGGGGGCGAACTTCGTCGTACGCCGCGTACGGATGATCGATCCTTGCATCGATCGCTACTCCCGAGGCCCTCGCCGGCGGGCCAACAACGCACACGCTCCTGGCGCTTTCCTTCGTCAACACGCCAACTGTCTCGGTTCTTGCGCGCAACACGCTGTCCCCGAGAATCGCGTCGCGAACGGCGATTATTTCCTTCTCCACGTCCGCGAGAGTCTTCAGAAGCTGCGGGTGCGTGTCGTTTGGAAGGTCGCGTCTCAAGCCGCCCACCGTATTCATCCCGTAGGCCTTGCGGTTACCGGAAATCGCTTCGCAAAGCCACATCACCGGTTCGCGAATTCGCCAGGTCTGCATCAACACTGTCTCGAAGCCGATGATGTGCCCGGCGATCCCCAGCCAGAGTAGGTGCGAATGGATTCGCTCCAGTTCCAGCATGATAGTCCTGATATACCTGGCCCTTCGCGGAGCCTCGATACCCGCGGCCTTCTCCACCGCCTGGCAATAGCACGTCGAATGGATGAAGCCGCAGATCCCGCAGATTCTCTCGGCCAGGAAAGGGATCTGGCCGTACGTCAGAGCGCTGTCGCCGAGTTTTTCGATCCCGCGGTGGTTATAGAAGAGACGATTATCGCAGCCGACAATTGTCTCGCCCTCAACGAACAGGCGCCAGTAGGCAGGCTCTTCCAAAACCGGGAAGAAAGGCCCCATCGGCAATACCGTGGCACCGGCAGGAGCTTCGCGCATTACCGGCCGGAGATTCTTGGCCTGGGGAGGATGGAAGTTGTAGGGGAAATCTCTTCGCAACGGATAGACGCCTTCGGGCCACTCATCCGGCAGCAGCAAACGGCGCGGATCGGGATGGCCTTCCGGACGGACGCCGACGGCATCCTGGAACTCGCGCTCCGCCCAGTCCGCGCCCGGCGCCACTGGAGTGATCGAGTCAATCCGCGGGTCGTCTTCCGGAATCGACGATTCCACCAGCACGTATAACTGCGCCCGATCAAAAGAGAAAACATGTAAGATGCCGAAAGTTCCGCTGAGAGGCCTTTTATCAGTTCCCACCGAAATCAGAAAGCGCGCGTGCAACTGGTTGAAGAGCCCGTCCGCTACGCTTCGCATCGCCTTCCTCTCGACGATGAAATGAAGCGTATCGGCGTTCGGGCGGGTAACTGAAATCTGAGAGCCATTGCTGCGCGCCGCTATCAGCTCGTGTACCGCCGCCAAAGTCCACTCATATTCCTTAGTCATCCCAATACCCTCACCAAGTCGCCACTAGTGTGCTGGCGACCACAACGATGGCGCCAATTACGATCCAAAGAAGATAGATCTGAGGCGTTCCCACGTGCGTTCTACTTACCTCGTTAGCGGCTTTTTCGAACGCATGAGCTGCGGGCGTATACAGCCATCTGTCAACGTCGAGCAACCGCCGGATGAAAGCCGGCATCCGCGGCGCGGGCAGCTTCCCAAGCGGATAAACGCCTTGAAACGCGTGCTTGAAAGGCAGATAGAAACTGCTGGCAGGATAGCGCACCAGGGCCGGCGCGTGCTCCTCTCCGCAGTACCAGACGGGTACGGATCTCACTTTGGCCCTCAGGGCCCGCTGGATGCCATAGCAGAGCGACGCCAGGATCGCCAGTGCCACCAGGATCGCGAGCGGCCACCAGAACGCAACCGCGGCCCCGTCGATCAGCGAGATGCCGCCCCATACCGAGCTGGCAGCCACGGCCGACGCGGGAATGCCACTGAGACCTTCTACCGCCTGCCCGATGAAACGCAGCGCCAGTTGTGGGAATATCCCGAGCGCGACGCATAGAATGGCCAGCGCGGCCTGCGGCGCAATCATCGATGCCGGCGCCTCTTTCGTGGTCAGATTCTCATCCGCCTTGCCGAGGAACACGGCCCCGAGCACCTTCAGGAAGGACGCCAGCGTCACCACTGAAATGAACAGCGCGACCAGGCCCAGCACCAGAAACAGCGGGAATCGCAGTCCCGCTAGTATACATCCGGAAACGATCAGCCACTTGCTGGTGAACCCGTTAAAGGGCGGCACGCCCGCGATGCTCAATGACGCGATCGCCGTCGATCCCGTCGTATAGGGCATGAATCGGGCCAGCCCGCCCAGCTTGTCCATATCGCGCGTTCCCGTTCGATAGAGCACCGACCCCGCTCCCAGGAACAGGCACGACTTGAAGCACGCATGGTTCACGGCGTGGAGAATGGCGCCCGCCAGGCAGATCGAGGCTAACAACGGAGACGTGGCCAGACAATAAGCGCCCGCGCCCAGTCCCAGGCACATGTAGCCGATCTGGCCGATCGTGTGGAAGGCCATCAGCCGTTTGATGTCGGTCTGCCGCAGGGCCGTCAGGGTCCCGGCGAACAACGAACTCGTGCCCGCCAGCGCGACGACGATCCCCCAAATCCGCAACGATGGCGAAGGCGCCAGGAATGAACAGAATACGCGCACCAGTCCGTAGACTCCGAGTTTCACCAGCACGCCGGACAGCATGGCGCTCATGCCGGATGGCGCCACCGGATGCGCATCAGGGAGCCAATCTCCCATGGGCAGGATCCCCGCCTTCGTGGCGAATCCCAGGAACAAAAGAAACGTAACTAGGTGCGCCTCGAACGGTTGCGCCGCCAGAAGTCCGCTTAGAGTCTGCCTGACGGCATCGAAATGAAATGAGCCTGAGTCTCGCCAAAGCACCAGGGCGGCTGCAACCATGCACAGCGTTGCGCCGTGGGTAATGATGAAGTATTTCAGCCCCGCTCGCTGGCTTGCGGCGCTCTCTCGCTCATAGGTCACCAGGAAGTAGGACGTCAGCGTCATCGACTCCCAGAAAACGAGCAAACAGAGCAAGTCCGCCGAAGCCAAGACCCCGGTCATGCTGGCTATGCACAACAGCAATACCGGATAGAACTTTGCGACTTTGTCGCGGGTGTAGCGCTCCATGTACCGGACCGAGTACAGCGTGCTCGCCAGCGACACTAGCGCCACGATCGCCAGGAATATCGCGCTCAAAGGATCCACGCGGAGCGTGAGGCCTGCGCCCAGTTGCGGCAGAGAAACGAGAGTGCGTTCGTGCGATCCTCCCGTGAACGCGCCGGCCACCGCCAGCCACGTGCTAACGGTGGACGCGGCGGTGAACGCAAAGCTCAGCCATCCGCACAATCTCGGCCGCGCCGAAAACGCCAGGCTCACGAATGATCCGGCGATCAGGATCAGCATGCTGACTTCTACCAGGTAAACCGCATCGAGCATGTTACGTCCCCATGTATTGCACCAAGGGTATTCCGACGAGCGGGGCTGTCAGGCAGCCGATCATCAAAGCGATCAGCGTGGCTCGGAAGGCCCACGGTGGATCGCTCTTGACCGGAACCGGCGCCACCACCGCTCCCAAGAATACTTTCTGCGCAACGTAAAGCATCCAACCGAACGAAATCAGCGTCTCGCAAAGAATCAGCGTCAGGATGACCGGCCCCACAGGTCCTTTCAACCGCATAGCGCCCGCCAGGATCATGAACTTGCTCCAGAAGCAACCCAGCGGCGGCACCCCGGTGACGCTCAGAACCCCGACGAAAAACGCCGTGGCTGTGATCGGCATGTTTTTGGCCAACCCGCGGATCGCCGATATGCGGCGCGTTCCGGTCATATACGCGATGCCGCCCACGCAGAAGAACAGAGTGGCTTTGCCGACCCCGTGGCAGAGAATGTGCAAGACGCCTCCGCGAAAGCCCAGCGGCGCTCCCAAAGCTCCAATCGAGATGCCAAGCAGCACGTAACCCAGGTGGGCGATGGTCGAGTAGGCCAATAGCCGCTTCAGGTCGTCTTGAACGAAGTAGAACGAGAGAGCGACGAAAATCGTGAGCAGCGCCATGCCCGCCATCAGCGCGGAAATCCCGGGCGACATCGCCCATCCGCTGCTTACCGTCCTGGCCATCAGGTAGACGCCGGCGTTGACCATCGCCGCAGCGTGCAGATACGCGCTGACGGGAGTCGGGGCCTCCATCGCATCCGGCAGCCACGTGTGCATCGGAACTTGGGCCGCCTTCGCCCACGCCGCAACCAGAATGAAAACGAAAACCCAATTCCGAAGGCCATCCGGCAGTCCGGAGAGAGCGGAAAACTCGAATGAGCCCGTTCGCACGAAGAGAATCAGCGTGACCACAACGAGAAAGGCCCCGCCCGCTTGCGTCATCAGCATCGCCTTGAATCCGGCACGGAGGCTTCGTTCGTCCTGGTAAAAGGAGATCAGCGCCCACGAACACACGGTCGTCAGCTCCCAGAAAACCAGGAGCTGCAGAAAATTAGGCGAGAGCACCACTCCCACCATGCTGCTGATGAACAACAGGAGCCAGAAGTAATACCGGCCATACTCCTGGCTCCCTACCGGGTGCTCTCGATTCCTTTCGGTCAGATAGGAGGTCGAATAAAGCACCGTCAGCAGCCCGATCGGCGCTACCACAAGCAACATCAATAAGGCCAGCGGATCGATTACTATGCCGAACACTGGCGCCGAAACCATGCCGTGCAGCCACGGAAGGTCGCCCACAACCGTCCGATGAGAGGTCCCGAAACCGGAAATCGCCACCCACGCGGCCGCGGCTGTAACAAGAGTGGCGATTACCAGGGCAGCCGCTCGGGTCCTCTCCTTCAGGAACACACACAGAAGCGACCCCGCCGCGGGCAGCGCAATCATCACAATGCCGAGTGAGGGCATCATGCGGACACCTCTCCCCTCAAGGAACCGGCGGCGACGCCGTGTCTGGACGCCCGGCTTGCCGCAAGAGCGCGGTTCAACATACCAGCGACGTGGGCGACGCCCGCTGCGACAGCATCGCTCATGGGTCTTAGAAACTCCGTATGAACCGGCTGAATGCCAATCGCGAACACGCGTGCCCGAGTCTCATGCTCGAAAATGCCCATTAGGAGGCTAAGGGGCGCGCGGTGCGTGCTCGGGCAGTATCCGGCGATTTGATCCCGATCCAGAAGCGCAACGGAACCGGGCGCAGAATCCAAATTCACGCTATCGATCAGCACGATTGTATTGGGCAGTTGATTCACTACTAGCGGCAGATAATTCTCTGGAACATCCTGGGCGTCGATCACGCACGCACCGGGCGACGCGACGATCCGTCTGGCGACCAGGCTCCCAGCCGCGTCGTCGCCACGCAATGGGTTGCCAATGCCCATCACCACCACGACGCCTTGCATCCGGGCGGCAAGCTGTTCATCCGGATTCATGTCGCCGTCGTTTTTCACTCGACCATCTCCCGGATCTGCTTGAAATTGAAAACCGGCCCGTCCCGGCACACATACCGATGGCCGATCGCGCAGTGGTTGCACTTGCCGATCCCACATTGCATCATTCGTTCCAGCGTCGAAATCACGGACTCCTCCTGGAATCCACGCAAGAGCAGATCTTGGACAACGAAGTTGATCATGATCGGCGGGCCGCAGACGTAAGCGATCGTGTTTTCCGGCCTCAGCGTTGTCTTCGCGAATAGAACGGGCACTATCCCCACATTGCCGGTCCAGCCGGGCAGGGCGGCGTCCACCGTCACGTGGAGTTCGACGCCCTCAGTCGTTTCCCACTCCTTGAGCTCGTCCTTGTAGACCAGATCCACAGGCGTCCGGGCGCCGTAAAGAATGGTCACATTCCTGAACTGGTCTCGTTCGTCCATAACGTTGCGGATCAAACTGCGGAGTGGAGGCAGTCCGATGCCGCCAGCCACAAACAGTAAGTTCTTTCCGCGTGCGCCTCCCACGTCAAAACCGTTGCCGAAGGGGCCGCGTATCCCCACCTCTGCGCCCAGCCCGAGCTGGTGCAATGCATATGTCAGCATCCCCACACGCCGGATTGTGGTTTCAAATGCGCCCGGCCGCGTCGGGCTCGATGCGATGCAAAACGGAGCCTCGCCATAGCCGAACACCGAAAGTTCCACAAACTGTCCGGGAAGGAAACGAAATGCCTCTGAATCTTCCGGTGTGCGGAAACGCAACGCGAACGTCTTGGTGTCAGGCGTCTCGTCTCGCACTGCGTCTATTCGGGCGATACGTGGAAGGAACACGTCAGAGTTCATGCCAAGCCCTCTTCCGGATCGCGGCGACGACCGCGGGCATGTTCGTGGCGCCCAAACATGCCTGGATGCAACGCCCGCAGCCGACGCACCCTGTCATGCCATCGCGCAAGTAATACTGAGCGCTCACTTTGTGAAAGAAGCGGCGTTTCATCCTCTCCCCGTGTTGCGAGCGGGGATTGTGTCCCGAGGCCTCCATCGTGAATGATGCGTATTGACACGAGTCCCAGGTGCGGCACCGCGTCCATGTCCCATCGCCGTCCCGGTCCCGTACGCTGAAGCAGTAACAGGTGGGACAGATAAAACTGCACCCGCCGCACTCCAGGCACCAGTTGCCCATCTTGTCCCATAACGCGTCGTCCACTCTCCTGGTGGAGATACGCCTCATGGCCGACCCAAAGTGGCACGTCTCCTCCCCAAGACATCGCCTCGCTTCTGTCTCCAGGGTCTTTCGCTGCTGGATCTCATCCTCCGTGGCCGGGCCGAAAAGGCCCATCGCATCCGACAACGCTGCTTGCCCTTTCTCGCTGCCGATCTCGGCCAGGTACTTCTCCCCCAAGTCCGTCAACTGAACGTCATAGCCGCTCGTCAGGAACGGGCCCGAGTCGCTGCAAACGCAGAAGCCCAATGTGCAGGGTGTGGTGCACCCGAGGCTGATCACCGTGAGGTTTTCCGCGCGGCGCAGGTAGGATGCGTCGGACGGCTCCATCTCGAACATCTGCGTCAAGTACGCGATTGCTTTGGTATCGCAGGGACGGACGTTGAACAGGACACGCCGCTTGTCGTCGTAGATCGGAGCAACCTCTGTTCCTTGCGGGGTGAGCTGGATTTTGACGATCGGCTCGGTCTGCGGCAGCACGAATTGCTTTGGCGGTGAAAGAGGATTCTCGAAACTCCACAGCACCTGCTCAGGGGAATCGATTCTCGAAAAGACCACCTCCCCGCACGGCCCGGCGGCCGGAGCGATCACCTCTGCCCCTTCTAACAACTTCGCCAGCCATCCGGCGACGTCGTGCTTTCGAATGGTAAGGACCAGGGACTCCATTTCAAGCTCGCTCAACGTTCACTGCCGTGACTCCGTCTTCACCGAGTACGTTCGACAGGCAATCGCGGAACCCGTAGGGCGCCAGTAGGGCCCCGCGCCGCAGCTCCGTCCGCGGTCGGATCGGAACGGTAGCTTCTCCATGGGCGGAAGTCAGTTTCACACGCCACCCGGCGCGAACGCCTAGCGCATCCGCATCCTCGCTGTTCATTTCTACGAAACCGCCGGGAAACAGCCTGCGTGCTGACTGATGGTCGCGGTTCAAGGTTGGAGAAAACGAAACCAGCGTGTCGTCGGCCCAGTCAAACGCGCCGTCCTGCGCCAGCACATAGCGGCGCTCCGCGGACGTCCCTTCTTCCGTCCCGGCGGCTTGGAGCGCGAATGGGGCCCACTCCGGCTCCTCTACGAAAGACGAACTCCATCCCTCGTCCAATATCCGTGGTGACAACGGTGCATACCGCGGCACCGCCTGCGCGATTTCGCGAAAAACCTCGCCGACGGAACTCAACGCGGCCCCTGCTTCGAACCGGGCGCAAAGCTCGGCCAGCACCTTCCAGCCGTCCCGGGCCTCCCCTGGAGGAGCGGCCGTTGCGCGCACTGTCTGGACCCTGCCCTCCATATTCGTGAGGGTTCCTTCGGTCTCCGCGTAGCTGGCAACCGGTAGCGCGGCGTGTGCGGCTCTCATCGCCGGCGTGACAAACGCGTCCAACACCACCAGGAACTCCAGCCGCTCCATAGCCGCGCGAGCTTGCTGTCCCGCCGGCAGCGCTGCTGCGGGATCCTCCGCCAGTACAATCAGTCCACTAACGGATTCGAGCATCCTCGCCGCGTCCAGTCCGCGGCCCGGAGGCGCCGGTTTTCTCCACACCCGCTGCAGGCGCTGTCTAGCTTCGCGGTCATCGATGCGCGCGTAACCAGGCAGCCGATCCGGAGCCACTCCCATGTCGCACGCTCCGCGTACGTTGCTCCGCGCCAACAGCGGCAGCAATCCGCTGCCCGGCCTGCCCAAATGTCCTGTGATTGCGGCCAGCGAAGCCAATGCCGCGGCATTCCTTCGGAGCCGGTCCGCGGGGCCGCCGGTGGGTCCCATCAGGAACACTGCCCGCTCAGCGGCAATCCACTCTGCCGCCGCGCGCATCTCATCAGTCGTGTTCACATCCGCCAAGTCGCGCCGCAGGGAGTCATAACCTGTACACGAACCCGCTGCCTGTCGGCGTTCCACCAGACCTGCGCGAACTGCCGCTGCCAGCAGATTGTTAAGCGCCTCTCCTTCGCATCCGGGAGCGACCTGTAGAAAGCACGATGCCAACCGGCCCATCTGCGTGCGTGCGCACCCGATGACGATCAGCCTGGCGCCCCTCTCGATCGCTCTCAGCGCCGACGACGCCGCGCGGGGATGGGTTTTCGCCAAGTTGCCTTCCACCAGCACGATCGTGTCGGCCGATTCGATGTCCGCCAGGTGGATGGAATGAGAGGAATCGCCGGTGACGTCCCCCACCCCGGCCAGCAGCGGCCGGCACAGTGAGTGGTAGCAGAAATCGACGTGATTGGTTTCGAGACCCGCCCTCGCCAGTCGGCTGGCCAGGTAGTTCTCCTCGTTGGTAGCTCGCGGCGAGCCGAGCACCCCAATCGGCTTGCCCGCCTCCATCAGTTCCCGCAGTCTCTCGGCGATATGATCTAGCGCCGCACCCCAGGAAATCGCCTCCTGGTTTCCATTCCGCCTGACCATGGGCCGCAGCGCCCGGTTGCCCCATAGGGCAGCTTCATGGGCGCTCCACCCTCTGGAGCAGATCTTCCCCCCGGCAACCGGATGAGTCCGGCTCGGTGCCACGCCAACCAGGCCGCCATCCCTCGCCAGTAGGAAAACTCCACAGCCGCAAGCGCAAAAAGGGCATGTTGTGGGAATGCTCAACATCTAGAGCCTCCCCTTAGGACGATCGACAGGCGAATCTCGGTCTCGAGCGCGAACCGCTGAGGTTCCCACTCGCCATTCAGGGAGGCACTTCAGCGCCGATAAGTTTTCGGCTGCATGGAATCCTCTTTTACAAAAAAAGAGTATAGGGTCCTTACAACTGTTGAAGCGGTCCCGATAGGAGCTCGCCTTGGCCAGGATTCCATCTTCGGGCACAGTGTGCACTCTTTTCCACACCAAGTCAATGGGCATCAACACGGGTGTCACTACGTCAACAAAGTCCATCCCCGATTTGCCTTGCTACAAAAGCTTACGAATGCGCCCCGGGAGCAACGATACAGTCCTCGCGTCCGTAGACCTCCAGCAATTGCCGGCGCGTGGTCTGCAGCCGTTCGTCAATGAGGCGGCTAAAGCGAGCGAGCAACTGATAACCCAGTTCGTGGTCGTGCTCGCATTTTTCGCGCAGGCATCGCGCGTCCAACGCCAGGGCGCGGACGGCGTCCATTGCCTTGGCATCGAAGTGCCATCGATACGGTGGCACCACCCACGACCAGCCGAGGATATTGCCCTCTTGCAGCGTCTCAATACGCAAGCCGCCGTGATGGGGGGCATAGACTTCCAGCGTCACCTGCCCCGATCGGATGAGATAAAAGGAATCCGCCTGCTCGCCTTCACGGCAGAGATACTCACCGGGGTGAAACACTCGATTGCTAGCGCACGAGACCAATATCGTAATGAGTTTAGACTCCAGACCAGTGAAAAACGGCTGGGTGCTTATCACTTCTTCCATGGTTCCAATGGCCATAACTTCTCCTTCAACGGATTACCGATGCCGGACCTAACAATTCCTCAATTTGCGGTTGGGATCCCGCCAACCGCTGGATAGTTTCACGAATCAGTTTCTCAACCACGGGCACAGACGCCCTCCACCCGGGTCCATAGCGCCACCGACCGTGCGACAGTCGGCTGCTTCAACCGCGAAGATCATCACCTCCTGCGCAACCGGAAGACCCAGCTTTCTCGCCACGGCAAGGGTTTCGAACAACCCGATGGAATGAGGAGAAGCTCCGGGCGTCCCCGCAAAATCATTTTCGTGCAGTTGATAGATGGTCCCAGGGCGCTACACTGCCAGTCTGGACCGTGTCTATCGCTGGCGAATACCCGCTCGAGCAGCCCCGCCCTCAGCATGCCAGTGACGCGCCGGGGTGGGTAATCCATTACATCCCCGTAAGGACAAGTGCCCCAGCACACTCCGCACTGCATGCACGTCAGTACTTTTTTCCCTTCAGGAAACTGAAGGAGATTCTCGAGAGTCACCTCGCAGGTGGGTTCGTTCGGGCGTGTTACCGGACTGGCCATAGCCCCTCCGGCCCAAACCAGGGTCGTCCCTCCAGCAGCGTCGACCTAAAGCCTCGTGCCGCAGCCGCCGGCCTGCAGCTTCGGCTCGCGCACTTTCACCCCCGTATAATGTAACGCCAGCTAACCATTTAGTCAATCACATTAATCTTTAACTTCATTAACGCATTATTGGTGATAAAATCTTACTGGTTGATTGATTTGCGGCGCCCGCAGTAGGCAGGCCGATTCGGAGCATTTCGCGTGGGCCGCGCGCGCACCCGCAATGAATGTGCGAGCACGAGCCAGTGCTACCGTCACCTGGGCAACCCGCCACGTGTTTGTGGCGGAAACCTTTGCGGTTCGGGGCGGGATTGCCGCGCGGTGCCTGACCTTATGAAAGGAGGAAAACTCAGTGGAAAACGAAGTCTCAAATGAAGTCCTAAATATAGTGGACAAGCGCACGAACGCTGCTTACGACATCAGGTTTTACAAAGGAACCGTTCGAGCGATGGATTTCCGGCAAATCAAGACAGGCCCCGAGGACTTCGGGGTCATGAGCTACGATCCCGCGTTCTTGAACACAGCGTCATGCCAGAGCGCGATCACGTTTATTGACGGCGATAAGGGTATCCTGCGGTATCGCGGCTACCCCATCGAGCAGTTGGCAGAGAAGTGCACGTTTCTCGAAGTCGCCTATTTGATCCTCTTCGGCGAGCTGCCGACCCCGGCAGAATTGAAGGACTGGGTCGCCAACATAACCCATCACACCATGATCCATGAAACCACCAAGAAATTCCTGGAGGGTTTCCGTTACGATGCTCATCCGATGGGAATGTTCATCAGCACTGTGGCGGCGCTCTCCACAGTTTACCCGGATGCCAGGAACGTGCTCGATCCGGAGGTGCGTAAGCTTCAAATCTATCGCCTGGTCGGAAAAGTCCCAACAATCGCAGCGTACTGTTACCGCCACAGCCTCGGCTACCCGTACGTTTATCCGGACAACGACCTCAGCTATACCGAGAATTTCATGAACATGCTGTGGAAGATGGTAGAGCCGAAGTACCAGGCGAATCCGATTCTGGCCCGGGCGCTGGATATCCTGTTTATCCTGCACGCCGACCACGAGCAGAACTGCAGCGCCAACGTTATGCGGGCCGTGGGTAGCTCTCAGGCGGATCCGTTTGTCTCGACCGCTGCAGCCGCCGGGGCGCTCTCCGGTCCCTTGCATGGTGGCGCTAACGAAGAAGTGCTGAAGATGCTCGATGAGATCGGATCAAAAGACCGCGTGCCCGCCTACGTCGAGCATGTCAAGGCAGGGCATGGGAAGCTGATGGGATTCGGGCACCGAATCTATAAGAATTACGATCCCCGCGCCAGGATCATCAAATGGGCGGCTGACAAGGTCTTCGAGGTGACCGGCAGAAATCCGAAGCTCGATATCGCCCTGGAGCTGGAGCGGATCGCCCTGGAGGACGAGTACTTCATCAAGCGGAAGCTCTACCCCAACGTAGATTTCTACTCGGGGATTATTTACCAGGCCATGGGCTTCAAACCCGAGATGTTCACGGTGCTGTTTGCCATTCCACGAACCGTGGGGTGGCTGGCACAGTGGCAGGAAATGCTGGAGGATCCAGAGCAGAAGATCGCGCGTCCGCGACAAATCTACACTGGCCAGGGCGCACGGGATTTCGTCCCGATAGAAAAGCGGAGCGTCGAAGCAGCCCCTTTGACCCACTAGGGCTGCACCGGCCTTCCAGTGCGGCGAGCCCCTCCGTATGGCGGTATGCGGAGGGGCGTTTACCAGCCATTGAGGATATCGCCTGCCCGTCGGTGGCTGACAGGTCAGCGTCTGGAGGTGAGCATGAAGTCTTACAACAACAATCCCGTTCCGACGGATGGACAAGCCATCCAATTTCGAGGCGGAAAGCTTAGCGTTCCCGACAACCCGATCATCCCATTCATTGAGGGTGATGGTGTCGGGCCCGATATCTGGAAAGCGGCCCGGACGGTCTTCGATGCAGCGGTCAACCAAGCCTATAGCGGCCGGCGCCATGTAGCCTGGTACGAGGTGTTCGCCGGCAAGAAAGCCTACGGCCGGTTCAACGAGTGGCTGCCGCAGGGGACTCTCGACGCCATACGCGAGTTCCATGTCGCGATCAAAGGACCGCTGACCACACCCGTCGGTGGTGGAATTCGCAGCTTGAATGTTGCCTTGCGGCAGCTCCTCAACCTTTACGTTTGCCTGCGTCCCGTCCGCTACTATCCCGGTGTTCCTTCACCGATGACACACCCGGAGCGATTAGACGTCGTGATCTTCCGCGAAAACACCGAAGACGTTTATGCTGGCATCGAGTGGCAAGAGGGGACTCCCGACGCGAAAAAGGTAATCGATTTCCTGAATCAGGAAATGGGAAAGAATGTTCCTCCCGACTCCGGTATCGGCATCAAACCGATCAGTGTTCGCGGCTCTAAGCGCCTGATCCGGCGCGCCATTCAATACGCCATCGAGAACGGCCGGCGCAGCGTGACGCTCGTCCACAAAGGGAACATCATGAAGTTCACCGAGGGCGCGTTTCGCGATTGGGGATATGAGCTGGTAAAGGAGGAGTTCTGCGATGTTTGTGTCACGGAAGCGGAGGCGGGCGCAGAGGCGCCGACGGGCAAAATCCTGGTCAAGGACCGGATTGCCGACTCCATGTTCCAGCAGGTGCTCCTAAGACCCGACGAATACGACGTGATTGCCACGCCGAATCTCAATGGCGATTACGTGTCCGATGCCTGCGCTGCCCAGGTGGGCGGATTGGGGATGGCGCCGAGCGCCAACATTGGCGACGAGCACGGCGTATTCGAAGCCACTCACGGCACAGCCCCGAAATATGCCGACCAGGACGCCGTTAACCCGTCGAGCTTGATCCTCTGCGGCTCGATGATGTTCCATTTCATAGGTTGGGGACGAGTTTCGCAACTCATCGAAGGTGGTATCGCCGAAACCATACGGCAGAAGCATGTCACCTACGATTTGCATCGCCTCATGGAAGGCGCCGTCAAGCTGAAAACTAGTGAGTTTGCTGCCGCTATCGTCGCCAATATGCCACGGGCAGCGGCGGCATGAAGGAGGGTCAAATGAGGAAAAAGGTTACGGTTATCGGATCAGGAAACGTCGGCGCTAGCTGTGCTCTCCGTTTGGCCAGTAGAGGGCTGGCCGACGTAGTGCTCGTGGACGTTCTGGAGGGTCTTCCGCAAGGCAAGGCCTTGGACATGCTCCAGGCTGGCCCCATCGCGGGAGTTGACGTCAGAATCACTGGCGGCAACGACTATGAGGCAACTGCAGACTCAGACGTTGTAGTGGTGACCGCCGGTTTCGCTCGTAAGCCTGGGATGAGCCGGGACGACCTCTTATGGGCGAACTACGACGTCGTCAAAGGAACGGTGGGGCAGGCAATCATGTATTCACAGGATTCCATTCTGATCGTAGTGACCAACCCGCTCGACGCCATGTGTCACGTGGCACACCAAGTGAGCGGCTTTCCTAAGAACCGTGTGATGGGAATGGCCGGCATTCTGGACACAGCTCGCTTCCGCACTTTCATTGCCGAGGCATTGGGTGTTTCAACGGAAGACGTCATGACCTTAGTCCTGGGCGGCCACGGCGACACGATGGTGCCCTTGGTGCGGTATACGAGCGTAGCAGGGATGCCTCTGACCGACTTGATGACCGCCGAGATCATCCAGAGCATCGTGAAGCGCACCCGGGACGCGGGGGCCGAGATCGTTAAGTATTTGAAGACCGGCAGTGCTTACTATGCTCCGTCGGCAGCCGTAGTCGAGATGGTGGATTCGATTCTCGGTGACAGGAAGCGGGTGCTGCCCTGCTCTGCGTACCTGGAAGGCGAGTATGGGATCCAAAACCTTTTCGTCGGTGTGCCGGTCAAGCTCGGAGCACGAGGCATCGAACAAATCTTTGAAGCCAGGCTAAGTGAGGAGGAGAGCGCGGCTCTGCACAAAAGTGCTGCCTCCGTCAAAGAGTTAGTTGACTTGATGGCACCCAAGCTGAGTCTAGCGACGGCCACCGCCGTTAGCTGAGTAATCCCAGTCTCGGAGCCCTTCCAGGACTTAATGCGGCACGAAGTGGGCGCGGGTAGGCAGTTAAGAGTGTGAAAGGGGCGGGACGCGATTGAATGCTTTCCGTTCTAAAGGTAGTGGACTCTCGCTAGGGGCAAGCCATGACCGACGCACCTCCAATGCCGACTTCGAGCCGCAAGCCCCGCGGAAGAATCTATATCGACTGGAGTCGCTGCAAGGGTTGCGGGTTCTGCATAGAGTTCTGTCCCCCGAAGGTACTGGCCTTCGCCGCATCGTACAACGACCACGGCTATCACCCCCCTCGACTCATCCGGGAAGACAACTGCACGGGCTGCGACCTCTGCGGTCTCTATTGTCCTGACTTCGCCATATTCGGAGTTCGCGAGCCCATCGCGGCTCAGCCCGAAAAGGAAGGCGCCAGTGAAAGCTAACCCGAAGGCCGTGCTCACGGGCACGCACTTCATAGACGGCGATCAGGCCTGCTGTGAGGGTGCGCTTGCTGCAGGAGCCGATTTCGCCGCGGGTTACCCCATCACACCTTCGACGGAGATCGTCGAACGGTTTGCTTCGCGAATTCCTACCGTCGGCGGCGTCTTCCTTCAGATGGAAGACGAACTCGCGTCCTCTATTGCCATCCTCGGAGCAACTTGGGGGGGGGCGAAGGCCTTCACCGTAACCTCAGGCCCGGGATTCTCGCTGATGATGGAGCACATCGGCTACGCGGCCATGACCGAGACTCCGTGCGTATTTGTGGACGTGCAACGCGGCGGACCCTCGACGGGGCTGCCCACACTTCCTGGCCAAGGGGACATGATGCAAGCCCGCTGGGGCTCGCACGGGGATTATGAAATCATCGCCCTGTGTCCCAACTCGCCGCAGGAGTGCTTCGACCTGATGATCGATGCGTTCAACCTGGCGGAGCAATACCGCACGCCGGTTATGTTCATGATGGACGAGTGCGTCGGGCACATGACGGAAAAAGTGATCATCCCTCCGGCGGGCGAAATCGAGATTCTGCCCCGGCGCTACACAGCGCTGCCGCCGGAGCAATATCGCCCTTTCCGGCCCTGTTCTGAAGGCATTCCAGAAATGGTGAAGGCCGGCGAGGGCTATCGCATCCACGTGACAGGGCTGACACACGACGAGCAGGGTTACCCCGCGATGGACTGGCAAACGCAGCAGAAACTGGTAGGACGGCTGGTGGAGAAGATTCGCAGGAATGCGTCCAAGATTGTGCGCTATGAAGAAAGGCATACCAAGGATGCCGAAGTCATAGTGGTGGCTTATGGCATCACATCGCGAATCGGTTTGCGGGCGATAGCGATGGCTCGAGAGGAGGGAATCCGGGCGGGACTGCACCGCCCCATCGTGGTATGGCCGTTCCCGGATGATCGCATCCGCAAGCTCGCCGGAAAGGTGCAGGGTTTTGTTGTGGTCGAGATGAATTACGGCCAGATGTTTTACGAGGTCGAACGCTGCGCGGCGGGAGCGCGCACGCTGCTGGTCCCTCATGGTGGCGGAACTGTCCACGAGCCGAAGGAAATCTTGGCAGCGATTCGGGAGGCAGTTCGATGAGAGAAGCAGCCACTCCTTGCCAACCGATCAACCCCGTCGAGCCATTTCTCAGAACCGAGCGGATGCCGCACATCTGGTGCCCTGGGTGCGGTATCGGCACCACCGTTAACTGCTTCGCACGCGCCCTGGTGGAGTCGAAGATTTCACCCGACAAGGTCGCGGTCGTCTCCGGCATTGGCTGCACCGGTCGCGTGGCTGGGTATCTGCACCTGGATTCCTTTCACACCACGCACGGCCGCGCCATTCCCTTTGCCACCGGCCTCAAGCTGGCTGACCCGAGCCTGACGGTGGTGGTGTACAGCGGCGATGGGGACCTGATTGCCATCGGCGGCAACCATTTCATCCACGCAGCGCGTCGCAACGTCGACATAAAGGTCATCTGCGTAAATAATTTCATCTATGGAATGACCGGGGGCCAAGTCGGGCCCACGACCCCGATTGGCGCACTGGCCACCACTGCACCGTATGGTTGCTTTGAGCGTCCCTTCAACCTGCCCTTCCTCGCGGAGTCCTCGGGGGCCGTTTACGTGGCCCGCTGGACGGCTTATCACGTCCGCTTCATCGCGCATTCCATGATGGAGGCATTCAACAAGACAGGGTTCTGCTTCATCGAGATCATTGCTCCGTGCCCCACTCTCTATCAACGCCGGAACCATCTGGGCGACGGGCTAGATACAATGAAGTACTACAAGCAGAAGAGCGTTATCAAGAATGGTGCTAACACGAAAGACGTGGAGCTTGACTTCCAGGGAGAGATAATCGTTGGCAAGTTTGTCGATATCGAGAGGCCAGCACTGAAACAAACGATCGACCGGCAACTACAGCAGGCTCTGGGAAGCCGCTATTCGGGCGTGGGAGGACCGTGATGGGCTCGACCGAGATCCGCATTGCTGGCTTTGGAGGCCAAGGGGTGATTTTGGCAGGGATGATTATCGGCAGGGCGGCGTCTATCTACGATGGCAAGTACGTTACGCTCACACAGAGCTTTGGCCCTGAGGCACGCGGCAGTGCTTGCAGTGTACAGTTGATCGTTTCCCCTGAACCCATCCTCTACCCCTACATCACCAGCCCTGACATCCTCGTGGTGATGTCGCAGGAGGCGTATGGGTGCTTTGCCTCGGGGCTCCAGCCCCATGGCACGCTGATCTACGAAGAAGAATTGGTGAGGCCCGGTCACAAGGCGCACACCGCAACAACATTCAGCATTCCCGCTACGCGACTGGCTGAGGAAGTGGGTCGCAAACTGGTTTTGAATGTCGTGATCGTGGGGTTCACCATCGCCGTGACCGGCATTGTCAGCACAGAGGCTGCACGAAAAGCCATCCGCGATTCGGTCCCTCCCGGAACAGAACCGCTTAATCTCGCGGCACTCGAAACAGGGCTGGACTTCGGGTTGAGTCGAGTTCGGAACGTCTGCCACGTGGCGTGAACGCGAGTGTGAGCCAAACGTCGCCATCGCGGGAAGAAGAGTATGCGAAATCACAAAACGGAACAGTTGATTGAAGAGCTGCTCGGGATCGCACACGTATTCTGCGCCGCTGCATGCGGCGTCATGGAGGAGAAACTACTCTCCGAGGCTATGAACCAGCCTGTTACTCCGTCGCAACTGAAGATTCTAAAGCTGTTGAACCTTTCCGCCTCGCGGAATGTTGGCGAAGTGGCAGCATTTCTTGGGGTGAGCGACGCCGCCGCGAGTAAGTCGGTGGACCGCCTGGTACGGTCTAGGTATCTGCGGCGCACCGACGCGCAATCAGACCGTCGCAGCAGCGAACTATCGCTCACCGCGGCCGGTCAGAAGCTCCTGAATCGCTACGACGGCGCCAAGAACCGGAAACTTGTCAAGGTCTTCCGGAACTTTGCCCAGGATGAACTGCGCAGCGGAGCCGAGCTCCTCGAACGCCTCACGAAGGAGATCGTGACCCATTCCGCCAACCCGCAGCAGGATATTTGCCTGCAGTGCAGCATTTATCTGCAGAAGCGCTGCCTGGTGCAGGAGGCCGTCTCCGTTGAATGCCCGTATCATGCACGAAGGAAGAAACGAGATGCGAAAAGTCATACAACGCAAATTGAAATCCCAACGCGAGCCTAAGCCAGACTGGCCTCTGCTGCAACTCTGTACTGGAGGGGGAACCGACGGATTCTCTGTTTGATTCCCTGGTGGGCGTAACTACGCGGCAAGTGCAGCTTGCCAGATTTCTGGCACCGTTGCCGTCCGACCATCCAGTGACGAGTTGCCGAAGCGGGTGTCGAGTGCGATCCAGCAAGTATCTGATTGTCACCACCGCCGCCCCGAAACTCTTCAGGCGGTTGTGTTGCAAAAACAATTCTGTCGGCGACACCGAACCAACCGCCAATCTCGTCGGTCGACTATTCAGCTTTCAATCCGAGGATTTCCCGGATAAACTGAATCTGCCCAAGGACGTCCCCTTTCGGCAACCACCTCACTTGGCCTTTCCGGATCATGTGCAGAACCTCATAGCCTTGAATCGTCAGCCAGGCTCCATCGAACGATCGAAAACCTTGGCTGGCATTCACTCGCCGTTTGATCGCTCGATGGTCCTGTTCCACAACATTGTCTAAATACGGGCAGGTTCGACAGCGGCATCGCCGCCCCAGTTTCCCCTCCTGCTTCAATTGCGCGATCACTTCGGGTAAGACGGGTTGCCATCTACTGTGATGACCCGCGGCCGGGGATGACCAGGAGCCTGCGAGGCTTCCTGGAAGAAGTGCTTGGCCTCTGCCGCGTCTCGCTCAGCGGAAAACCAGAAGTCAATCGTGGCGCCGGTGGAGTCGACGGCACGATACAGGTACCGCCAGCTCCCACCCTGGCAAATGTACGTTTCGTCGACCCTCCAGGAGCCATTGGTTGGTTTCAATTCCCGCCGGCATCTCTTGTTCAGTTCGGGGACGTAGCGCTGCGCCCAGCGCCAAATGGTGGTGTGGTCAGCAGGGAGACCTCGTTCTATGAGCAATTCCTCGACGTCCCGATACGAAAGCGAGAACCGCAGATACCAACGGACCGCGCAAACAATGATCTCGGGTTCGAAGTGCCGCCACTTGAACAGCGCTGGCCGCGGTTTGATCATGGAATATACTGCAGCCTATCAGACCGGTTCACTGAGTTTGTTGCAACACAGCCCTCTTCCACCTGTGACCTCCTGTCCCGGAACAAATGAACTTGAACTGAAGGATCAAGTTTGGCCGTTTCAATTAGAGTAGACGTATCCTAAGCATGGGTGATTACCGGGAAAAGGAAAAACGCGCTAATTTGTTGGGACTACTGAGATATAATCGGTTCCGTTACTCGAATACCAAAGCCGTAGTGAATCAGTTCCTTCAGCGCTCTGCCGACCTGAGTTAGCCGGTACTTGTCCACTGACTCTCCGGCCTTCGGAGTCACAAAGAAATGACTCGCCCGATCACTGTACAAAGCGCAAAATACCCCTTTTTGCTCGATCACACTATGCAGGGCCGCTAGTACCGTCCGCGTCGATTCTTCCTGCACCAGTTGCGCATAGTAGATCTCACTGGTGGCATCATCCAAGATCACAATCAGGTCGTACCAGCGATCATCATGGAACCAGCGGTGCTGGCTGCCGTCGATGTGCAGCAGCATACCCGGCAATGGCCTCCTCTGTCGCCGCCGGCGATGCGGCCCGCGCCGTCTTCGCCGCTCGATCAGGCCGGCCCCTTGCAGTGCTTGCTTCACCCAGGTGTAACTCAACTCGATCGCGTGTTCCTCCTTCAGCTTTTCGTGGAAGTGCCGCACGCTCAGATCGAAGTAGCGCTCCTGGTAGAGCCGCAACACCTGTTCGCACGTCTTCACCGGAACGCGCCGTTGGCTCCGCTTGCCCTTTCTTCGATCGGTCAACCCGTCATAGCCGTGCTCTGCCAGCCGTTCCCGCCAGCGCCGCATCGTCCGGTCACTTACCCCGATGATCTCCGCTGCTTCCCACCATCGCATCTTGCCCGCCATGGCCTTCAGCAATACGTCTTGCAACTTCATCATCCGCTCCACTTCCGCGGCTGAGTACGTCTGGTTGGGATCCACCCTTCCAGGCTCCTCCGCCGCTGGTCAAAAGCGGACAGATCACGTGCTAATGAAACCGGACACATCATAAGCTAGCGACACCTCGGGGGGATTGAACCAGGACCAAGACATCGTCGGGTGTATAATCCGCGCAAGACGAGTCGAAAGGAGATGATCGTGCCAGATCAAATCAGGCGAATCGACTATTTTTACGTGACCGTGTCGGATGAACCCGGGGAAGGGGCACGCGTCCTGGCTGCACTGCAGGCTGCTGGGGTTAACCTACTTGGCATCTCGGCTTTCCCGCACGGTGCGCGCAGATCCCAATTGGACCTCATCCCGGAAGATAGTGGCGCCTTCGCGAAGGCGGCCAAGACCGCGGGGCTTAAGCTGAGCAAGAAGAAGAGGGGTTTTCTGATCCAGGGCGAAGATCGGCCGGGCGCGGTGGCCGATGTGGCGAGCAGATTGGCCGAAGCCAACATCAACATAACTTCGGCGCAGGTCTTCTGCGCCGGGTCCGGTCGCTACGGAGGCATGCTGTGGGTCAAAGCGCCCGATCTGCGCAAAGCCGCCAAAACACTTGGCGCTTCCGCGTCGTAAACACCGAATCCGGTCTCGAAGCTGAGCGACTACCCGAGGCGACGTTCGTTGCCCCGCTCCGGATCTGGGAAGTTGAACCGGATTTACCCGCGAAAAACGCCGAAGGGTTCAGGATCGCGAGAATGTCGATCATTGGCGAGTTGGGGCCCCAAGTCGTTCTCGTCAATTGACCGTGCAACGGCAGATCTGGAGCCCGGTGCCCAGTTGTTCAAAGCAGCCCGAACCGCCGGAACGCTTGCTGAATCGCCGCGACCTTCTCCAGCGGACACGGATTCTCTTTGGGCGCGGTTCCCGGTGCTACGAGGCCGAACTGCTCTTTACAGTGCAGAAGCCAAGCGCTCTCGGGCACAAAGCCGTGCTGGCGCGAGATCCATTTCTGGACCTCCTGATCCGTGGCGCGTGGATGAAGAGAAAGATGCTCGCCAAGGTGACGCGAGCGCCCTTGTCTTCCTTCGTCGTGTCGACTACTCATGCCCGCACGTTGATCGAGACCAAGTGATCCGCGGGGTGCGTGGTCGCTTGGAACGAACGATTGATGCCCTGGTGACGGCTATGTATCCGTTCTGGTCGGACGGATGTTCCGAATAACGATGCGCTCAGCACTTTCTTGGATACCCGTGGTTGTTTCCAGATCCGCCAGTTCGAAATCCAGGATCTTCTTTTCCATGCCCGAGCCCAGATTTGGATCGCCAGTCTGAGCGCGGCGGCGGTCCAGTATTCAGAGTACCGCCTCGCGTTGCTCAAGTCGAACTCTAAGGCGCGCAGAAACCCATTTGCGTCACTTTCTTTCCAAAGGTACCGGTCACCGGAGCACTTCGGTAACCAATACATTGGCGGCTCCCAAATATCTGGACATCAGGAATATACGCTTGCTTTCCGATGCGAAGCGTCAAGATTCTGGATTATCGGAAAAACTTTGGGAAAGCATCCCCTCGCGGCTCGGGGCGAATGTTCAACGAACGGGAACGCCACGCTCACAGGGCGGCTGGGACCACGGGCGCCTGACGGTTTGATCCGCTCAGAGCAGCCCGAACCGCCGGAACGCCTGCTTAATCGCCGCGACCTTCTCCGGCGGGCACGGATTGTCTGGAGGGGCGGTTCCCGGCGCGACGGACCAGTTTTCGCCAGCGAGGTCCAAGTCGCTGTGCCGCTCTTGAAATCACGGACCTGCGAGAATAGGATTTAGGTGCAAAGGACGGAAATCAAATGAGACTGTCTTTGATTCTACCGTTGTTGGCGTTGGCTGCGATCGCAATGTACACGCAACAGGCGATGCCGCGTATGACGAACGTCGAGCCGGATAATGGGAAGGCCGGGGATATTCTGACAGTGAGTGGCGAGCACCTGGACAAGGGCGAGGTGGTCGAGTTGTATCTCACTGATGGCAAGAAAGACACGAAAGTTCGAATGACCGAGCAGGGGCCTACGGTGATTAAGTTCAAAGTCCCCGACAATGTCACGCCTGGCCGGTTTGCGCTTATGGTTTTGACGGGCGGAAAGGATCCCAAGCTGATTGAGGAGCCGGTTAAGGTAACCATTCAATAGCTCGTACGTAGCTGCCACTGCACATGCGGTTTTCCTTCATAATGTGCACCGGGTGCGTTCCAGAGAGGACCTGTGCCCGCGATGGCCAAGGTTTCTCGAAACGAACCGCCACCCGTTGCGCAAAGGACGAAACCTGGACCTTGGAGGCTCCGACTCAGAACTTCAGAATCTCGATTGGATTGCTGTAATCATCGCGCCAAACGTGTTCATTGCTTTCCACAGACCGCTCACCTCGCAAGATGATCCAGGTGGATGTCATCACGCGCCGCGGCAAATTTGGCTGATTGGTGACTGTTTGGACACTTCTCCCGAGTGAGGCGGCGATTCGGTAAACCACCGGTGCAAGATCGGTGTACTTGCTCGTAGCGTGAACGGCGATCACGCCCCCTGGTGCGAGATGACGAAGATACAGCTCGAATGCTTCCTGTCCCTGGCGAATTACCAGTTTATGGCACAATTACTGGGGTTAGCCGTTCTTGCAAAGATACTGAATGAGCAATCTCGTCGTCCTTTTCGTCCACGTCATGGTCGGGTCGGAGGAGGCGCGCTTGCGCGCTGGCCTCCGTCCGCCACTCAAACTGCACGGACGGTTTTACTGCATAAGGCGCACCCCCGGGTGAGATGCCCGTGAAGGTATTAACCCGACCAAGCGGACAAGCCCGTACTGGCTATACAGCGTCGCCCACGGCAGTTGTTTCCAGCCCATGTTGCGCCACCGCTTGCACCGATGCGACCAGATCCGTCGCACGATCCAATAGTCCAGCCGGTGGAAGAGTTTTCGGACGTGAACCCTTTTGTAATAGTGACCCCAACCCCGCAAAACCGGATTCAGTTCTTCGATCAACTCCTGGGTCGAGAGTGGCACGCGTCGCTTGGTGAGCACGCGTACTTGATCCATGAAGCGACGGACCGACTTCTCGCGCGGGTACGCATACAGCGCCCCAGACCTTACAGCCATGCGCGAGGATTGGCAAGTGCTGCTCGGTTTATTTCCGGCTGGCTGGGAAGACTTGGGGAGAAGTACCGGAGCGGTTACGCGGTTGCGCGGATTCAACTCGTTGAATGACTTGTTTCGCACGCTGCTGCTGCATGTGGGTTGCGGATGGTCGTTGCGGGAGACAGCCGTACAAGCCAAGCTGGCGGGGATCGCCGATGTCTCAGACGTGACTTTGTTGAACCGGTTGCGGCAGGCCGAAGATTGGCTGCGGCAGCTTTGTCAGCAACTATGGAAGGAGAACGGGGTGAATTTGGAGCCGGCGTTGAAAGGGCGGCCGGTTCGTCTGGTGGACGCCACGGTAGTGAAGGAACCGGGCCAGACTGGCAGCCAATGGCGGATTCACTACAGCATCCGACTGCCGTCTCTGGACTGCGATCATTTCGATCTTACTGCCGTGGAGGGCGACCATACCGGAGAGAGACTCGGGAGATTCACGTTTCAGGCCGGCGAATTGGTGTTGGCGGATGCCGGTTATAGCAATCCTCCGGGTGTTGCCGCCGTAGTCAGACAAGGCGCGGATGTCATCGTGCGCCTGAATCGCTGGTCGCTACCCTTGATGGACGAGAAGAATCGTCCCTTTCCACTGCGGAAGAAGATGAAGAACTTGCGGCGGGCTGGAGAAATAGCCGAGTGGTGGGTCTGGGTCCAGTCCGGGGACCAGCAGATCGCGGGGCGCCTGTGCGCGATCCGAAAAAGTGAGGAGGCGGCGCAACGCGCCCAACGGAAGCTTACCCTGAAGGAACAAAAGGGCAAAGGCAAGGTCACGCCGGAGAAACGAGAGTATGCCTGCTATGTCCTGGTATTCACTACATTATCCAAGAACCAAGCTACCGCGCGACAAGTACTGGAGTGCTATCGGCTCCGTTGGCAGATCGAACTCACCTTTAAGCGTTTAAAGTCGGTGGTCCAATTGGGCCATATCCCCAAACAGGATGACCAAAGCAGCCGCGCCTGGCTGTATGGAAAGCTGTTTGTGGCCCTGTTGAGTCAAAAGCTCGCGCGAATCGGAAGCGCTATTTCCCCCTGGGGAACGGAACCGAAAACGAAAACCGCAGATATCGAACCTGAGGTCACAGTCATGAAACTCACCGTCGTGGAATCAACCAGTCTGGCGACAGTCGCATATGATGCCAACCGTGAACTTCTTCAGATCGAGTTTCGCGATCGGACTATCTATAGATACGTTCACGTGCCGGCCCAGGTGCATGCAGCCTTATTGCGCGCCCCGTCCAAAGGAAGCTATTTCAATCGCGTCGTCCGTGAGAAGTTCATGTCCACTCGAATTCAGGCTGATAGTTAAAGTTGCTTATCTTAGCGCTTATGTGGCGTTACCCCCGCTTTCGGATACGGCGCTCCTCAGCCGAGCACCGGAGGGACTTCAACCCTCCTGATCGGCATAGGGGCGGCGGTCACCCACCGACCCCCTGCCACACCACCGTGCGTACGGGTCCGTACACGGCGGTTCGAGATGGTTACGCCAGCACTTCCTCGAACAATGATGGAAGCCCAAGCGATTTGAAGTACGCATTCGAAAGCCCCACAGAAAGA
>Ga0326728_10002625_pt1 | contig 59074 bp, 50 predicted proteins | sample MB3enrmetagenome_FD_207602 | JGI IMG/M metagenome (GOLD analysis project Ga0326728, IMG submission 207602) | Lab enriched peat soil microbial communities from McLean, Ithaca, NY, United States - MB31MN | ecosystem: Environmental > Terrestrial > Soil > Wetlands > Peat | place: USA: New York... | reverse complement strand
GCGACGGTCTTGCCGTCCTTGTTGACCATGTCGGCGTAGGTCAGCTTGTTCTGCTTGGCGTAGGCGTATTCGACATAGCCGATCGCGCCCTTGGTGCCGGCGACGTTGTTGGCGACGCCGTCGTTGCCCTTGGCGCCGATGCCCACCGGCCATTCGACCGAAGTCGATTCGCCGACCTTGGACTGCCAGTCGGGCGAAACCTTATCGAGATAGTTGGTGAAGTTGAACGTCGTGCCCGAGCCGTCGGCGCGGTGAATGACGGCGATCGCCAGGTCGGGAAGGGCGACCTTGGCATTGAGAACCTTGATCGCCGGATCGTTCCAATTGGTGATCGCGCCGAGATAGATCTTGGCGAGCGTCGGGCCGTCGATGACGAGAGCGCCGGACTTGACGCCGTCGAGATTGACCACCGGCACGATGCCGCCCATCACCATCGGCCATTGCTCGAGGCCCGAGGCCTCGAGATCGTCGGCCTTCAGCGGCGCGTCGGTGGCGCCGAAGGTGACGGTCTTCGCCTTGATCTGCTTGATCCCGGCGCCCGAGCCGATCGACTGATAATTGAGGCCGTTGCCGGTGGCCGTCTTATAGGCGTCGGCCCATTTGGCGTAGATCGGGAAAGGGAAGGTCGCGCCGGCGCCGGAAATATCGCCGGCCCAGGCGTAGCTCACGCCCGCCGCGACGATCGCGGCGCTCATGAAGGATCGAATGAACATTGACGCCTCTCCAAATTGGTTCTTGGGGCTCGCGATCGGCGCTCGCTACCTGGCGCGCCGCTCGGAGGCGCGCACTTATAGGCTTTCTGCAACGTCGTTATATGACGACTGCGCGACATGAATGTGACATCGTAATAGACTGATAAATAAGGTAATACATCACTATTGATGATGTAGCGGCACAATCGCGGTGAATGTCGAACCGTGTTCGAGCCGGCTGGCGATCGTCAGCCGTCCGCGATGGCGCGCCAGGATGTGCTTGACGATCGCCAGGCCGAGCCCGGTGCCGTTCTTGGCGCGGCTCTGCCCGGCGTCGACGCGATAGAACCGTTCGGTCAGCCGCGGCAGATGCTCGGGGGCGATGCCGCGCCCGAAGTCGCGCACGATCAGCGAGCCTTCGGCGGCGGTTCTGCTGACCGTGACCTCGACGCGATCGTCTCCCGTTCCGTCCTGCCGGGCGCCGTACTTGATGGCGTTCTCGATCAGATTTTCGGCGACGCGCAGAAGTTCGTCGCGATCGCCGGTGACGACGACGGGCCGTTCGGCGTAGAGCTTGATCTCCACCCCCATTTCGCGCGCCAACGGGGCCAGCGTGTCGGCGACATGGCGCGCCGTCTGCGTCAGATCGACCGCCGCTTCCGGGCGGACGTGTTGCTTCTCTTCGATGCGCGAAAGCGAGAGCAGATCGTCGATCAGGCGCGCCATGCGGCGCCCCTGTTCGCGCATGATGGCGAGAAACTTGTCGCGCGCCCGCGGATCGTCGCGCGCCGAGCCTTGCAGCGTCTCGACGAAGCCGAGCATCGAGGCGAGCGGCGTGCGCAATTCGTGGCTGGCGTAGGCGATGAAATCGGCGCGCATGCGCTCGAGGCGCCGCGACTCCGTCAGATCGCGCAGCGTCAGCAGGGTCGCCACCACTTCGTCGGGTTCGTCGGCGAGCGGCGCCACGCAGACTTCGAACAGCCGTTCGATCGGCACCCGCTCGCTCCACAGGACCGTCTCCGCCTCGCCGCTCGCCATCACCCGCCGCAAGGCGTCGACCACGTCGGGCGCGCGCAGGGCGAGGACGAACGGCTCGCCGATCTTGATCGCCGGCAGCAGTTTGAAGGCCGGCGTGTTGGCGGCGACCGCGCGGCCGTCGGCGTCGACGATCACCGCCGGTTCGGGCATCGCGCCGACGAGCTTGGCGGCCAACGGCGACTGAAGATGGTCGGCGAAAGCAGGCGCCCTTGCTTCCCTCGAAACCATGGCTCCCGATCCGACGCGTTCAATCCGGACTGGCGCGACCCCAAGGCGCGCCCATCCTACTCCTCGTCCCCCGGATGCGACGCCGCCATCGCTTCGCGCAGCGAGCGCCAACGGCGGACCGCCTCATAGGCGCCCAGCAGCGCCATCGCGAGGACGAACGGCGCGACATAATATATGCCGCGAAACATCAACAGCGAAGCCAGCACCTGCTCGCTCGAGCCGCCGACGCCGTTGAGCATGGTCGCCTCGAAGACGCCGAGGCCGCCGGGGGCGTGGCTGGCGATGCCGAGCATCGCGGCGAAAGAATAGAGCGTGCAGAAGGTGAGGAAACCGAGGCCATGGCCCTTGGGGAGCAGCACGTAGAGGACGCCGGCGGCGGCGCAGACGTCGATGACGCCGAGCGCCATCTGCGCCAGCGTGAGAACCGGACCGGGCAGGGTGAAATTCAGAAAGATCGGCTTCCGCCGCCGTCGCATGCGTTGAACCCAGACCAGGTAGGCGAGCAGCGCGCCGATCACCGTGAACCCGATCAGTTGATTGGCGAGCACGTTGAAATGGTTGATCCCGCCGATCGCCTCGGCGTCGCCGATGAACCCGACCCCGATGATGAAGCCCATGCCGAGCCAGAAGGTGATGCCGGCGACGACGGTCAGGCTCGCCACCTTGCCCGCCGACAGCCCCGCCGGACCGTAGATCCAGAAGCGCACCGCGCCCCCCGTGACCAGCGGAAAGCCGAGGCTGAACGAAACGGCGTAGCTGGCGAACGAAGCGAGCGCGGTCAGCCGATACGGCACGCGAACTTTGAGATGCTTCAGGGCCAGGCCGTCGTAGCCGGTCAGGGAGAGATAGCTCAAGGCGGCAAGCCCGAAAGCCGTCGCGATCTGGTCGGCGCTGGTCGCCGCGAAGGCGGCCTTGACCTGTTGCGGATCGATTCGAATGAGCGTGCGGACGAAGACGACCGTCGACACCGAAATGATCAGCAGGCTGAACGCCAATCCAAGGCGACGCAACAGCGGTCGGCGCGCTTCGATCGCCAAGGCCCATCGAGCAAGCCGGTCAAGGGGCTCGCCCGACCCGCGGTCATGGGCGTCGTCGTGGCGGGGCAGGCGTTCCTTGCTCTGTTGCGCCATGCCCGGACCGCTTCTCCTCGCTCGAAATGGCCTATAAGCCTCGCGCGCGCCCCCGGCAAGCGCGTCTAGGCGAGCGCGACGCGCTGCCGGGTCCGCCACGAACGGTAGGCGGCGTCGGCCAGAAGATTGGCCTTGAGGCCGTCCTCGCCGTCGGGGCGCGGCTTGCCGCCCGCCTTCACCGCGCCGACGAAGGCGTCGAGTTCGCCGCGATAGGCGGACGCGTAGCGCTCGAGGAAGAAGTTCAGGATCTTGTCGCCGACGAAGCCTTGCGCGCCGGCGAATTCGACCGTCGTCTCGCGAACGTTGCCGGCGTGGATCATGCCTTTGGAGCCATGCGCCTCGACGCGCTGATCGTAGCCGTAAGACGCGCGGCGGGAGTTCGAGATTTGCGCGACCCTGCCCGATTTCGTCTCCATGACGACGGCGGCGGTGTCGATGTCGCCGGCCTCGCCGATCGCTTTGTCGACGAGCGCCGACCCCATCGCGCAGACCGCGATCGGCTCCTCGCCGAGCAGGAAGCGCGCCATGTCGAAATCGTGGATCATCATGTCGCGAAACAGGCCGCCCGAGCGCGCGATATAGGAGATCGGCGGCGGACCGGGATCGCGCGAGGTGATCGAGACGCTTTCGAGATCGCCGATCATTCCGCCCGCGATGCGCGTCTGGAGCGCGGCGAAATTGGGGTCGAATCGCCGGTTGAAGCCGACCATCAGCGTCGCGCCGGTCGCTTTGACGACGTCGAGACAGCGGCGGATGCGCTCGGCGTCGAGGTCGATCGGCTTTTCGCAAAAGATCGCCTTGCCGGCGCGGGCCGCTTTCTCGATCAGATCGGCGTGCATGTCTGTCGGCGCGCAGATCGCGACCGCGTCGACCTCGGCGGAGCCGACGATCGCGTCGATCGAGGCGACCGCCCCGCCTGTCGTCCGAGCGAGCGCCTGGGCGGCGGCCGCGTCGACGTCGGCGACGAAACGAACCTCGCAATCGGCGCGCGCGGCGACGTTTCCAGCGTGAATCTTGCCGATGCGCCCGGCGCCGATAATGCCAAACCTCATGAGTCCCTCCTGAAATCGATCGGCGGACCGGCTCGCCTGCGCCGAGGCGCGGTCCGACAAAAAAGAATACACGTTCCGTATTGACTTGTGAATAGAATTTTTGTTTCATAGATGGAATAGCCGCGCGACTATCAGAGCGGCTCGCGTAAATTGGAGGAACCATCATGGCGACAAGTTCCGCCGCCGGCCGCAGAGACGCTCTCGGCCCGGCCAATCTGACCGGCAAGATCGCCGTCGTGACCGGCGGCTCGCAAGGCCTGGGCGAAGCCATCGCCAGACTGTTCGCCGAGCGCGGCACCGCGGGGATCGTCATCTGCGGGCGCAACGCGGCCAACGGCGAACGGGTCGCGGCGGAGATTTCGGCGGCAGGGTGCCCGACCCATTTCGTCAAGGTCGATCTGGCGCAGGTCGCGCAATGCCGCGCCGTGATCGCCGAAGCCGATCGCCGCTTCGGTCGGCTCGACGTTCTCGTCAACGCCGCTGCGCTCACCGATCGCGGCGATATTTTCGATACGACCGAGGAGCGCTATGATGAAATTATGGCCGTCAACGTTCGCGCTCCTTTCTTCTTGATCCAGGAGGCCGTGAAAATCATGCGGCGCGAAAAGATTCGCGGCTCGATCGTCAACATCCAGTCGATGTCGGCGCACGGCGGGCAGCCGTTCATCGCGGCCTATTGCGCCTCCAAAGGCGCGCTGGCGACGCTGACGCGCAACGTCGCCCATTCGCTGCTGAAGTTCCGCATCCGCGTCAACGGCTTGAACATCGGCTGGATGGCGACCCCGGGCGAGGACCGGATCATGAAGACCTATCACGGCGCGAAGGATGGGTGGCTCGAGGAGGCCGCCAAGACGAGGCCCTTCGGACGCCTGATCGACCCGAAGGAAGTGGCGCGGGCCTGCGCCTATCTGGCGTCGGACGAATCGGGATTGATGACGGGGTCGAACATCGATTTCGACCAGAATGTCGTCGGCGCCGGCGATGCGCCGCTGGAGCCGTGACGCCGTATGAAAGAAGACGCGATCTTCGCGCGCAAGGCCCCCTGCCGGAGTTGACTCGTTTGGCCGATCCGACCCTCGACGTCATCGCCATCGGCCGCTCGTCGGTCGACCTCTACGGCGCGCAGGTCGGCGGGCGTCTCGAGGACATGGCGAGTTTCTCCAAGGCGGTCGGCGGCTGCCCGACCAACATCGCGATCGGAACCGCGCGCTTAGGGCTGAAGAGCGGCCTGATCACGCGAGTCGGCGACGAACACATGGGCCGGTTCATCCGCGAGCAGTGCGCGCGCGAGGGCGTCGACGTGACTGGCGTGCGCACCGATCCCCAGCGCCTGACCGCGCTCGCGATTCTCGGCGTTCGCGACGACAAGACCTTTCCTCTGATCTTCTATCGCGACAATTGCGCCGACAGCGCGCTCGACGAAGGCGACATCTCGGACGCTTACGTCGCCAGCGCCAAGGCGATCGTCGTCACCGGAACCCATTTCGCCCGCGCCAACACCGCCGCCGCGCAGAATCTTGCGGTCGCCTACGCGAAGAAATATCGCCGCAAGGTGGCGTTCGACATCGATTATCGCCCCAATCTGTGGGGCCTAGCCGGCCACGGCGCAGGCGAGGAGCGCTACGTCAAGTCGGACGCGGTGACCGCGCATTTGCAGGCGATTCTGCCCGCTTGCGATCTCGTCGTCGGCACGGAAGAGGAGATCATGATCGCCGGCGGCGTCGAAGAGCCGCTTGCCGCGCTCGAGGCGGTGCGCGGGCACACCAAGGCGACGATCGTGGTCAAGCGCGGGCCGATGGGCTGCGTCGTGTTCCCCGGCGCCATCCCCGACTCGATCGAAGACGGCGTGAAGGGGCCGGGCTTCCCCGTCGAAGTCTATGACGTGCTCGGGGCCGGCGACGCGTTCATGTCGGGTTTCCTGAGGGGATGGCTGCGCGACGAGCCGCTGGAGACGTGCTGCGCCTTCGCCAACGCCGGCGGCGCCTTCGCCGTCTCGCGCCTGTTGTGCTCGGCCGAATATCCGACCTGGCCGGAGTTGCAGCGCTTCCTCAAACAGGGCTCCGCCCATCGCGCGCTCAGGCGCGACGAAGCGCTGAACCATATCCATTGGGCGACGACGCGGCGCCCGCAGCCGCCGGGCCTGATGGCGCTGGCGATCGATCATCGCGTCCAGCTCGAGATAATCGCCGACGAAGCGGGCGCGCCGCGCGAGCGCATCAGCCGGTTCAAGCGCCTCGCCGTCGACGCCGCCGCCGAGGTCGCGGCCGGGCGCCCCGGCTTCGGCATGCTGCTCGACGGCAAATATGGCGGCGAGGCGCTGTTTCGCGCCGCCGACCATAATTTCTGGATCGGCCGTCCGGTCGAGGAGCCGGGATCGCGACCGCTCGATTTCGAATTCGGCGGATCGCTCGGCGCCAAGTTGATCGAATGGCCGATCGCGCACACCATCAAGTGCCTGTGTTTCTATCACCCCGACGACGCGCCAGAAATGAAGGCGCGTCAGGAGCGCGAACTGCTGCGCCTCATCGACGCCGCCCGAAGAATCGGGCGCGAGCTGCTGATCGAAATCATCGCCAGCAAGAACGGCGAGATCGCCGACGACACGGTTTCGCGCGTGCTCGATCGGCTCTACGCCATCGGCGTCAAGCCCGATTGGTGGAAGCTCGAGGGGCAGGCGAGCACGAAAGCCTGGGACAACGTGGCCGCAGTCATCGAAGCGCGTGATCCGCTATGCCGCGGGATCATGCTGCTCGGGCTCGAAGCGCCGGAAGAGGACTTGGCGACGGCGTTCCGCATCGCGCGCGGCTGCGGCCTGGTTCGCGGCTTCGCGGTCGGCCGCACGATCTTCGTCGATCCGGCGTTCAATTGGTTCGCCGGCCGCATCGACGACGCCGCGGCGGTGCGCGGGATGGCCGAATCCTTCGCGCGGCTCTGCGCGATGTGGCAGGATGCGGCGCCCGGAGGCGCGCCATGATCGACGAAGCGGATCTCGAAGCGGCGGTCGCCGCCGGAATCATCGACAACGGAATCAAAGCGAAGCTAGTGGTTCTCGCGCGCGAGCGTCGCCAAGCGCCCGCGACGGCGAGCGCGCCTGCGCCGCGGTTCGACGCCGTCCATGTGCTCTATTACGCCGGCGCGCTGATCGTGATGGGTGCGATGGGGCTGTTTTCCACCACCGCCTTCAACGCTCTCGGCGGCTGGGCCCTGGCCGCGACGGCGCTCGTTTACGCCGCCGGCTTCGCCGCGCTCGGGCGCCGGCTTTGGGCGGACCCGCAGACGCGCACCCCCGGCGGCCTCGCGATCGCGGTCGCCGTTTCGATGGCGCCGCTGGCGGTCTACGGCGTTCAGGACGCGCTGGGTGTGTGGTCGCTCGGCGCGAAGCCCGGCGAATACCGCGACTTCTTCCCACTGATGAACGCGAGCTGGGTCTATATGGAAGTCGCGACGATCGCCGCCTCGGCGCTGGCGCTGCGCTTTTTTCGCTTCCCGTTCATCCTGATGGTCGCCTCGGTCGCGCTATGGTTCCTGTCGATGGACCTCGCGCTGCTCATGCTTCATCGCCAACCTGCGGGCCTTTGGGAGGCCGATTGGGACTTTCGTCGCAACGTTTCGATGATCTTCGGCGTCGCGATGATCGCGATCGCCTGGGGACTCGACCTCAAATGGGCGGCGCTCGGCGACTTCGGCTTCTGGCTGCATCTGTTCGGCGCGCTGACCTTTTGGGGCGCGCTCTCCTCAGGCTCGGGCGACGAGTTCGCCTACGCGGCCTATTGCGCCGCCAATATCGGACTGATCGCGCTCGCCCTCTTCCTCAACCGGCGCATTTACGCCGTGCTCGGCGCGATCGGCGTCTGCGGCTATCTCGGCCATCTCGCGTTCGATTACTTCAAGGATGTGCTGGCGTTCACCTTCGTCTTGTCGGCGATCGGCCTCGCCGTCATCTTCGCCGGAATTTGGCTGCAACGCCGACAGCGCGCGATCAGCGCGTTCATCGACTCCTCGACGCCGGCCGCGTTGCGGGCCTTGCGTCCGGCGCGCGCGCTCACCGCATGAAAAGGTCGGAAAAACGGGATCGTCGCCCATGAAAACTCTCCGCCTCACCGCCGCGCAGGCGACCGTTCGCTTCCTCGCGGCGCAGATGACCGAAATCGACGGCAAGACCGTTCCCTTGTTCGCCGGCGTGTTCGCGCTTTTCGGCCACGGCAATGTCGCCGGGCTGGGCGAAGCGCTTTACGGCGCGCGCGACGTCCTGCCGACGTTCCGCGCGCACAACGAGCAGGCGATGGCTCACGCCGCGATCGCCTTCGCCAAGGCTTCGCGCCGCCGGCGCATGATGGTCTGCACCACGTCGATCGGCCCCGGCGCCACCAACATGGTCACCGCCGCCGCGCTCGCGCACGTCAACCGCCTGCCGGTGCTGCTGCTGCCCGGCGATGTCTTCGCCAATCGCCGGCCTGACCCGGTGTTGCAGCAGGTCGAGGATTTCGGCGATGGCGCGGTCAGCGCCAACGATTGCTTCCGCCCGGTCTCGCGCTATTTCGACCGCATCGCGCGACCCGAACAGATTGTGCCCGCCCTCAACCGCGCGGTCGCCGTGTTGACCGACCCGGCCGAGTGCGGCCCGGCGACGCTCGCCTTCTGCCAGGACGTGCAGACCGAAGCCTTCGACTATCCCGTGTCGTTCTTCGCCACGCGCGTGCATCGCTTGCGTCGGCAGGGGCCGGACGCGCGCGAACTCGCCGAGGCGGCGGCGGCGTTGCGCGCGGCCAAGAAGCCGCTCGTGGTGTGCGGCGGCGGCGTCATCTATTCGAGCGCGGAAAACGAGCTGATGGCGTTCTGCGACAAACATTCGGCGCCCATCACGGAGACCCAGGCGGGCAAATCCGCGACGCCGGCCGATCATCCCCTTCATCTCGGCGCGATCGGCGTCACCGGAACCGGCGCCGCCAACGCGCGCGCCGAGGAAGCCGACGTCGTGCTCGCGGTCGGCACGCGCTTCGCCGATTTCACCACCGGGTCCTGGGCGCTGTTCAAGAATCCCGAGCGCCGCTTCATCGGCCTCAACGTGCAGCCGTTCGACGCGACAAAGCATCGCGCGCTGCCGCTGGTGAGCGACGCGCGGCTCGGCCTGGCGGCGCTCGACGCGGCGCTCGGCGACTGGACGGCGCCGGCCGAATGGCGCAACGCGGCGGCGCGCGGCAAGAAGGAATGGCTGGCGACCGCGGAGCGCTATCGCGCCGCCCCCAACGCGACGCCGCCAACCGACGCGCAAGTGCTCGGCGCCTTGCAGCGCGCCGGATTGGCCAGCGACGTCGTGGTCTGCGCGGCGGGGGGCCTGCCCGGCGAATTGCACAAGCTCTGGCAGGCCGGCGCGCCGCTCGGCTATCACGTCGAATACGGCTATTCCTGCATGGGCTACGAGATCGCCGGCGGCATCGGCGTCAAGATGGCGCTGCCCGACCGCGAAGTGATCGTCGTCGTCGGCGACGGCGCCTATCTGATGATGAATTCGGAGATCGCGACTTCGGTGATGCTCGGCTGCAAGCTGATCATTGTCGTCAACGACAACCGCGGCTTCGGCTGCATCAATCGCCTGCAGAAAGCGACCGGCGGCGAGCCGTTCAACAATCTCTTGCGCGACGCGCGTCACGAGGTCCTGCCCGAGATCGATTTTGTCGGCCACGCCCGGGCGCTCGGCGCGCAAGCGGTGAAGGTCGATTCGATCGCCGAACTGGAGCGCGCGTTCACGCTCGCGCGCGCGGCGACGTCGACCCAGGTCATCGTCATCGAGACCGACGCAATCGCCTCAACCGACGCCGGCGGATCGTGGTGGGACGTCGCCGTGCCCGCGACGTCCGAGCGCGCCGAGGTCGCGCAGGCGCGCGGGGATTACCAGAAGGCGCTGGCGTCCCAGCGCGTGGGAGACTGAGATGACGATTCGCATCGGCGCCAACCCGATTGGCTGGTCCAACGACGATCTCCAGGAAATCGGCGGCGATACGCCGCTCGAGGCGCGCCTCGCCGAAGCGAAGCAAGCCGGCGTCGAGGGCGTCGAGAAGGGCTGCAAATTGCCGGGCGCCGGCCCTTCCTTACGCGAAGAAGGGCGTCGCGCGTTTGCGCGCGGCGCTCAGCGAAAGCGGGCTGGAGTAATTTGACCAGGAGGAGCGACCGCCATGGCGCAGCCAAATCTTCTCGTTCATCCCAGTCGGTCCGCCGACGGCGTGCGGCACCGGATCACGCCGCAAAGCGCTGGTTGGCGCTACGTCGGCTTCGAGACGCGCGAGATGAAGCGCGGCGCGCGAACGACGATCGAAACGGAGAACCGGGAAATCTGCATCGTCATCCTCTCCGGCAAGGCCAGGGTGAAGACCGGCGACTTCGATTTGGGCGTGATCGGCGAGCGCGCCGACGTGTTCTCCGGCCTGCCGTGGTCGGTGTACGCGCCGCCGCATGCGAGCGTCGCGATCGAGGCGGTCACGGATTGCGAGCTGGCGATCTCGTCGGCGCCGGCGGTCGGGCGCTACCCAGCGCGAGTCATCCCCCCGAGCGTGGTGGGCGCCCTGACGCGCGGCAAGGGAACGAACGCCCGCCACATCCGCAACATCCTGCCGGAGGAGGCCGAGGCGGAAAGCCTGCTGGTGGTCGAAGTCATCACCCCCGGCGGCCACTGGTCGAGCTATCCCCCGCACAAGCACGACCGCGACGCCCTGCCCGACGAATCCTATCTCGAAGAGACCTACTATCACCGGCTTTCGCCGCCGCAGGGTTTCGCGCTGCAACGCGTCTACACCGACGATCGCAGCCTCGACGAGACCATGGCGGTCGCCGACCGCGACGTCGTGCTGGTGCCGCGCGGCTATCACCCCGTGGGCGCGCCGCACGGCTACGAGCTCTACTATCTCAACACCATGGCGGGCCCGAAGCGCGCGTGGCGCTTCCACAACGACCCCGCGCACGAGTGGCTGATGAAGTGATGCGGGGCGCCTTCTTCCCCCCTTTGCGGAAGGGGCGCGCCCGCGCCGTTCACCGCGCCTCGGCGCCGCAGGCGTCGACGATGGTCTTCAACCGCCTGCGCTCGTCGTCGCCTCCCTGCCCGAGCGCGACGCCGAGCGACACGCCGGCCGCTTCGGCGCGATCGGCGATGCAGGCGCACGCCTTCGCGCAAGGGGCGAGTTCGCCGCCGGCCTCGACGCAGGCCGGCCGGCACGACGTCAGATACGAATCGCGATCCTGCCGCGCCGCCACGCCGCTCAAGTGCGCCGCCGCGAACAACGTCGCGAACAGGATCGGCTGGTGGACGAGATAGATGACGAGGCTGTGGCGGCCGGCGAAACGAAGAGCGCGGCCGGGGCTCGCCGCCGGCCGCCAGTGCGTCCATGGCCAATGCGCGAGCCGCGGCAGAGAGAAGCGCGCCAGCGCGAGGCCGACGAGAACGACACCCGCCCAGGGCGACAGCGGGCGCCAATCCAGAGTGCGCGGGGCGGCGGTTCCGAGGCCCAGCCAGACCAGCGCGGGAGAGTTGAAGGCCTCGCTCGCGATGACAAACGGCGCCGCCAGCGCCAAGGCGCCAGCCGCCAGCGCCGCCCAAGCCGGCGCGCCGACGAACGGCGCCGCGACGAGGCTGGCGACCGCGATGCAATGGAGAATGCCGAAAGCGATCGGCTCCGTCGGATCGATGACAAAGCTTGCCGCCGTCACCAAGAGCGCCGCGCCGGCGACAATGGCGAAGCGGCGCGCGAACGCGCGCACTCGCAACCCGTGGGGGTGCGCGAGCGCCAGCGAGACGCCGACCAGTGCCAGAAACGCGCTCGCCACGGCGTGCGAGAGCAGGCGCATCGCCGGCGTAAAGGGCAGGCTCGCCGAAACGAAGCCGAAATCGGCGAGGTCCCAGGTCAGGTGGTAGACGACCATGCCGACGAGCGCGAGCCCTCGCGCGACGTCGATCGCCGCGATGCGGCCAAACTTTGTCGGCACGGTCGTCAGGTCTTTTTCCGGCATCGCCCCCGCCAAATCGGTCGGCGGACCTTATAGCGGAAATGCGCGCGAGGCGGGGATCGCGAGGCGGCCGAGAACCGCCGGCGAGTTTGACCAATCGCAACGTTCTCGCGACCGGAAAAGAGCGAAAAGCCGCTGCAAACGAGACCCGCCAAGGAGCCGATCATGTTCAATCGTCGCGATTTTGTGCTGGCGGCCGGCGCCGCCGCGGGGGCCGCCGCGGCCCTGAGCTCGGCGCCCGCCTGGGCCGAAGAGGCCGCGGGACTGCCGCGCCGTTCCGTCGACCTCGTCGCGCCGCCCTTTGTCCACCCGCACGAGCAGACGACCGATCGGGGGCCGGAGATCGTCGAATTCAAGCTGACCGTGATGGAAAAGGAAGTCGTGATCGACGACGACGGGACGAAGATCCACGCCTTCACCTACAACGGCTCGGTGCCGGGGCCGATGATGGTCGTCCACGAGGGCGACTACGTCGAGCTGACGCTGGTCAATCCGGCGACCAATTCGTTCGACCACAACATCGACTTCCACGCCTCGACGGGCGGCCTCGGCGGCGGCGATCTCACTCACATCAATCCAGGCGAAGAGGTCGTGCTGCGGTTCAAGGCGACGCGCCCCGGCGTCTTCGTCTATCACTGCGCGCCCGGCGGGGAGATGATCCCCTGGCACGTCGTTTCCGGCATGAACGGCGCGATCATGGTCCTGCCGCGTCAGGGCTTGAGCGACGGCGCCGGCAAGCCGCTGCGCTATGACAAGGCGTTCTACATCGGCGAGCAGGACTTCTATGTGCCGCGCGACGCCAACGGCGCCTTCAAGACCTACCCTTCGGCGGGCGAGGCGTTCGCCGACACGTTGGCCGTCATGCGGACCCTGACGCCGACGCACGTCGTGTTCAACGGACGCGTCGGCGCCTTGACCGACAAGAACGCGCTTCAATCCAAGGTCGGCGAGACGGTGCTGATCCTGCACAGCCAGGCGAACCGCGACACCCGGCCCCATCTCATCGGCGGACATGGCGACTACGTGTGGCTGCTCGGCAAATTCGGCAACCCGCCGATGAAGGGCCTCGAGACCTGGTTCGTCCCCGGCGGCTCCGCGAGCGCCGCTCTCTACACTTTCCGCCAGCCGGGCGTTTACGCCTACCTCAATCACAACCTGATCGAAGCGGTGCTGTTGGGCGCGACCGCCCAGTTCCGCGTCGAGGGAACCTGGAACGACGACCTGATGACGCTCGTTCGTCGGCCGGGGCCGATCGGCTGAACGGCGCGGGAAAGTCGGGGCGGCCGGTTCGCGGCCGCCCTGCTGGTCGACAGGAGCCAAGGCGATGAGCGCATTCCTCAAGGTCTTCGTCGCGGTCACCGCGGCCCTCGGGGTCGTCGGCGCCGCGTCGCCGGCCGGGTCCGGGGCAGGCCCGGAGGGCGTCGGCGTCGTCGCGATCGAGCCGGGCGCGTTCGCCTACCGGATGTCGGGCGACTTTCAACGCGACGGGCTGGAAGCGAACGCTCCCTTGCGCGAGACCGCGATCGCGGAACCCTTCGCCATCATGACGAGGCAAGTCAGCCAGCGCGACTACGCGCGCTGCGTCGCCGACGGCGGCTGCGCGAAGCTGAAGGGCGTCGACGCGACCGCGGCGGACCTGCCCGTCGTCGGGGTGAATTGGGGGGACGCGACCGCCTACGCGCTCTGGTTGTCGCGCCATACGGGCGAGGACTGGCAGCTGCCGAGCGACGTCGAGTGGGCCTACGCCGCCGGCGCGCGGTTTCACGACGACGCGATCGCCGCAAGCGACGGCGACGGTTACGCCAAGCGCTGGCTGGCGAAATTCGATCAGGAGGCGGCGCTGGAGAAACAGCCGAAGGCGCCGCAGCCGTTCGGCCGTTTCGGCGCCAATGAGCGCGGCGTCGTCGATCTCGCCGGCAACGTCTGGGAATGGACGGACACCTGCTACGAGCGCCGCACTGTCGAAGCGTCGGGCGCGCCGAGCGAAGCGCTGACCCGCAATTGCCGGGTGCGGATCGCCGAAGGCGGCCACCGCGCCTACATCAGCGACTTCATCCGCGACAGCCGCAACGGCGGCTGCTCGGTCGGCTTGCCGCCGACGAACCTCGGCATCCGCCTCGTCCGCCATCGCGAGACGCCGCTCCGCCGGGCGTGGCGCGTTTTCGCCGGCTTGCTCGCCAGCCTCTGAGGCGCGGCGGCGATCACGGGCCTTCGCCGCCCTCGGCGAGCGCCGACAGGCGGTCGGCGCGACGCACGACGATGCGCCGTCGCCCGCTGGCGACGAGGCCGTCGCCCTCCCAGGCGCGCAAAATCCGGCTGACGGTGAACAGCGTCGTCCCGGTCATTTCCGCCAGGTCCTGCCGCGTGACGGGAAAGACGATTTCGACGCCGCCCTCGACCTTGCGGCCGGACTTGTCGGCCAGGCGCAACAGCGCGTGCGCGACGCGACGCTCGACGGCTTGCGTCGACATTTCCAGCACGCGGGCGTTGGCGTCGGCGAGCCGATTGCCGACCGCGTGCAACACATCGGCGGACAAGGCGGGAAATTTCGCCGCCAGCTCGGGCCACGCCGTCGAAGGCCAGACGAGCGCGACGCTGTCGACGATCGCCCGCGCCGAAGCGGGATAGACGTCCTGATGAATCTGCGCGGCGATGCCGAACAATTCGCCCGGCTCGATGTAGCGGATGATCACCTGCCGGCCGTCGGGCGTCAGCTTGCTCGCCTGGATATGGCCGTCGAGCAGCAGATAGAACGAGACCGCCGGCGCGCCTTGCTCGAAGACGGTCGCGCCCTTGGCGAAGCGCGTCGAGCGCGCCGGAGCGAGCAGGGCGTCGAGATCGGCGGGCGGCCAGCCGGCGAAGGCCTTCAGGGCGGCGAGGATGGAGCGGTCGACCCGGCTCATGGCGACCTTCCCGCGGCTGACGGCGCCAAGCCGCCGGCGCCTCCGGCGCGGCGACAAACGCCGCGAACGTTGACGGCGAGCAAAGTTCGAAAAGCCTTCGCCATGCGATCACGCCTCATGAGCGCTTGCCGCGCGCGCGGCCCTTAGCGCCTTTTACGGCAAGAGGCGTCCGGTGCGAAGCGCCGCCGTATCGTTCGCCGCACGGGAGATTCGCCGATGGCCCCGATCCAACGCAGGAAGGCCTATTCCGGCCCGCCGCTGTTCTCCTACGGCTTCAGGCCGTTCTTCCTCATGGGGTCGCTGTTCTCCGGCGTGGCCATCTTGGCGTGGCTGCCGGCCTATTTCGGCGAATGGTCCATCCCGACCGCGTTCGCAGGGCGCGATTGGCACGCGCACGAGATGATCTACGGATACGGCTCGGCGGTCGTCGCCGGCTTCCTGCTGACGGCGATTCCGAACTGGACCGGCCATCTTCCGTTGCAGGGCAGACCGTTGATCGCGCTGACGGCGCTGTGGCTCGCCGGCCGTCTGGCGATCGCGTTCTCGCTTTTTGTCGGCCCCTGGGTCGCCGCGGCGATCGACCTCGCCTTTCTCGCCGCGGTGATCGGCTTCGTCGCGCGCGAACTTCGCCACGGCTCGCAGAAGCACAATCGCAAGATTCTCGTCGTCCTGGCGATCCTCTGGCTGAGCGATCTCGTCTTTCACCTCGAAGCGATCGGCTTCGGCGGGGCGGACTTTGGGGTGCGGATCGGCCTCGCCGCGATGCTGCTGCTGGTGACGCTGATCGGCGGGCGCATCATTCCGAGCTTCACCCGCAATTGGCTCGCGCGCATGAATCCCGGTCCCCTGCCGGCGCCGCCCGACCGCTACGACATCGCGGCGATCCTCGTCGCCGCGCTCGCCCTGGCGGCCTGGATCGCCGCGCCGCAGGCGCGGCTCACCGGCGCGGCGTTGCTCGTCGCCGCGCTCGCGCAGGCGGCGCGCCTGGCGCGCTGGCGCGGATGGCGGGCATGGCGCGACCGGCTGGTGCTGGTCCTCCATGTCGCCTACGCCTTCGTGCCCGTCGGGTTCGTTCTGACCGCGCTGGCGGCGTTCGGCCTTGTCCCGATTTCGGCGGGCGAGCACGCCTGGACGGTCGGCGTCTTTGGCGGCATGACGATCGCAGTGATGTCGCGCGCCAGCCTCGGCCACACCGGCCGCGCGCTGGTCGCGAGCCCCGCGGTGCAGGCGATCTATGCGCTGATCCTGGGAGCGGCGATCGCGCGCGTCGGCGCGGCGCTCATCCCCGACTGGGCCTGGGTCGGGCTGCACGTTTCGGCCTTCGCCTGGGCGGCGGCGTTTTTCGGCTTCGCGCTCGCCTATTGGCGCGCGTTGACCGGCCCGCGCCGCGTCGGCTGAAGAGGCGGCGCGCGAAACGCGCGCCATTGACCGCCGCACAACTTCGGAAGTTCATGCTTCCATGAGGAAAGACGGCTCGGTGGTTGGCGAAGAGGGGCAGGGCGGCTCCGGTCGAGGAAGTCCGGCGCCAAGTGCGGATCGCGAAATTGGGGAATTAGCAAGCCGTCGCCGTAATGCCGCATCGACGCCGCAGCCGATCGCGAAGCCCGCCGTGCGCGACGGTCCGTCGTTGTAAGCGCGCTTGAACGCCGCATCCGGCGGCGGCGTCTTCCTTTTCGCCGCGCCCTGTCTTTTTTCGTTCTCAGCATTGACGAAAAAAACAGCTTGACGAGCGACCGGCAAGAGATTTCTTGTCAATTATAGGCGAGTGGCCCGATTGGATGGGAGCGGCCGTGTTGCGGGCGTCGTCATGCGTCTGACCTGGGCTTTCGACTATGCCGGCGCGCCGTCTCTCGCTTGCGCGGCCCGCCGAATCTCCGCTTTTCACGCCTCCGCCCGCGTTCGCGATCGGAGCGCGCCCAGCGCCGAGACCCGCGGCAAGGCCGCCGACCGCGTCGGTCCGCGGGATCACGCCAAAAAAGTGGAAGGGGGAAGTCGTGGAGACGACGACCAGCGTTGACCAGCCGTTGTTGGAGCTGAAGGGGATAGGCAAGGAGTTCGGCGCGGTGCGCGCGCTGTACGATGTCGACCTTGCGATCCGTCCCGGCGAAGTCGTCGGCATGATGGGCGACAACGGCGCCGGCAAGTCGACCTTGGCGAAGATCGTCGCCGGCAACTTCGCGCCGACCGCAGGCGAGATGCGGTTCGAGGGCAGGCCGGTCAACTTCCGCCACCCGATCGACGCGCGCGAGGTGGGAATCGAGATCGTCTACCAGGACCTCGCGCTCGCCGACAATCTGACCGCCACGGCCAACGTCTATCTCGCCCGGGAGATCAACTGGCGGCTCGGCCCGTTCGCGTTCCTCGACCACAAGGCCATGGCCAACCGCACGTTGGAGATCTTCGGCGAGCTGCGCTCGGAGACCCGGCCGGAACAGCTCATCAGGCAGATGTCCGGCGGCCAGCGCCAAGCCGTCGCCATCGCGCGCACGCGCCTCGCCAACGCCAAGCTGGTCATGATGGACGAACCGACCGCGGCGATCTCGGTGCGCCAGGTCGCGCAGGTGCTGAACCTGATCCGCAATCTCCGGGAGCAGGGCGTCGCGGTGATGCTGATCTCGCACCGTATGCCCGACGTCTTCGCGGTCAGCGACCGGATTATCGTGCTGCGCCGCGGGGAAAAGAAGGCCGACAAGCCGATCCGCGAGAGCAGCCCTGAGGAAGTCACCGCGCTGATCACCGGCGCCAAGGAGGCGGCGTGATGTCCGTTCCGCAGGAAGCCTCGGTCTCCTACGCCAATATCGGCCGCGAGAAGTGGTGGCGACGCGGCATTTTCGCCTCGCAGGTCGGCTATGTGACGGTGGCGCTGTTGGTGCTCATCGTCGTGATGCGCCTCGCCAGCCCCTACTTCTTGACCCAAGGCAACCTGCAGAACGTCGCGCAGAACTTCTCGTTCATCGCCATCTCCGCCCTCGGCGCCACCTTCGTGATCATCACCGCCGGCATCGACCTTTCGGTCGGCTCCATGATGTGCTTCTCGGCGATGATCACCTCGATGGTCATGACGAGCCTGTCGACGCCGGGCATGTTCGGGGCGGACCTGTTCGTGCACGTGGCCGCCGACGGCAAGACGGTGGTCGCCAACACGCCGGGCCTGATCCTGACCATCTCGATCCTGGCCGGGGTCGGGGTCGCGCTGATCGTCGGCCTCGTCAACGGCTTCTGCGTCGCCGCGCTCGGGCTGTCGCCCTTCGTCACCACGCTGGGAACGCTGTCGATCGTGCGCGGCCTCGCCTACGTCGTCTCGAACGGCCGCGGCAGCTTCCCGGGAGGCCCCGACGTCGACTACTTCTATGCGATCACCTCCGGCAGCCTGTTTGGGGTGCCCGCGCCCTTCATCTATCTCGTGTTCTTCGGCGCGCTGATGGCGGTCGTCCTGCACCACACCGCGTTCGGCCGCCACGTCTTCGCCATCGGCGGCAACGAGAAGGCCGCCGAAATGACCGGCGTCAACGTCGCCGGGACGAAGATGGCGGTCTACGTGATCTGCTCGCTCGCCGCGGGAGTGCAGGGGATCATCATCTGCGGCTGGCTCGGGTCGGCCCCCGCGAACATGGCGATCTCCTACGAGCTCAAGGTCATCGCCGCGGCGGTGATCGGCGGCGCCAATCTCGCCGGCGGCGTCGGCGGCCCGCTCGGCGCGATCATCGGCTGCGTCCTGCTCGAGGTGATCCGCAACGGCCTCGTGCTGGCGCAGGTCAACTCCTATGTGCAAGAGACGTTGGTGGGCGTCATCATCATCGCGGCCGTCCTGGTCGATCGATTTCGGTCGCGGAGGAGCTGAGAATTACTGGCCGGAAGGGCGCTCAATTTGCGCTGTCTATCCGCTTTCCAGGCCAGGGTGCGTAACGGATAGACGAGGGGTAATCAGGGAGCAAAGACATGAAAAAGATTCTTCTGTTTGCGGCGGCTGTCGCCGCGTTGGCGGTTCCGGCGTTCGCGGTTCCGGCGTCCGCCGCTTCTTACAAGTTCATCGTGGTCCCGAAGGCGATGAACAACCCGTTCTTCGACTTCGCCCGCGACGGCTGTTTGGCGGAAGCCAAGAAGCTTGGCAACGTCGAATGCGTCTACAAGGGCCCGATCGAGCATGAGCCGGCGACCCAGGCGCAGATCATCCAAGACTTCATCACCCAGAAGGTCGACGGCCTCTCCATCTCGGTGGCCGACACCGCCTCGATGATCAAGTCGATCGAAGCGGCGACCGCGGCCGGCATCCCGGTCATCACCTTCGACTCGGATGCGCCGGGTTCGAAACGCATCGCCTACCTCGGCACGGACAACAAGGAGTTCGGCCTCGCGCTCGGCAAGATGCTGCTGAAGCTGCGTCCGGAGGGCGGCAAGTACGGCATGGTCTCCGGCGGCCCCGGCGCGGCGAACCTCGCCGAGCGCGTCGACGGCGTCCGCGAAGCGCTGAAGGGCTCGAAGTGGGTGGAAGTCTCGGGATCGCCGACCTTCTGCAACGACGACCCGGTGCTCGCCAATCAGCAGATGGACGACCTGCACACGGCGACGCCCGACCTCGCCGCGATCATCCCGGTGGGCGGCTGGCCGATGTTCGCGCCTGAGGCCTACCAGAAGTTCGCGACCAAGTACAAGAAGGACCTCGACGCCGGCAAGTTCACGCTCGTCGTCGCCGACACGTTGCCCGTCCAGCTCAAGTTCCTGAAGGACGGCTTGGCCAATGCGCTGGTCGGACAGCGGCCGTACGAGATGGGCGAGAAGTCGATGGACACCCTGCTGGCGATCAAGAAGGGCGAGAAGGTGCCGGAGATCATCCACACCAGTCTCGACCTCGTCACCAAGGACAACGTTGACAGCTTCATGAAGTAAGCGTCGTTTCTCTTGCTTAAGCCGGGCGGTCAGGGGCGTCCCTGGCCGCCCTTTTTTCGACGGGCCGCTCCGACGATCGCGTCCGCCGCACCGGAAAGGGACCATGTCTCGGGCGACAATCCGGATCGAGGGCGGGCGCATCGCCGTCCCTCGTGCGCGCGACAACGGCGTGCGAGCCTTCTTGGGCTTGCCCTACGCCGCGCCGCCCGTCGGGCCGCTTCGCTGGCGTCCTCCCGCGCGCGTCGCCGCATGGCCGGGCGTGCGCTCCACCGACGCCTTCGGGCCAAATTCGATGCAGGGCGTGGTGTTCGACGACATCGATCCCACGCTCGCGGGCGTTTCTGAGGATTGTCTCTATCTGAATGTCTGGACCGCGGCGCCCGAGGCGGCCAAACCGGCGCCGGTCATGGTGTGGATTCACAGCGGCGCCTTCGCCGTCGGCGCCGGCTCGGAGCCTCGCTACGACGGCGGCAACCTGGCGGCGCGCGGGATCGTCGTCGTGACGCTCAACCACCGGCTCAACGCGCTCGGCTTCCTCGCCCATCCTGAGCTCACGGCGGAATCGCCGCGGCGCGCCTCCGGCGACTACGGCCTGATCGACATCGTCGCCGCGCTCGCGTGGGTCAAGCGCAACATCGGGGCGTTCGGCGGCGACCCGGCGCAAGTCACGCTCGCCGGCGAGTCGGCGGGCGCGATGGCGGTCAGCGCGCTGATGGCGTCTCCGCTGGCGAAGGGCCTGTTCCATCGCGCCATCGGCGAAAGCGGCGCGCTGTTTGAAAGCCCGACGCGCGCCCTCGACGATTTGGCGACGGCCGAACGGGAAGGCCGGCGATTCGCGCGCAAGCTCGGCGCGACGTCGCTTGAGGCGCTGCGCCGGATTCCGGCTCGGGACGTTCTCGCCGCCGCGCCCGGGATCGGCTTTTTTCCGATAGTCGACGGTTACGCGCTGCCGCGCTCGCCGCCCGAGACCTTCGCCGCGCGCGCGCAGAACGACGTCCCGCTGCTCGCCGGCTGGAACAAGGACGAGGGCTTCAATTTCGACGTCCTCGCGGGCCCGGCCGCCGGCAAGCCCTTCGTCGCGATCATCGAGGAAATCTTCGGCGAGCGGAGCGGGGAGGCGCTCGCTTTTTACCCCGCCGAGCCGAGGGAAGCGCTGCTCGCCTCGGCCCGCCGCCTCGGCGGCGACATGGCGATCGTCCACCCGACATGGGCGTGGCTGGAGGCGCAGAAGGCGACCGGCGAGGCGGACGTCTTTCGGTTCCGCTTCGACCGCGCGCCGCTCACGCCAGAGGGATGGTTCGGATCGCGGCCAAGCGCCGAAGCCGGCGCCTTCCACGCCGGCGAACTTCTCTACGTCTTTGACAACCTCGGGGCGTTCCCGTGGCTGACGATGGCGGACGACGCGCGGATCGCCGCGCTGGCCTCGAGCTGCTGGGTCAACTTCATCAAGACCGGCGACCCCAACGGCGCAGGACTGCCGAGATGGCCGAGCTATCGCGAACCCGGCGCTCCGCTCTTTGTCATCGACGCGCCGCCGCGCGTCGAGCGTGAAGACGATCGCGCCCGGCAGGAATTCCTCGCCGGCGTGAAGCCTTCGCGCGCGCGGCTTTTCTGAGACGCCCTCCGAGCGACGGCTGAGGGCCGCGATGATCGGTCGGGGCGCTAAGTCAGCGGAAGAGCGAAGACCGCGTCCACCCCGGCGGGCCAAGGCGCCTCGGGCATTACGGGGACACGATACTGGAGTGGACACCGAAGTTGAGACACGGGTAAATGGGCGACATGGCTTGCGAGGGGGAACCATGTCGGAACCGGGCAAGAGTCCGAGGCGGTATTCGAGCGCGTTCAAGGAACGGATCGTGTTGCGGCTGGAGGCCGGCGAGAAGATCGCGGCGGCGGCCTTGACCGGCGCGGGCTCGGCGGGGAGCGCCGTCGACCTCGTGGAAGCCTCTTCTTTCCGAAGTATTGCGGCGGTCAATGGTCTTCGACCGCCGGAGGCGAGCGCGCGGGCGGTGTGGTCGGGCGCAGTCCGCTGCATCGTCACTGCCTTTCGAAGGGCATACGCGGCGGCGCGGTCGCCCACATCAGCGCGACCTCTTCCGGGGTCAGGCCGTAGGCGGCGTTGACGAGGTCGGAAAGTTGGCGTTCGAGCGCGAGCGTCTGCGCGGCGGCGCGGCGGGCGGGTTCGATCGTCGCCGCGTGCTCCTGTTTGAGGCGGGCGAAGTCGGCCGCCGACAGCTTGTGCGATTTCGGCAGCGCCTTGCGCACGGCGGCCGCGAAGGCTTCCGCGTCGAGCGTGTGAGGCTGGCTGAGAGCCGCGCCCGGCTTGTCGAGGCCAAATTCGTGGCGGAGCCAATCGAGGATTGAAGCAGCGGCTCCCACCCGGTTCCGCTTCTCGTTAGCGAGCGTGGCTGTGAGATCGCGCGCTTGCACGGCGAAACCATCGTCTGCTGTGGGGATCGGCGCAGTGACCATGAATTCTTGGATGTAACGTAGCGCCTCGTCCTTGCCGTGCACCGCCTTGCGCCAACTCCACCACCAAAAGGCGGGCGAATTGAGCACGGACAGTAGCCACGCATCAGTCGATGCGATCATGTACGCCGTGTTCGGCAGAAAGGTACCAATCGAGTTAATCTGAAAGGTCTGCCACCACGTCACTTCTTGATAGATAATCTTCGGCTTTTCAAATTCGTGCCAATAGTCGATGGTATCCTGAATCTCATACCACGCGTAGCTTCCTTCCTTCCGGCCAGGCCATTCTTCCTTCTCGGTTTTTGGCTTCCAATCGGCCGGCTTGGGTTCAAGCTCTCGCCGGAATCCTTCCAGATGGCGCTTCACGCTTGGATAGCGATCAATATCGATCCCACGTCGCGCGAAGATCATCCATAGGCCGTTCCAGGGCGCGTACCAGCGCTCGATGTCCTGCCCGCGCAAATAGGGTTTGATGATTTCGGCGCAACCGGGATCGTCACGCACAAGTTCGTCGCGCTTCGCTCCGTCGATCAGGAACGCCTCGTTAAGCCCGGTCTTGATTCCATAAAGCGGCTTGACACCCGCATAGTCCGCCAGCGGCACGCCGTCGCGGCGGATTTTTTCCAGCAGGTCCATCACGGGCTTGGGCTCGAGAACCCAGCTCTCCTTGGTGAACATCGCGCGCGGCAGCGGGAAGGTCGCCTGCATCACCGCGCTCGCCAGACCCTTCCGCGGCACGGCGTCGCGCGAGATGACGCAGACGCTGGCGTCCACCGGCGCCGCCGCACGGTCCGGCTTCCTCACCACCAGCACCGAGGGAAACACGTCGGCGTCGGGGAAGAAGTGCTTGGCGTGGCCAAAGTCCGCGACAAACTCCAGCCAACCGCGCCGAGCGAACAGATCGCGAAGATTTTCGGCGTAGCCCGCCTTCAGCCACTTGTTGGTGACGACATAGCTCATGCGCCCGCCGGGACGCAGCAGCCTCAAACCCTGCTCGTAGAAATAGACGTAAAGATCGGCCGCGCCGTCATAGGCCGTGTAGGCCTTCTTGAAAGCCCGCTTGACCTCGTCGCCCAGCAACTCCTGTCGCACGTAAGGCGGGTTGCCGATGACCGCGTCGAAGCCGCCTTCCGGTTCGTCGGACGCGAGCCTCGACCAAACATTGGGAAACGCGATCTCCCAATGGAGGAAGCCCTCGCGCGCCGCGAGCGCCCGAGCTTCGTCGACCAATCTGTCCGCCGTCACGCGCCGGCGATCGTCGACGCTGATGGCCGGAAAGAGGCTCGGCTGATCCGGCGGCGCCTCAGGCAGAAGCGCGAGTTGCCTTACGAGTTCAGGCGGGGCGATGCGTTCGGCGCCGCTCGCGATCCTGATCGGATCGCCAAAAGCGCCTTCGAGAACGAGTTGCAGCGCCGCCGCGCGCTCGAAGGCGGCGAGATCGGCGCGCGCCTTTTCGATTTGTTTCGCCGTCTTGCCGGCGCCTTCCAGCTTCTCGATCTGCGGGCGTTTGGCCGGCGCGGCGTCGAACACGCCGAGCATTTGCTCGGCCGTCAGCAGCGAGAACAAGGCCGCGATCGGCTCGGTCACTTCCTCGACCGCGCCGAACTTCGCCTTGGACGAAGCGACCTCGGCCACGTCGTTGTCGGTGGTCTCCTCGATTTCCGCCATCACGCCCGCGACGCGTTCGACGCGAGCGATCTGGCCAAGGTTGAAGAGCGCGCCGCGCTTCTGAAGCGCATCGACCGTCGGCCGGACCCAGGCGCCGATGACGCTGTCGCCCGCCCTCAAATGGTGATCGAGGAAGGAGAGCGGCGCGCCGGCCGTGAACGAATGGAGCCATAGCGCGACCTTGGCGAGTTCCACCGCCATCGGGTTCTTGTCGACGCCGTAGACGACTCGCTTCAGCACCATGCGACGCACGATATGGCGGTCGTCGAGCTGACTCTCGACGATCGGCCATTTATGCACGCGCGCCTCTCCGAGGATTTTGGCGCGAACTGCGGCGATGCGGGAAGCGAGCGGCGAAACATAGTCGGCCCACTCAACGAGCGCTGCGGCCTCCGCCATCGACGCCAACACTTCGTCGGCCAGCCAGTCGACGAGGCTGACGAGGAAGTGCCCGGAGCCCATCGCGGGATCGCAGACCTTAAGCGACAAGATCGCCGCCGCGGGGTCGTGGGCGGCGAGCGCCGACAGACGCTCGCTGATTACGCGCCGATCCGAGGCAAGCGAATCGGCCGCCTTCGTGAATATCGCGACGCATTCATGGATCAGCGGCCCTACCGCGCGGGCGATGATGAGCGAAACAAGCTCGTCGGGCGTGTAGTAGCTTCCCGATTTATGTCTCGCCTCGTCATCCGCGTCGGGCTCGACCGACCCGTCGGACGTTTTGCGCAGTCCGAACTCGAGAATGCGTTCGTAGACGCTGCCGAGCTGCTGGACGGAGAGGTCGCGGTAATTGATGTATTTCGCGCCGCTGACGCCGTCGTCGCCGACGAGATGGCTGAGCCCGAAGACGACATTCGCAATAGCGTCATCAGGAAGTTGAACGCGGCTGAGGATCGGCGCGACGGTGGGATCGAAAAGGCCGCCATTGTACGGCGGGATGCCGAGGTCGTCGTCGCCGACCGCGATGGCGCGAAAAATGGCGGCAAGGCGAGGCCAAAACGTCGCAATGCCTCTCGGGAAGGCGCCGCCGCTCTTCATCCGTTCCGCGATGTCGAGGCGTAATCGCGTCAGGCAATAGGGCGCGTAGGGTCCTGTCTTGTCGGGCAGGAGATTGCGGTCCTCCGCGTAGAGCACGAACAGCAAGCGATAGAGCAAAATGAGGGAGCCTTGTCGCACCTCATCGAGGTAGGCAGGCGGAAGATCGACCGGCCGGCTCGCATCCGCCTTGGCGAGCGCATCCGCAAGCGCAGGGAAGACGTTATCGAACACCGTCGCCGACAGGGTCTTGGCGACCCTCGCTTCCCAGAATTTGCCCTCGCGCAGAGCATAGGTATGGAAGGTTTCGCCGGCGTCGCCCGGAACGAACGCTTCGCGCCCAAACGACATGAGAAATAGACGGAACGCATGGTCTCGCCACGCCGCATTGTCGGCGAAAGCATCCGGCCGCTTGTCGAGCAGGTCGAGCCCGCAGCCGGGCAGGTCCAGCGCCTTGCCGAGATCAATCTCAAGAAAGCCCTCGGCGACAGATAGCGCGCCTTGAAAATAAAGCCGCCAAACGCGGCCGTTGGTCAGGACGCCCCAGCGTAATCGGCCGCTGGTGACGTCGTCGACCCTGCGCAGATAACGCAACATCTGCGACGAGGGCGTGCCGGCCTCGTCCTTGCGCGCCTTCTCCTCGCGATCGAGCGCGCGGCCCCAGCGCTTCGCCTCGACAACGGCCACCCCATGCTGGAAGCGCTGGAAATCCTCGCGCTCTCTCTTGGCGAGAGCGAGCGAAGGCTCGTCCGCGAACAACAGCGCGTCCGGCACGTCCGCCCGACCTTTGGCGGAGGCGTTTGGCTGGACGAAGACGAGATCGCCCCAGCCAATGGCGGAGAGCAGGGGGTAGATGAGGTCCTTTTCGGTGACGGCTTCCGTCGGCGCGGTCAGCACGCCCAAGCGCTCGAACAGGGCGAGCGCTTGCGTCCGCAGGTCTTCGACGCGCCGCTCGGTCAGCGCGCGCCAAAGGTCGGTGTCCCTGATGCCCTCGATCAGGAAATCAAGCGTGAACAGGCCGCCGTTGATCAATCCCAGCCCCGAGTTGGGAAGCCTTCCCAGCACATAACAGCATTTTCGGCCGAGCGCGGAAAATCCCGCCGGTGGCGATGGCGAGACGGCGACGCATTAATTCCGTATTTCACAAACTAAACATTCTTCTTTCTGAAAAACGCAATTCATGCTATTCTTCCCGCATCGATCCTCCCTTCCCCGGACCCCCGCCATGCCCAAGACGCGCAAGAAATCCCGCCCCGCCGAGCCGGCGCCGCAGCAGGCGCGGCGCAGTGCGGCGCGGCGGGCGACGGCGGAGCGCAAGCTGCGCATCCTGGAGCGGCTGACGGCGGGCGTCTCTGTTGGACATATTGCTCATGTGGAAAAGCTCACGATCCGCCGCGTGCGCCAGATCGTCGCCGAAATGCTGGCCAAGCGCGAAGTCGATCCGCCCGCCGGCTTCGTCCAGTTGCAGATCGCCCGGCTCGGCGACGCGATGCTCGTCGCCCACACGATGATGATGGAGGGCGATCTCCAGGCGATGGACCGGCTGATCAAGCTGACGGGCGAACTCGACCGCTATCACGGCTTCGGCCGCGCCGAGATCGCGGCCGCGCCGCAAGCCGCGCCGCCGCCTGAGATCGCCGCCCCGGCGCGCGAGCTGGCGCTGCCGAAGCCGGCGCCCGAGGCAGCCGAGAGGGAAATTTTCCCCGCCCCAAGCCCTTGAAAGAATGCGAAACGCGGAAGGAAACGGCCCCCTCTCCCCGCTCGCGGGGAGAAGGGACGCGCGCCCTACAGCGTCGAGCGATCGATCGCCCTTTCCGCCTCGGCGATCGATTCCGGTCGTCCGACGTGCAGCCAAAGGCCGTCGAGGCGCAGGCCGTAGAGGCGCCCTCGCTCGGCGGCGCGAAAGAAGAACGGCGCGAGGCGGAACACGTCTTCGGCGACGCCATCGAACAATTGCGGCTTGATGACGCCGACGCCGGTATAGACGAACGGCGCGACATGGCGGCGCTCGCGCGCGATGAGCCGCCCGTCCGGGTCCATGGTGAAGTCGCCCGGCCAATCGACGCCGACGGCGCCCGGCGTCGCCGCCACCATCAGCATCGCGTCCATCGTTTGCGCGTCGAAGGCTTCGGCGAGGCGGCGAAGGTTCGAGCGCGGCCCCTCGATCCAGAACGCGTCGGTGTTGCACAGAAAGAACGGCTCGCCGCCGATCAGCGGCAGCGCGCGCTTGACGGCGCCGCCCTGGTCGAGCAATTGGGCGCGCTCGTCGGAAATGACGATTCTCGGCGCCTTGCGAGCGGCCAGATGTGCCTCGATCTGGTCGGCGAGCCAATGCACGTTGACGATCGCACGGGCGACGCCGCCCGCTGCGAGGCGGTCGAGGCAATGGTCGATCAGCGCCCGGCCCGCCACCTTGACGAGCGGCTTCGGCGTCGAGTCGGTGACCGGGCGCATGCGTTCGCCCAAGCCCGCGGCGAACACCATGGCGGTCGTGGGCGTCGGCGCAGACATTTCGTCAGGGCTCTGAAGGAGATTCGACAGCGCCGCCGAGGGCGCGCGGCAGGTGCGCTTGATACCAGAGCTTGAGCGGCTCCAGCAAGGGATGGGCGAGGTTCCTCGCCAGACGCCGCTCGATGCGCGGAAGATGCTGGAGGTATTGCGGCTTGCCGTCGCGCTTGTCGAGCCGAGCGAACAGACCGAGGATTTTCGTCGCGCGCTGCGCGCCCATGACGGCGTAGGACGCCGCGAACGCCTTGGCGTCGAAGTCCGCGTCCGCAGCCGCCCGCCGACGCGCGTAGAGCGCCAGCAGGCGCAATTCGAGATCGTCGGGCGCGTCGACGCGCGCGTCCTGCAGCAGCGAGGCGAGGTCGTAAGCGGGCGGGCCGAGCACGGCGTCCTGAAAATCGATCAGGCCGAGGCGTTGCAGCCCCTCGCGATCCTCCAGCCAGTGCAGGTTGGGCGAGTGATAGTCGCGCAGCGTCCAGGTCGTCGGCTGCGCGAGGATCGGCGCAAGGACGTCGCGCCACAGTCCGAGGAATTGCATGCGCGCGCCAGTGGGCGGGCTGATTCGCGCCACCGCCGGCGCGTACCACTCGAGCGCCAGTTCGACCTCGACCAACATCGCCTCGACGTCATAGATCGGCAGCGCGTAGGTCTCGCCGTCGACCGGGAGTTCGCTCGGCGGCGCGCGCGCATGCAGATCGGCGAGCAGCGCCGTCGCCTCGGCGTAGCGCGCCGCGTTGGGGCCGCGCTCGTCGGCGATCGTCTCCACGCCGAAATCCTCGATCAGCGCGAGACCGTCGGCGACGCTGTGGGCGAAAACGCGGGGGCTCGAATAGCCGAGCGCGCGCAGGCCCTCGGCGATGGCGAGGAAGGCCCTGATGTCGGGGGAAAGCTTGGCGATCGCCGCGTAGGGTTTGCCGTAGCGCAGGATCGGGCCGTCCGGGCGCGGCGGCGAGATCATCAGGATCGCGGCGCCGCCGTCGCTCGCCGTCAAGCGCTCGTAGGCGCGCACCGACGCGTCGCCCTGCAAATAGACGCGCTTCGCCTCGCCCCAGCCGGCGCGCCGGAGCAGCGCCTCGCTCGCCCGCGCCCGCGCGTAGCGGACCGCGAGCGCGCCGAAGGCGCGCAGGTCGGCGCGGCGGAAGTCGACGCCTTTGGAGAGATCGAAGGCGAATTCGATTTCGAGCCGATCGGGCGGCAACGCCTCGGCGGCGCGACCCGGCCATTCGACCAGCGTGACGGCCCCTTCCACGGCCTCGTCCCAACCGAGCTGCGTCAGTTCCTCGGCGCCGCGAAGGCGATAGAAGTCGGCGTGCACGACCGGAAACTCCGGCCCTTGATAGACCTGCATCAAGGTGAAGGTCGGGCTCGGCGCCTCGAGGTCCGGGTCGTCGAGCAACGTGCGCAGGAAACCGCGCGCAAACGCGGTCTTGCCGGCGCCGAGATCGCCGGAAAGCGCGATGAAGTCCCCCCGCCGCGCGAAGCTCGCCGTCCACTTGGCCAGCGCGAGCGTCGCCGCCTCGTCGGGGAGATCGATCGATTCGACGCCGCCGGCGCCGCCCCCCTTTGGCCCGATTTCCATCTCAGGCGGCCGCGCTCGCAAGGCTCGGCGCGCCGTCAACAGGGAAAATGCACGTCACCGTCGTGCCTTCTCCCAGCGCCGAATCGATGTGGACCCGACCGCCGTGCAGTTCGACGAGCGCCCGCACGATCGACAGGCCGAGGCCGGGGCCGCGATGGCGCGAACCGCTGGTGTTGCTCTCGAAGCGGTCGAAGACGCGATCGAGCGCCTCGGCCGGAATGCCGCGGCCGCGGTCGCTGACCTTGAACACGATTTCGCCGCCCCGGCGCATCGCCGCCAGGGTCACGGTCTGGCCGGACGCGGAAAAGCCGATCGCGTTGGAAAGCAGGTTGAACAGAACTTGGCGGATGCGCCGCCCGTCGGCGCGCAGCGAACCGACGTCGTCCGTGGCGACAATGCGCAATTCGATCTTGGATTCGTTGAGGCGATCCTGCACGCCTTCGGCCGCCGCTTTCATCGCCTCGACGACATCGACATCCTCGGGACGAAGCTCCAGCGCGCCCGCGTCGATCGAGGCGAGATCGAGGATATCGTTGATGATCGCGAGCAACGCCGCCGACGAAGTCGTGATGAAACCGGCGTATTCGAGTTGCTTGGGATTGAGCGGGCCGACGCCGCCGTCGGCGAGCAACTGGGTGAAACCGATGATGTTGGTGAGCGGCGTGCGCAGTTCGTAGGAAACGTGATTGACGAACTCGTTGCGCAGCTTTTCCGCGCTGACCAGCGCCTGATTGCGTTCGGTGAGGGCGCGCTCGACATTGGCGCCCGCGGTCGCGTCGAGGAAAGTGAGCAGCGTCGCGCCGTCGGGCAGCGGCAGCGCCGCGCAATCGAGGACCAGGCCGTCCCTGCGCTCGACGCGCGCTTCGAAGCCGCGGCGGTCCTCCGGCAGGCCGACGATCGTCGCGCGAAGCCCGTCCCACAGCCGCGAGTCGGCGAGCAGCGGCCCGCAATGGCGCGCGACTTCGTCGATATGCGGCCGGTCGGCAGCGCGCTGAGGTTCGAAGCGCCACAGCGCGGCGAAGGCCGGATTGATCAGCTTCATCCGCCCGTCGGCGCCGAACACCGCGACGCCTTCCTTCAGCGCGTCGAGCGTTTCGCCCTGCACGCGGGTCAAGGCGTTGACCTGCGAAGCGAGCGCGTAGCTCTGCGTGGCGTCGTCGAAGAGATAAGTGACGCCGCCTTGCGGGTTGGGGCTCGCCACGACGCGCAGCGCGCGTCCGTCGGGAAGGTGCCAGACGGTCTCGATCGGCTCGATCGCCTGATAGGCGGCGAGCGCCTGCGATTTCCAGCCGCGAAAGTCGGCTTGTTCGGGCAGCTGGCGCTTGGCGCGCAGACGATCGAGGATTTCGCCGTCGGTCGGCTGCGAATCGAGAAACGCGGGGTCGAGCGACCAGATCTGCCGGTAGGCCGCGTTGTAGAAGGTCAGGCGCTTGGCGCGGTCGAAAATCGCCACCGCCGTCGACAATTGATCGAGCATGCGCGAATAGGCGCCGGTGTGGCGCTCCATTTCGGCGCGAAGCGACTCCGGTTCCGAAAGATCGTTGGCGATCCCGGCGGCGCCGGTCGGCGTGGCGACCTCGACCACTTCGAACATCTTGCGCTCGCCCGCCACGACAGCCGGAGCGCGACGCCGCCAGGCGCCCGATCGCCGACGCTCGATAAGCGCTTCGGCGCACAAGTCCTGATCGAAGAGCTCGAGGTTCTTACGGACGACCTCGGCGCCGTCCTTGGCTTCGACCGCGCGCGCGTAGGCGAGATTGGACCACGCGACGCGCCCCTCGGCGTCCCGAGTCCAGGCGGGATGCGGGATCGCGTCGAGCAGCGCGCGCAACGCGGCCAGCGCGCCGTTGGCCTCGGCGTGACTGTCGCGCAGGCGCGCCAATTGCAGGCGGTCGCCGGACACGTCGCGAATGCGCATCACCGCGTAGCCGGCGATCGCGCGTCCGTCGATCTCGAAATGGCGTCCTTTCAGGCCCGCGGCGGCGATCGAGAACGCCTCGCCTCTGCCGAGCAATCGCTCGACCGCCTGTTGCGCTCTCGTGGCGAGTCCCGGCTCGAGCCACGACGAGAACGCCAGCACTCGGCGCGGCAGGGGCGCGTCGGCGACCAGCGCGAAGTCGCCCTCGATCCGAGGGTCGCTGTCGGGCCGTTCCCAGGCGACGAGAATCTGCGGCTCGCTGGCCAGGAAAAGATTGGCGCGATCGAGTTCGGCGCGCGTGCCGGCGAGTTCGCCCGTGAGTTCGCTCTCCCGCTGCGTCCATCGCCGCCGTCCCAGCAAATGCAACGAGGCGGTCAAGACCGAGAAAAACAACAACAGCAGGATGACGAGGCCGGTGATGTCCGTCGTCAGCGGCGTCTCGCCCGACGCCAGCGCGGAGCCGAGATCGGCGCTCGCGCCCGTCGCTGGCAAAGCGCCGGCGCAACCGGCGACGACAAGAAACGCGCCGGCGCGCCAGCCCCGCTGCGCGGGCGCGCCTTCGCCGCTAAGCCCGTCTGGCGCGTGCGCCGGTGGCAAAATCCTTTGCAAGCCCCGGCCCCCTGAGACTTTCGCGACGCGCGCCGAACACGCGCGATTCGCCGCCGACGCTGTCGGCCCCTTCCGCCAAGAAGGCCCGAATCAGCTTCTCCAAGACTTACGCAAACCGAGCGCGAAAGTCGTTAACCGATCGTTTTCGACCGTCATGCAGCTTTCCCGTCGCACCGGCAGCATATAGTAGCCGAGTCGGGACGTGACTCAACATCTTGGCTTCTTGGCGCGTTCCCCAACGCCGCGGCCGATTTGCGGCAGGCAAAAAAATTTTGCGGCGCGCCAATTGGCGCCGGCTTCGCCTCAGCGAACGAGGCCGACAATGTCCTTGACGGCGTCCATGCTGGGTTGCGCGATCAGGCGCGCTTTCCGCGCTCCCTCCGCAAGCACGGAGTCGACGAAGCCGGGATCCCGGTTCAGCCGCAGGATCTCGGCCCGGATCGGCGTCAATTTGGCCACCGCGAGCTCGGCGAGCGCATTCTTGAACTGGGAGAACTGGCCGCCGCTGAAGCGCCGCAGCACCTCGGCTTTGCTCTCGTCGGCCAGCGCCGCGAAAATGCCGACGAGATTGTCCGCCTCGGGGCGTCCCGCCAGGTCCTCGACTTCCCCGGGAAGGGCGCCCGCGTCCGTCTTCGCTTTGCGGATCTTTTGCGCGATCGTATCGGCGTCGTCGCTCAGCGCGATATGAGCGTATTCAGACGGGTCGGACTTGGACATTTTCTTCGTGCCGTCGCGCAGGCTCATGACCCGCGTCGCCGGACCCTGGATCAGCGGCTCGGGCAGCGGAAAGTAGGCGTCGCCGTAGCCCTGCGCGGCGATCGAGGCGGAAAAATCGTTGTTGAACTTCTGCGCGATGTCGCGCGCCAGCTCGAGGTGCTGTTTCTGGTCGTCGCCGACGGGCACGTGGGTGGCGCGATAGAGAAGGATGTCGGCCGCCATCAGCACGGGGTAGTTGTAGAGCCCGATCGACGCGTTCTCGCGGTCCTTGCCCGCCTTTTCCTTGAACTGGGTCATGCGGTTGAGCCAGCCGAGCCGCGCCACGCAATCGAAGACCCAGGCGAGCTCTGCGTGTTCGGCGACGCGGCTCTGGTTAAACACCGTGTTTTTTTCCGGGTCGATGCCGCAGGCCAGAAACGCCGCCGTGACCTCTCGCGTCGTGCGCCGCAACTGCGCGGGATCGTGCGGCATGGTCATCGCGTGGAGATCGACGACGCAATAGAGACAGGAATGGGTCTTCTGCAACTCGACGAAGCGCTTGAGCGCGCCGAGGTAATTGCCGAGGTGCAAATTGCCGGTGGGCTGAACGCCGGAAAACACCAATTCGGGAAACGTGGCCATCTCGATTCGCTCGGCTCGGAAAAAAGCGAGCGCCTTATCGCAACGGGGTGGCGCGGACGCAAGGGGAAGCGCGCGACGCGGCGGCCGACGCGACTTGCAAGCTCGCCCAGCTCGCGCGCGCAAAATCGCCATTGACCGATGTTTCTCGGATCGCGCGACATCTTGCCGCGCCGCCGCAAAGAACCGGCCCCGGGGCGCGCCTCCGTGCAGGCGAACGTCATTTCGCCGTTTTTCTCACGCTTATCGCGGCGGGTTTCCTCATCGCGGCGCGGGTGTTCCGATGTCTTATCTTACGGCTCTTACGGCGACTTTTCCCAGACGGGCGACCGACAACGCGCTGGCGATCGGCGCCGTCGCCGTGGCGACGCTCGTCGGCGCCTGGGTCATCCAGGGCCTCGGCTACGCCGCGTGCGATCTCTGCTACGAGGAGCGCTACGCCTATTACGCCGCAGTCCCCCTCGCCGCGATCGCTTTCGCGCTGGCGGCGTCGGGATCGAGCCACGCCCTGACGCGCGCGATCTTTGGGCTGGTGGCGCTGATCTTCGCCGCCAACGTCGTCCTGGCGGCCTATCATTCGGGCGTCGAAGCCCACCTCTGGCGAGGCCCGACGGCCTGCACCGGATCAATCGCCGGCGCTACGAGCGGGGAGAGCCTTCTCGATCAGCTCGCCACCGTCAAGGTCGTGAACTGCGACGTCGTAGCGCTCAGGATCTTCGGCCTTTCGCTCGCCAACTGGAACGTTCTCGTCTCGGGCGCGATCTCGCTCTTCGCCGCGCGCGCGGCGCTGGCGCGCGGCTGAAGGCCGCCGGCCCCTAAATAGGCGCCTTGCCCAGCGGCAGGCCGTTGACCTTCATCATCCCGTCCGCGCCGAGTTCCCCGACCCAGGTCAGCGCGCCGTCGGCCTCGGTCTTGGCCATGCCCTTGGCCATCGCCAGGAAGGGGATCATCTTCTTCTCGGCCTCCGGGCCGAGGCCCTTCAGCGCGGCCATCGTCTTGTCGAAATTGCGCATGCGGACGGTGAACGTCCCCGACGGCTTGGCGCCCTGGTAGCGAACCTGCCCCTGGATCGAGAGGTCGAGCTGCGGCGCGAGCAGGCGCGAAGGCGGAACGTCGACGATGACGGGCCCCGCGCCGATCAGCTTGGCCCAGACCTTTGCGCCGTCCGCGTCCGAGATCGGCTCCGCGTCGCCCGCAAGATGCATGTCGGCCACCGCTTCGGCGCTCGCCGCGGCGAAGTCGAACCCGCTCGCCTTGAAGCCGAAGTCGACCGACGTTGGCGTCAGATCGCGATACATCGGCGGGACGAGGCCGGGCGGCAGCGTGAGGCCGTCGATGGAAAAATGCTCTTCGAGCGCGCCCGCGGCGCCGGTCGCGCCGCCGAACCCGAACTTCGCCGCGTCCATGACGACGGCGCCTTGCGGAATCTGCACCGCGATCTTTTGCAGCCCGATGTTTTCGTCGAACTTGAGCTGGCCCGCGAGCGCGTCGGTCAGCAGCGTCTTCAACGCCGCCTCGTCGGCCGCCAGTTCCGCGCGCGAAGGATGGGCGACGAGGAACGCCCAGAGGTCGAGCGCCGCGCGCGACCTCAAGCCGTCGAGCCTCGCGTCGATCAGCGCCTTGTCGGCGTGGGCGGCGACATCGACCGGCTTCGCGTCGGCGCCCGCCTTGGCGGCGGCGCCCGGCGTCCCGGCGAAGTGGACGGCCAGATCGGCGAGGCTTTCCTGCATGACCGAGGAAACCGCGCCCTCGCCCGCCGCTTGCGCGGAAGCCGTCATTTGCAGCGCGCCGGCGTCAAGGGTTTCATCGAAGCCGTCGCCGTGCGCCTTGACGTTGATCTTGTCGGCGTCGCCCGAGCCGCTGCGCCACCAGGCGATCGCGGGGTCGATCACGAACTGGCCCTTGTAGCCGATAATGGCGATCGTCGATTCGCCGTCCTTCGTATGCGTCGAGATGGGGGGAAAGCCGGAACTCTCGATGCGCCAAGCGCCGTCGTCCTGTTCGAACAGCTCGTAATGCAGCGGCGCCGCGTCATAGGAAAGGCCCGCCGACCTGAACGGCGCCATGAGCGCGGCTAGATCGAGCGACACGGCGTAATCCGAGCCCTCCGGCGTCACCGCGAGCGTCGCCGGGTCTCCGACGGCCGATTTGCCGAGATAGGCGGCGAAAAACGCGTTGAGCTTTTCAGCGCCCTCGGGCGTGGCCGGCAGATCTTTGGCCGCGGCGCCGACGCTCAACGCGCCGAGCGTGGTCGCCGCGAGCAACGCGGCGCGCCAGGGATGGCGAACTTGGCGAGGCGGCATGATGGTTCCTTTTGGCCTGAAGACACACGGGGGACGGGCGTTCGGAGCAAGATACGCGGCGATACTAGACGGTTTCCCGCGCGGCGTCGCGACCTCCCGGTCGCGCCGCGTCTGGGTTCGCCTATTGACGTGGCGGTCCGGCGAGCGCGCGCCTTCAAAGCCCAGGCGAAAGATGGGCGTCCTTCGGCGCTTTATGGCGCGGGCAACGCCGGCACCGCGCGCTTGCCGGGAATTTGCGCCAGCGCGACGCCGGCTTTCACCGCCGCCTGCACTTTCTCGAAAGCGCGCACTTCGATCTGGCGCACGCGCTCGCGCGAGACGCCGAATTCGGCCGAAAGCTCCTCAAGAGTGACCGGTTCCTCGGCGAGCCGCCGCGCCTCGAAGATGCGGCGCTCGCGCGGGTTGAGCACGCGCAAGGCGTTCTTCAGCGCGGCGAGCCGGGCGTCGCTTTCCTCGCGGTCGGCCAGAACGGCCTCCTGGTTGGCGCTTTCGTCGACCAGCCAGTCCTGCCACTCGCCTTCGCCGTCCTCGCGCAGCGGCGCGTTGAGCGAAGCGTCGCCGCCCAGACGCCGATTCATTTCGACGACGTCCTGCTGGGCGACGCCGAGGCGCCTGGCGATGGCGGCGACCTGGTCGTCGCGCAGATCGCCCTCGTCGAGCGCCGAAATGCGGCTCTTGGCCTTGCGCAGGTTGAAGAACAGCTTCTTTTGGCTCGCCGTCGTTCCCATCTTGACCAGCGACCAGGAGCGCAAAATATATTCCTGGATCGAGGCGCGAATCCACCACATCGCGTAGGTCGCGAGCTTGAAGCCCTTGTCCGGCTCAAAGCGCCTGACCGCCTGCATCAGGCCGACGTTGCCTTCGGAAATGACTTCGCCGATCGGCAGGCCATAGCCGCGATAGCCCATGGCGATCTTGGCCACCAGCCGCAAATGGGAGGTGACGAGCTTGTGCGCGGCGACGCGATCGCCGTGCTCGCGCCAGCGCTTGGCGAGCATGTATTCTTCCTGCGGCTCCAGCATCGGGAACCGCTTGATCTCGGAGAGATAGCGGGAAAGGCCCGATTCTCCGGCGATGATAGGCAGGGCCGCGGCCATCGGGTTCTCCTCGCGGGAGCGCAAGCGGGAAGCTGGCGCTTCGGCGGCCGCTCGAAGCGCCGCGCTGCACAATATTGGTCGGGCGACCATGGCCGAAAGAGGGCGAAACGCAAGAGTTCGCTCGCCGCCGAGATGACAAATCGTTCATCTCGGGCCGTGATTCTCAGCCGCCGCGGCGATCGGCCCCCTCTCGCAACGCATTGGCAAGACGCAAGAAATCCTCGGGCAGGGGGCTTTCGAAGGACAGCTCCCGGCCGGTGATCGGATGCTCGAAACCCAGGCGGCCCGCGTGCAGGGCTTGGCGCCCCAGCGCCTCCAGGGCGAGGCGGGCCGGCGCCGACAATCGGCTCGCCTTGGTCTTGAAGCCGGCGCCGTAGACCGAATCACCAAGCAGCGGATGGCCGATATGAGCCAGATGCACGCGGATCTGATGCGTGCGCCCGGTCTCCAGGCGGCAGGCGATCAGACTCGCCTGTCCGAGCGCCTCCTCGAGCCGCCAATGGGTGACCGCCGCGCGCCCGCGACCTAGCGCGACCACCGCCATCTTCTCGCGATGGCGCGAATGGCGCCCGAGCGGCGCGTCGACAAGGCCGGCCTTTCCCTCGAACGCGCCCCAGACAAGCGCGCGATATTCGCGCGTGAGCGATCCCGTGCGCCCGTGGTCGGCGAACAGCGCCGCGAGCCCCTGATGCGCGGCGTCGCTCTTGGCGACGACGATCAGCCCGGAGGTGTCCTTGTCGAGCCGGTGCACGATGCCCGGCCGCTTCACCCCGCCGATCCCCGACAGGCTCGAGCCGCAATGGCGAATCAGCGCGTTGACGAGGGTGCCCGAGGCGTGTCCGGGCGCGGGATGCACGACCAGGCCGGCGGGCTTATCGATCACGATGAGGTGCTCGTCCTCGAATATGATAACGAGCGGGACGTCTTCGCCGGCGAGGTCCGATTCCTCGGCGGGCGGCGCATCGACGACGATTTTTCCACCCTCGGCCAATTTGACGGCGGGATCCCGCGCCTCAACGCCGTCGACCGCGACTCTGCCCGCTTCGATCAGCCCCTTGAGCCGCGTGCGCGAAAGCGCGAGACGTCGCTCCTCCGCCGCGTGGCCGAGGAACCGATCGAGCCGCTCGCCCGCTTGCCCCGCGCCGACCTCGAACTCGATGGCGCCCTCGGGAACGGCCAAGATGGGCCGCGCCGCCGGTTCCGATTCCTCGATCGCCGGCGCGGCGGCGGACGCCGCCCGGCGCCAAGCGCGGCTCTTCGCCCTGGCGTTCATCAAGGCCCCTCCGCCGCTCCGCCAGCAAGCAGGGCGCGACCCTCGGCGAGCGGCGTCCGGAACATGAGTTCCTCGTGAAGGAGAGGGGAGAGGCGCGACCGGCTGAATTCGGCCCCCTCTCGGCGACGGCGACCGGCAAACCCTTCGATCGACATTGCAAGGAACGGAGCGACGGCGCAATCCAAGCGGCGGCTCCGCCCTGGATTGCTTCCTCTTCGCCGCGCTCGGGGTCGCAATGACGTCCCCAGACAGTTAGACGCGGGCCGCCCCTATGGCAAGACGCGCAAAGACATCGCGCCTCTATCGATCGACCAAGCGCTGGAGTTCGGCGAGCGCCCGCTCGAAGCTCGCTAGCGTTTCCTCGGGCCGGTCGAGGTCTCTGAGCGCGACGCCGCGATTGTTGAGCGCGCTGACGAGATCGGGCTTGAGCGCCAGCGCCGCATCGAAACTCGCCAGAGCTTCTTCGGGGCGGCGCAACGACGCCTACGCCAACCCGCGATTCGACAACGCCGCGACATCGTTGGACTTCGCCGTCAGCGGGGCGCTCAAATAGCGAAGCGCGTCGGCCGGTCGGGCTGGTTGGCGGTGGAGCGCCGCCAACCGTTTTAGGGTCTCGAAATGGCGCGGTTGCGCGGCGAGAATGGCGGCGTAGAGCCGCTCGGCCTCGTCCAGTTCGCCTTGTTCGTGCAAGCGAACCGCGCGTTGGATGGCCTGAGGCAGGATCGCCTCCGTGGTCGACGTCGGCCGCGTTCGCGCCCGCCGCCAGGACCCCTTGGAACAGGCGGCGCCGCGCCCTGCTCCGGCGCGCGGGGATCGGCGACCCGCCGGATCGGCGAGGCCGGGCGCGGCGCCGGGTGGTTCCTTGCCGCTTAGAGATCGAAACTTTCGCCGACCTGATGTCGCTTAAGCGCCGGTCGCGCCGGCCGGACGTCTGCGGCCTTGGGATTCCCGGGGCCTCGATATAGGGTGGCGCGCATAAAGGCGAACCGGGAGGAAGAAATGAGATTTTCATCGATCGCGCGCGCGTCGATTGTGCCTTTGGCGGCGATGGCGCTTGCGACGGACGGCGCGACGGCGAGCGTCAACTACAACAGCAGTAAGTCGAACTCGGGGAACTTCACCTTCGATCCCAAGACCGACCTCGGCGCCGCGAAGCAATGCGCCGACGGCGGCGGGACCGTCAAATCCGGCCCGGGCCAAGTCAGCACCTGCGTCATGCCGAACAAGCCCGCATCGGCGCCAAAATAGCGACGGTCGTCGGGCGAAGACGGGAGGGCGCCGGTCGATTTCGCCGCCGAAGCGGACAGACGTCGCATCGCGCGTCGCCGCAATTCCGCCGACCTGCCGCGCCAGATGCGCACGGGCCGTCAGCGTTGCAGCCAAGCATCCGCGCCCCTCTCCTTTGCCTCTCCTAAGCGCGCAGGGAGAGGAGCGCGCGGCGCCGTTCTTCCCCTCCTTAGTTTACGCCCGACAAACGCTTGCGTCTGCGGCCTAGAGGCAGGGCGAGGGGCTTAGGCGAGTTCGCGCGCCGTCGCTAAGATGGGTGAACGTTGCGGCGCCGCGCGGCGACGACCCGCAGGGCGCGCTCGGTTGAAGCCGCCTTGATTTGAACGGTGTGTTCCGGTATTCCCTGCGGGATCGATCACTGGCCGACGACTTGGCCCCGTATCTTGCGATGCGTGCCGACGAACCTCCCTGCATCGATATTCGCGCCGGCGCCGGCGCGCCAACGCGTAGCGACACTCTCATATACGGAACTCTCCGATGGCAACGGGTACGGTGAAATGGTTCAACGCCACCAAAGGATACGGCTTCATTCAGCCTGACGACGGCGGCAAGGATGTATTCGTCCACATCAGCGCGGTCGAGCGCGCGGGTCTGCGCGAACTCAACGAGGGCCAGAAAGTCTCTTACGAGATCGTCGCCGACAAGCGCACCGGCAAGTCGTCAGCCGGAAATCTCAGCGTCGCCTAGTCATCCCTTCCATCCGCTCGGCGGATCCGGCGCCCCTTTGGGAGGGGACGAACAATGGCCAGCGAGGCGCGCGCCAGCGAGACTTTTCTCGGGCTGGACATCGGCACTTCGTCGATCAAGGCGCTGTTGATCGACGTCGATCAACGGGTCGTCGCGGACGTTTCGGCGCCGCTGTCGCTGTCGCGGCCGCACCCGTTGTGGAGCGAGCAGAACCCTCTCGACTGGGTCGAAGGGGTCGAGATCGCCGCGGCGGCGATTCGGCGTCAGGCGCCGCAGGCGTTCGCGCGTCTCGCCGGGATCGGCCTTTCCGGGCAAATGCACGGCGCGACGTTTCTCGACGCCGAGGGCGCGCCGCTGCGGCCGGCGATTCTTTGGAACGACGTCCGCGCCTTCGCCGAGTGCGTGGAACTCGAACGCCGCGTGCCCGACTTTCGCCGGCGCGCCGGCAATATCGCAATGCCGGGCTTCACCGCGCCCAAGGTTCTCTGGGTCGCCGCCCACGAGCCGGAGGTCTTCGCCGCGACCGCCCGCGTCCTGCTGCCCAAGGATTTCGTTCGCCTGCGCTTGTCTGGAGAAGCGGTCTCGGACATGTCGGACGCCTCGGGCACGCTGTGGCTCGACATCGCGCATCGCCGCTGGGACGACGAGCTTCTCGCCGCCAGCGGGCTCAAGCGCTCGCAGATGCCGCGACTCGTCGAGGGCTCGGCGGTTTCAGCCGTTCTTTCGCCACGCGCAGCGAGCGCCTGGGGCCTCGAGGGACGACGCATTCCGATCGCCGGCGGCGCCGGCGACAATGCGGCCTCCGCCGTCGGCGTCGGCGCGGTCGAAGCCGGCGCGGGCTTCGTCTCGCTCGGCACCTCGGGCGTGATCTTTTCCGTCACCGACCGCTTCGTCAGCCTGCCCGAGCGCACGCTGCATGCGTTCTGCCACGCGCTTCCCGGGCGCTGGCACGCCATGGCGGTGATGCTGACCGCGGCGTCCGCGCTGACCTGGATCGCGAGCGCGCTCGGCCGCGCCGACGACATCGGCGGCTGCGTCGACGCCGCGGAGCGTTTTTCCCGCTCGCCGGACGCCGTCGCCGCGGCGCCCATCTTCCTGCCCTATCTCAGCGGCGAACGCACGCCGCACAACGACGCCGCCGCGACAGGAATGTTCGCCGGGCTACGCGCCGATCACGGCGCGGACGCGCTGATCTATGCAGTGCTCGAAGGCGTCGCTTTCGCCTTCGCCGACGGCGTCGAAGTGCTCGCGGAGGCCGGCGCTCGCCCGCGCCAGTCCATGCTGGTGGGCGGGGGCGCGCGTTCCGTTTTCTGGGGCCAGATGATCGCCGACGTCACCGGGCTGACGATCGACCTCGCCGCCGGGGCGGAGGCGGGCGCGGCGCTCGGCGCGGCGCGGCTGGCGATGTTGGCGGCGGGGGGCGACGAGGAAGCCGTCTGCCGCCGGCCGTCGACCGAGCGGCAATTCGTTCCCAACACGGCGAGCGCGGCGATCCACGCGCCGCGGCTGCGCCGTTTTCGCGCCCTCTACGCCGCCGAGAGAGCGGCGCGCGGCGGCGGTTCGAGCGCGGGATGAGCCGAAGTTAGCTCTTCCTGAAGGCCGGCGAGCCGAGCCTTCCGCATCGTCTTCAAGCGATGGGGAGAGCGCGTCATGGCTTTCTTAGCCTTGCTGCGGGCCGGATTTCTTGACCGGCTGGACCGGACCTTCGGCGTCACGGCGCCGAATAGCGCGCCGGCGTTGTCCGGCGCGCCGCTGTGCGCCTCCTCGCGTTACGTATGGCGCCGGCGCGCGAAGGGCGGGACGAGCGCGCCCCGGCTCCTGTAAGATCATTGCGAGCGGAATTGCGAGGCGGAATGGCCGAGGACAAATTCGCGCTGGTCACCGGCGCCGGACGCGGGATCGGACGCGCGGCGGCCTTGGCGCTCGCCAGGGCCGGCTGGCGGCTCGCCGTCTCGGGCCGCAGCCTGGAGCCGCTCGTCGTCGTCGCGCGCGAAATCGAGGCGTCGGGGCGGCGCGCGCTTGCGCAAGTCTGCGACGTCGGCGATCCCGTCGCCGTGAGGGCGCTGTTCGCCGTGGTCGAGCGCGATTTTGGACGGCTCGATCTCCTGTTCAACAACGCGGGGGCGGCGCCGCCCGCCGTTCCGATCGACGAACTGACCTATCAGCAATGGAAGGCGGTCGTCGACGTCAACCTGACCGGCGCGTTTCTCTGCGCGCAGGGCGCGTTCGCCTTGATGAAGCGCCAGCGGCCGCGCGGCGGGCGCATCATCAACAACGGATCGATCTCGGCCCATGCGCCGCGTCCCAACAGCGCGCCCTACACCGCCACCAAGCATGGGATCACCGGCCTGACCAAGTCGATCGCGCTCGACGGGCGCGCCTTCGACATCGCCTGCGGGCAGATCGACATCGGCAACGCGCTGACGGAAATGACGTTCAAGGTTACGCAGGGCGCGCCGCAGGCCGACGGCCGCATCGCCGTCGAGCCGATGATCGATCCGGCAGAAGTCGGCGACGCGATCGTTCACATGGCCAGCCTGCCGCTCTCCTCGAACATCCTGTCGATGACGTTGATGGCGACCAAGGCGCCCTTCGTCGGGCGCGGATGAGCGCGGCGCCTTTTCAATTTGGCGCAGCGGTCAGCGGTTCGAGGGGCTCGGCGATCGCGCCGCGGGCCATATCGCGGTCGAACACCGCCAGACCCGCCTCCTCATTGCCATTGGGGTGGACCAGGACGATCGATCCCTCGCCCGGCCGCTGACCGAGCGCGAGCCAGGCGTCCGCGCCGAGCGAGATCAGATGATGGCGGCGCACCGCCTGCATCAGCGGCGCGCTGGAAACGAGGCCGGGAAAACGGAAAAACAGCGACGGCGTCTGGCCGTTGGCGATCAGCAGGCGCTCGGTGTCGAGAATCTCGGCGTCGGGGTCGACGCCGTCCGTCAGCAAGAAATTGTGCGCGGCAGGTTCGCCGCGTCGATAGGGATGGTGATAGGTGTGATCGACCCAGAGGATGTCGAGCGCCCCGGCCGCCTGCCGGTCGAGGAGCCAGCGATAATCCTGGAAATGATGGACGAGCCAGAGGCCGGAGATCGATAGCGCCACCGGCGCATGCGGCACCGCGTCGGCGAGCTTGTCGAAAAACGGACGGTCGAGCGGCCTTCGGCTGGGGCAGAGATCGCCGGTGACGAAGGCGCCCGCGGCGGCGCCATGGGTGAGGCCGGCGTTCTGCAGAAAGCCGCGGTGGACGAGACCCGGCGCTTCGGCCGACCGCGCCACCGCGCGCATCATCCGCGTGTCGGAAAGCTGGTCCTCGCTCGCGTCCCGGCAGGTCCAGCAGGCGGCCAGCTCCAATCTCGTCGACAGGCCCCTGGGATCGGCGAGGAGCAGGATCGGCGTCGCGGCGATCGTCATCGCGCGGATCGCGATCGCTTCGCGGCCGTCCGCAGCGCGGCAGGTCCGCAACACCGACGCGTAGTCGGCGACCGCGTCGGCGCTGGCGAGCCGCTCCGGCGGCGCGGGCGCATAGAGGCATGCCTCGCCGCCCTCGGCGGCGCGCGCGCCGGCGCCGGCGACGAGAACAAGAACGGCGAAGACGGCAAGGCGCAGGCGAGGCGTCGGCAAACAGGAACTCCGTCGGGCGCGGCCGGCGCCCGTTCACTCGGCGCGGCGGCTCTATCAGACCTTTGGGCGCCGTTTGTGATCATTTCGCGGCGCCCGCCGCGATTTCGCCCCACGGGGGCTGGCACATGGCCGCCTGCAAGGGCATATTGGCAGGCCGTCGAAGGCGCGCGTCGAGACGGCGCGCGCGGGAGGATTGGCGATGAACGCGGTCGTTCTGTTGATTGCGCTGGCGGGCGCGCCGCCGGCCATCGATCTGGCGAGCATATGCCGAAGCGCGCAAACGGCGGCGCTTCCGGAGGACAGGGCGGCGGCCTATCAGAGTTGCGTGCGCGACGAACAGGACGCGCGCGATCGCCTGCGCGCGAAGTGGCCGCATTATTCGGCGGACGCGCAGGCGGCCTGCGTAGGGAGCGACGGCGTCACGCTGAGCTACGTCGAATTGTTGACCTGCCTCGAAATGCAGCCGGGCGGCAGCCTCAGCCTGCAAGGCGGCGACGCCGCCATCCCGCCGCTCGGTCGCTCGCCCAAAGAAAAGCCGTGAGGCGCCCGCGCCCAGAGAAAAGCCGTGAGGCGCCCGCGCTCTTCGCCGTCGAAGTGCGGCTCGAACCGCCCGATACCGCTGACGCGCGTTGGTGCCTCGGCGAATATTACCGCGAACTGGCGGAGCGTTTCGAGGCCGGCTTCGACCCCGCCAAAGGCGGCCCCGTTCGGGACGAGGAGATGACGCCGCCGGCGGGGTTTTTCTTCGTCGCGCGGCTCGACGGCCGGCCCGTCGGATGCGGCGCGCTGCGGCGCGTCGACGAGACGACGGGAGAGATCAAGCGAATGTGGACCGCGCCCGCCGCGCGTGGGCTCGGCGTCGCCCGCCGGATCATCGCGACGATCGAGGCGACGGCGCGACGCTCGGGCTGGTCGACGCTTCGTCTCGACACCAATCGAGCGCTGAAGGAGGCCCAGGCGCTCTATCGCAAGCTCGGCTTCGAGGAAGTCGCGCCGTTCAACGCCAATCCCTACGCCCATCATTGGTTGCGCAAGCCATTGCGGACGGCTTCGGCCGACGGCGACAGCCGGCCGGCGAATGGCCCGCTGCTCGCCCCCTCCCTTGATTAGTCGGGTCGATGTCTCTATCGGCTAGGCCGACCGATCCTCCCGAGACGTCTTGCCGATGCCCAACGCGTTGCCGCCGCACCTGAAGCGTCTCGAAGCCGAAGCGATTCATATCATGCGCGAGGTCGTCGCGGAGTTCAGCAATCCGGTTATGCTATATTCGATCGGCAAGGATTCCAGCGCGATGCTGCACGTCGCGTTGAAGGCCTTTCATCCCGCGCCGCTCCCCTTCCCGCTGCTGCACGTCGACACCACCTGGAAGTTTCGCGAGATGATCGCGTTCCGCGATGAGACGGCGCGGCGCCTCGGGCTCGATCTGCGCGTCCACGTCAACCAAGAGGGCCTCGCGCGCGGCGTTTCCCCGGTCGCCTCGGGCAGCCAGGTCCACACCCAGGTGATGAAGACCGAGGCGCTGCGCCAGGCGCTCGACCGGGGCCGCTTCGACGCGGCGTTCGGCGGCGCGCGGCGCGACGAAGAGAAGAGCCGCGCCAAGGAGCGCGTGTTCTCGCATCGCTCGGCCGCGCACGGTTGGGACCCGCGCAATCAGCGGCCCGAACTCTGGCGCCTCTACAACACGCGCATCCACGAAGGCGAATCGATGCGCGTCTTTCCTCTGTCGAACTGGACCGAGCTCGACGTCTGGGAATACGTGCGCGCCGAAGGGATTCCCGTCGTTCCCCTCTATTTCGCCAAGCTGCGCCCGGTCGTCGAGCGCGAGGGGACGCTGATCATGGTCGACGACGACCGGTTGACGCTCAAGCCCGGCGAAAAGCCCGAGATGCGCCGCGTGCGCTTCCGCACCCTCGGGTGCTATCCCCTGACCGGGGCGATCGAATCGGACGCCGACACGCTCGACGCGATCATCGCCGAAATGCGCGCCGCGACCACCTCCGAGCGCCAGGGCCGGCTGATCGACACCGACGAATCGGCTTCGATGGAAAAGAAGAAACGCGAGGGGTATTTCTGACATGGACGCCTTCTCGCCGCCCGCCGCCCTGCCGACGCTGCGCCTGCTGACCTGCGGCTCGGTCGACGACGGCAAGTCGACGCTGATCGGCCGCCTGCTCTACGAGCAGAAGCTGATCTTCGACGATCAGCTCGCCGCGCTCGAGCGCGACTCGAAAAAGTTCGGCACTGTCGGGCCTGACATCGATTTCGCGCTGCTGGTCGACGGCCTGGAGGCCGAGCGCGAACAGGGCATCACCATCGACGTCGCCTACCGCTATTTCGCCACCCCGCGGCGTTCGTTCATCGTTGCGGATGCGCCCGGACACGAGCAATACACCCGCAACATGGCCACCGGCGCCTCGAACGCCGATTTGGCGATTCTGCTGGTCGACGCCCGCAAGGGCCTGCTGACCCAAACTCATCGGCACGCGATCATCGCCTCGCTGCTCGGCGTCCGCCATGTCGTGCTGGCGGTCAACAAGATCGACCTCGTCGGCTACGGCCAAGCGACATTCCTGCGCATCGTCGCCGCGTTCGAGGACTACGCCGTGTCGCTCGGTTTCCGATCGATCGTCGCGATCCCGGTTTCGGCCCGCTACGGCGACAACATTTCCTCGAAGAGCGCGCTGACGCCCTGGTACGACGGACCGCCCCTCATCGATCATCTCGAACGCGTCGAAGTCGAGGAGGACCGGCGGCAAGCGCCGCTTCGCCTGCCGGTGCAATGGGTCAATCGGCCGCATCTGGATTTTCGCGGTTTCGCGGGAACGATCGCCAGCGGCGTCATCCGCCGCGGCGACGCGATCGTCGTCGCCTCCTCGGGCCGGCGGAGCGTGGTCACGAAGATCCTGAGCGCCGGCCGCGAGGCGGACGAAGCGGGGGCGAGCGAAGCGGTGACGCTGACGCTCGCCGACGAAATCGACATTGCGCGCGGCGACGTGCTGGCGCGCCCCGACGCGCGCCCGGAGGTCGCCGATCAGTTCACCGCGCATCTCATCTGGATGAGCCCGGAGCCGTTGTTGCCCGGCCGCTCCTATTTCCTAAAGATCGGCGCGCGCACGACGCCGGCGACAGTGACCGAACTCAAGCATCGCATCGACGTCGACAACCTCGACAAGCTCGCCGCCAAGACGCTGGCGCTCAACGAGGTCGGCCTCGCCAATGTCGCCACGACCATGCCGGTCGCCTACGACCCCTACGCCGACAATCGCGAAACCGGCGCGTTCATCCTGATCGACCGCACGACCAACGAAACTGCGGCGGCGGGCATGATCCTGCACGGATTGCGCCGCGCCACCAACATTCACCGTCAGGGCCTGACGGTGACGCGCGACGCCCACGCCGCCCTCAAGCATCAACGCCCCGCCGTCCTCTGGTTCACCGGCCTTTCCGGCGCCGGCAAATCGACCATCGCCAACATCGTCGAGTCGACGCTGCTGGCGCGCGGCGTGCACACCGCCCTGCTCGACGGCGACAACGTCCGCCACGGCCTCAACAAGGACCTTGGCTTCACCGCCGCCGACCGCGTCGAGAACATCCGTCGCGTCGCGGAAGTGGCGCGGCTGATGACCGACGTGGGGCTGATCGTCCTTGCCTCGTTCATTTCGCCGTTCCGCGCCGAGCGGCGGCTCGCGCGCGAAATCGCGGCGGCGGGCGAGTTCATCGAAATCTACGTCGAGGCGCCGCTGGAGGCGGTGATCGCGCGCGACCCCAAGGGCCTCTACAAGCGCGCGCTGGCCGGCGAGATCAAGAATTTCACCGGCGTCGACCAGCCCTACGAAGCGCCCGAGACGGCCGAACTCGTGCTCCACACCGCCGATTCGACGCCGGAGGCGCTCGCCGAGCGCGTCGTCGCGGAGTTGGTGGCGCGCGGGCTTATCGCACGGCTGTAGGCCGCCCGGCCGCGACCGTTGCGCCGGCTGCGAAAACGCGCTTCGATGGCCTGCGCCAGGCGCGGGCGCGACGTCGCCTGCCGGGAGGCGGCGCCATGAACGCGAGCAAATCTTACGACGCGCAGCTGCGCGTGCGCGGGCTGACGGGACTGCGCATCGCCGACGCCGGGGAGCGGTGAGATGCGCGAGCCCCCGCCGCTCCCGCCGGCCGACGGCCGCCAGTCCGAGACCGCCCTGGCGATCGCGCGCGGGGTGCGCCGGCTGTTGCGCGCGCGGGGTTTTTCCACGGTGACGGAGCTTCCGCTTCTCGACGGGCGCCGCGCCGACGTGGTCGCGCTCAACGGCGAGGGCGCGCTGCTGATCGTCGAGATCAAGTCGTCGGTCGCCGATTTTCGCGCCGACCACAAATGGCGCGACTACGCGGCCTATTGCGACAGGCTTTATTTCGGCATTTGCGCGCAGATTCCGGTCGAGATCATGCCCGAGGACGTCGGGCTGATCGTCGCCGACCCTTACGGCGCGGAAATCCTGCGCGAGGCTACGCCTCGCGTCATCGCCCCCGCGACCCGCCGCGCCGTGCTGCTGCGCTTTGCGCTAGCCGCCGCCGATCGGCTGCACCGCCTCGCCGATCCCGGCGCGGCTTCGGAATCTTAGAGCGGGATGGCTTGTCGCAGGACCGCCGAGGTTTCCCTCCCGCGCGCCTCATGCTAACGAGCCCTCGCATGACCACTCGCATCGACCGCCGTTTCGCCGCCCTTGGCGCCGAGCGCCGCGCCGCGCTGGTCGCCTTCGTGATGGCGGGCGATCCGGACGCGGCGACGTCGCTGGCGATCGTCAAGGCGTTGCCGAAGGCCGGCGCCGACGTGATCGAGATCGGCATGCCGTTCACCGATCCGATGGCCGACGGGCCGGCGATCCAGGCCGCGGGCTTGCGCGCGCTCCGCGGCGGGCAGACCCTACGCAAGACGCTGACGCTGATCAGCGACTTCCGCTTGGCCGACGCGGATACGCCCGTCGTGCTGATGGGCTACTACAATCCGATCTACGTCTACGGCGTCGAGGCGTTCCTCAGCGATGCCAACGCGGCCGGGGTCGACGGGCTGATCGTCGTCGATCTGCCGCCGGAGGAAGACGAAGAATTGTGCCTGCCGGCGCTGAAGGCCGGGCTCAATTTCATCCGCCTGGCGACGCCGACCACCGACGACAAACGCCTTCCGGCCGTGCTCGCCAACACTTCGGGCTTCGTCTATTACGTCTCCATCACTGGCGTCACCGGTTCGGCGGCGCCCGACGCGTCGAAAGTCGGCGAGGCGGTTGCGCGCATCAAGCGCCATACCCGCCTGCCGGTCGCGGTGGGGTTCGGCGTCAAAGACGCCGCAAGCGCGGCTGCCGTCGCCGCCAAGGCGGATGGCGTCGTCGTCGGATCGGCGTTGGTCGAGGCCGTGCGCGCCTCGCTGGCCGAGGGCAAGACGGGGCCGGGCGCGGTCGCCGCGGCGGTCGAGCGAATTGCCGCCGGTGTGCGCGGCGTCGTCAAGGCGCCGCCGGCGCTCTCGAGGGAAAGCCGATGACCTGGATTTCCAACGTCGTCCCGCCGAAGATCCGCTCGCTGCTGCGGCGCGACACGCCGGAAAACTTGTGGATCAAGTGCCCGGAGAGCGGCCAGCTTGTCTTCCACAAGGACCTCGAGGCCAATCTCATGGTGGTGCCGAGCTCCGGCTATCACATGGCGATCGACCCCAGGGCGCGCCTCGCTTCGCTGTTCGACGACGGCCAATTCGAAGAGCTGGCGGTTCCGGCGACGCTGAGCGACCCGTTGAAATTTCGCGACGTCAAACGCTACGCCGACCGGCTCAAGGAGCACCGCGCCAGGACCGGATCCGCCGACGCGGTCATGCTCGCGGTCGGCCGGATCGAGGGCTTGGCGGCGATGGTGGCGGTGCACGATTTCGCGTTTCACGGCGGCACGCTCAGCATCGCCGCGGGCGAGACGATCGTCGCCGGGATGAGCGAAGCGGTGGCGCGGCGCGCGCCGTTCGTCATCTTCACCGCCTCGGGCGGCGCGCGCATGCAAGAGGGCGTGTTCGCGCTGATGCAGCTGCCGCGCACGACGGTGGCGGTCCAGCGCCTGCGCGCGGCGAGACTCCCCTATATCGTCGTGTTGACCAACCCCACCACCGGCGGCGTCACCGCGTCTTATGCGATGCTCGGCGACGTGCAAATCGCCGAGCCCGGCGCGGTGATCGGGTTCGCCGGCCCGCGCGTCATCGAACAGACCGTTCGCGCTCGTCTGCCCGAGGGCTTCCAGCGCGCCGAATTCGTTCAGGCTCACGGCATGGTCGACATGGTGGTGCCGCGCCCTCAGATGCGCGCGACGCTGGCGCGGCTGTTGAAGCTGCTGACCAAGACGCCGAACGAGCCGGCGGCGGCTTGACCGGCCGAGCGCGGAGCGTCCCATGAGCCAGGCCGATGCGATCTTTGCGCGCTTCGCGCCGCTGCATCCCAGGCGCATCGATCTCTCGCTGGGCCGGATCGAGCGCCTGCTCGGCGACCTCGGCGCGCCGCACAAGCGCCTGCCGCCTATCGTCCATGTCGCGGGAACCAACGGCAAGGGCTCGACCGTCGCCTTTATGCGCGCCGCGCTCGAGGCGGCGGAAAAGCGCGTCCACGTTTACACTTCGCCGCATCTGGTGCGCTTCAACGAGCGCATCCGCCTCGACGGCGCGTTGGTCGAGGACGAACGCCTCGCCGAGGCGCTCGATCGCTGCGAGGCGGTCAACGCGGGTCAGTCGATTTCCGTGTTCGAGATCACGACGGCCGCGGCGCTGCTGTTGTTCAGCGAGACGCCGGCCGATTATCTGCTGTTGGAAGTGGGGCTAGGGGGCCGCTTCGACGCCACCAACGTCGTCGACGCGCCGGCCGCTTCGATCATCACGCCGGTCTCGTTCGACCACCCGGAGTTTCTCGGCGACACGGTGGAACAAATCGCCTACGAGAAAGCCGGAATATTGCGGCGCGGCGCGCCGGCGATCATCGCCGAACAAGAGGAGGGCGCGCTTCGCGTCATCGAGCGCGAGGCGTCGCGCGTCGGCGCGCCGCGCATCGTCGCCGGGCGCGACTTCCTCGTGCGCGCCGAACACGGCCGCCTCATCTTCGAAGACCATGATGGGCTCCTCGACCTGCCGCTGCCGCGCCTCCCCGGCCGGCACCAACATGGCAACGCCGCGACGGCGATCGCGGCGCTGCGCGCGATTCTGCCTGACATGCCGACCAGCGCGCTCGAACGCGGCCTCCTGGAGGCCGACTGGCCCGCGAGGCTGCAACGCCTGCGTCGCGGGCCGCTCATCGCGCTCGCGCCGGCGCAGGCCGAAGTGTGGCTCGACGGCGCCCACAACGAAGCGGGCGGACGGGTCCTGGCCGAAGCGATGGCCGATTTCGAGGATTGCTCGCCGCGCCCGCTGGCGTTGATCTGCGGCACGCTGGCGAGCAAGGACGCCGCCGGGTTCCTCGCCCATTTCAAGGGGCTGGCGCAGGAGACGCTCGCCGTGCCGATCGTTGGCGAACACGCCGGCCGCCCCGCCGAGGAGGTCGCCGCGATCGCGCGCGGCGTCGGCCTTTCCGCCGGGGCGTGCGACAGCGTCGCCTCGGCGCTGCGCTTCCTGGCGGCGCGCGACTGGCGAAAACCGCCGCGCATCCTGATCGCCGGATCGCTATACCTCGCCGGCCAGGTCCTGGAGGAAAACGGCGACGCGCCGCGGTGATGCGCGGGACTTGGCCCTAATCGTCGCCGCGCGCCGGATCCTTGGCGCTCGCCGTCGGCGAGCGGCCGTGCAGGAGGTCGACCGCCGCGATCAACTGCGCGTCGCTGGCCGAGTCGGGGGGAACATAGGCCTCGGAGCCGGTCTTTTCTTCGTCGCCGTTCTTCAGGTGACCGGTCAGCGACGCCTCGCCCTTCGAGTCGACCTTGCCCTTCAAATCGTCGGGGATCGTCTCTCTGACCTTGATGTCCGGCTCGATGCCCTTGGCCTGGATCGAGCGACCGGAGGGCGTGTAATAGCGCGCGGTCGTCAGTTTCAAGGCGCCGTTGTCGCCCAGCGACAACACCGTCTGGACCGACCCCTTGCCGAACGAGCGCGTGCCGATCAACGTCGCGCGCTTGAGGTCCTGCAAGGCGCCCGAAACGATCTCCGAGGCCGAGGCCGTTCCGCCGTTGATCAGTACCGCCAAGGGCTTGCCCTGCGACAGGTTGGCCCCGGCTCGGGCGCTGTATTCTTGAGCCTGGTCGGCCGTGCGCCCCCGCGTCGACACGATCTCGCCGCGGTCGACGAAGGCGTTGACGACTTCGATCGACTGCGTCAGCAAGCCGCCGGGATTGTTGCGCAGGTCGAGGATGTAACCCTTCAATTTGTCGTCGCCGGGTTCGTCGCGGAACTTGGCGATCGCCTTTTGCAGCCCATCGTAGGTCTGCTGGGTGAACTGGGTGATGCGGATATAGCCGATGTCGCCGCTTTCGACGCGCGAACGCACCGGCAGCACCTTGATGATCTCGCGAACGATGGTGAATTCCCTGGCCTCTTTGTTCGCGCCCCGGTTCACCTTCAGACGGACCGACGTCTTCGCCGGCCCGCGCATCTTGTCGACCGCTTCTTTGAGCGACAATCCCTGCACCGGCGTGTCGTCGATGGCGGTGATGACGTCGCCCGACATCATCCCGGCGCGGGCCGCGGGCGTGTCGTCGATCGGGCTGACCACCCGCACCAGCCCGCCCTCCTGCATGACTTCGAGCCCGAGGCCGCCGAATTCCTCGCCCTTCATCGTCGTTTGAAAGTCGTTCAAGGCCTTGGCGTCGAGATACGCGGAATGGGGATCGAGCGAGGCGAGCATGCCATTGATCGCCGCTGCGACCATTTTGTCGTCGTCCGGCTTGTCGACGTATGATTCCCTGACTTTATCGAAGACGCGGGTGAATAGCTGCAATTGGTCGGCGCCGGCGATCGCGGCAGGCGGCGCCCCGCCCGCCGCGTACGAGACGATCGCCGCGCCGAACGCGACGCCGAACGCCAAATAGGAAATCCCGCGGCCCATTCCGGCGCTGTCCTTCGTCTCGTTCAGTTCGGCGCCGTCGCGTCCGGACTGCCGGGGGCCGGCGACGCCGCCGGAGCCTCCATGGGCCCTTCGGACGGCGTCGGCGCCTGGCCGCTCGCGTTCGCGCCGGCCTTGGCCGGAATGGCCGCGGCGTGCTTGACGCCGTGCAAGAGATCGACAGCGGCGATCAACTGCTTGTCGTTCTTGGGATCGGGCGGCACGTAGGCTTGCGAGCCGGTCTTTTCCTCGTCGCCGTTCTTGAGATGCCCCTTGAGCGAGGCCTCGCCCTTGGTGTCGTCCCGGTCCTTCAGATCGTCAGGAACGTCTTCCAGGATCTCGATGTCGGGGTCGATGCCCTTGGCCTGGATCGAGCGGCCGGACGGCGTGTAATAGCGCGCCGTCGTCAGTCGCAGGGCGCCGTCTTGCCCGAGCGGCATGATGGTCTGCACGGAGCCCTTGCCGAACGAGCGGGTGCCGATCAGCGTCGCGCGCTTATGGTCCTGCAAGGCGCCCGAAACGATCTCCGAGGCCGACGCAGAGCCGCCGTTGATGAGCACGACCAGCGGCTTGCCGCCGGAGAGATCGCCTCCCGGGCGTGCATTGAAGCGCTGCGCGTCGTCGGGGTTGCGTCCGCGCGTCGAGACGATCTCGCCCTTGTCGATGAACGCGTTGACGACCTCGATCGACTGATCGAGCAAGCCGCCGGGATTGTTGCGCAAGTCCAGGATGTAGCCTTTGAACTTGTCCGCCGGCACTTCGGCGCCGACCTTCTCCATCGCGCTCTTGAGGCCGTCGGCGGTCTGCTCGGTGAATTGCGTGATGCGGATGTAGCCGATGTCGTCGGCTTCGATGTGCGAGCGCACCGATTGAACCTTGATGACGTCGCGAACGATCTTGAACTCCTTGGCCTCCTTGGCGGCGCCGCGCAAGATCTTGAGCCGAATGGTCGAATTCACGGCGCCGCGCATCTTGTCCACCGCCTGATCGAGCGTCAGGCCTTGCGTCGACTCGTCGTCGATCCCGACGATGACGTCGCCGGAGAGAATGCCGGCCTTGGCCGCGGGGGTCTCGTCGATCGGGCTGACGACCTTGATCAAGCCGTCTTCCTGCGTGACCTCGATTCCCAGGCCGCCGAATTCGCCCTTGGTCTGCACTTGCATTTCGCGATAGGCCTTGGCGTCCATGTAGCTCGAATGCGGATCGAGCGAACTCAACATGCCGTTGATCGCCGCCTCGATCAGTTTGGACTCGTCGGGCTTCTCCACATAATCGTTGCGAATCTTCTCGAAGACGTCGCCGAACAGGTTGAGCTGGCGATAGGTGTCGGCCGCGGCGGCATAGGCGCCTTGGCTGAGCGTCGAAAGCGTCTGCGGCGCCCATCCCGCGCAAACGGCGCCGATGGCGACTCCGATCGCCAAAAAGGAAACCTTGCGTATCATCCGCGCGCCTTTTCGATGTCTGACTTCGCCCACCACGGCCCCGGATCGATCGCCGCTCCGTCTTTCCTCAGTTCGATATAGAGAACGGGCTGCGTGGCGCCAATAGCGACGGCGGCGGCTGTTCTCGCCGTTCCATCGCCCATAGTCGCGACGGGCTCTCCGGCCAGGACGAACTGCCCGACCGTTACGCTGATTCGATCCATGCCGGCCAGCGCCATATAGTATCCCCCGCCGGCGTCGATGATCAAGAGTTGCCCATAGGACCTATAGGGCCCGGAAAACAGCACCGAGCCGTCGACCGGCGAGGACACGGTCGCGCCGGCGGGCGAGACGATGGACACCCCCTGTTCGGCCCCGCCGAACGCGTCGGCCGAGCCGAACGTCTTGAGGATCGCGCCGGCGACGGGCAAGGAAACAAGGCCCTTGGCGTCGGCGAACGCGATTGCCGGCTTCAAGCGCGCCGGCTCCGCTCCGCGCGCCGCGGCGGCTTTGGCGGCGACATCGGCCGCCATCGCCTGATCGGCGGAGTTCGCGGCGCCGATTTCGCTCTCCATGCGCGCGATCAACTCTTTGAGATTGGAGGCTTGCTCGGCGAGTTGCGCGTCGCGCTCGCGCTCGGCCGCCAACGCCTGCTCCGCCGCCGACAAGGATTGCTGGCGCGCGTCGACGAGCGCGCTGAGGCGCGTTTTGTCGAGCGCCAGATCCGCCGAGCGCCGAGCCAGATCGTCGCGCTGCTTGGCGATCGAGGCGCGAAGGCCCGCCAGTTGCTCCAGATCCTTCCGCAACGCTTCGGTCTCGCTCTTGAGTTCGCCGACCGTCGAGCCCAGAACCATCGCGGCGCGGATCGCCTCGGCCATGTCCTGCGGCCTGACCAGGATCGCCGGCGGCGGGTTGCGCCCCATGCGTTGCAGCACGGCCAGAACGTCGGCGATGACGGCGCGCCGATTGTCGAACGAGCGGCCCAGCGCGTCGGCGCTGGCGTTCAGGCTGGCGAGGCGATCGTCGGCCGCGGCGATTTGCCGTTCCGCCTCCTGCACTTTCGCGGTGGTGTCGATCAGGGCGGCGTTGAGTCGCGCGCGGTCGGCGCGAAACGTCTCGATATCGGCTTCGATGCGTCGGCGCTGCTCCTCGGACGCGCGCATCGTGTCTTCGACGCCGCGCAGCCGGGTCTCCTGAGCCGCCTTTTCATCGATCTTGGCGCCGACGCCGTCGGAGTCGGCGCGAACGCCCCCGCCGGACAAAAGAAGCGCGGCGCCGATCGCCAGCGCCCGCATCCCCAATGCTCTCGCCGTCATTTTCGCTCGATTTCGCTTCGCCATCGCCGAGGCGCGCCTCGCATGAACCGGCCTAATTTTCCGCGATCAGCCGCGATGATAGGGATGACCGCCGAGAATGGAAAGCGCGCGATAGAGCTGCTCGCTGGCCATCACCCGCACCAGCTGATGCGGCCAGGTCATCGCGCCGAAACCGACGATCGTGCGCGCCTGAGCGCGCAGGGCGGGATCGAGGCCGTCCGGCCCGCCGATGACGACGGCGTAGGCGGGCGCGGCCGCCTCGCGCGCCTTGCCGATCTCGGCGGCCCATTGCGCGCTAGTCATCGGAGCGCCGCGTTCGTCCAGCAGCGCCAACCACGCCCCTTTGGGCGCGGCGGCGACAATCGCGCGCGCCTCCTCGGCCTGGCGATCCTCGGCGCGCCGCGCGCGGCTCTCCTCGACTTCGCGCAGGTCGACGCCGGATATCCCCTGCGAGCGGGCGAGATCGCCGATCCGCTTGAAATAGCGGTCGAACAACTCCCGCTCGGGACCGGACTTCAATCGGCCGACGCCGATCAGCGCCAAGCGCACTCTCGATTATCCCGGCCTCGCCGGACGCGTCTCGCCGGGCCGATCCGCGCTCCACATCTTCTCGAGATTGTAGAATCGGCGCGCCTCGGGCTTGAAAATATGGACGATGGCGTCGCCGGCGTCGAGCAGAACCCAATCGCAATTGGGGATTCCCTCGATGCGCGGGGCCGGATAGCCCGCCGCCTTGCAGGCCTTGACCACATGATCGGCGATCGCGCCGATATGCACGTTCGAGCGCCCGCTGGCGACGATCATGACGTCGGTGAGCGTCGTTTTGCCTGCGACATCGATGGCGACCACGTCCTCGGCCTTGGAATTCTCCAGGCTGGCGAGGATCGTGCGGGGGAGGAGTTCCTCCTTTGGCGGGGTCCGGGGGACGGCGGATTTGCGTCGGCGCGGCGACGCGATGTTCTCGGACGTCAGGGTCAGTGTCGCGATCCTTTCGCTCGGCCGGTTGATTCGTTGCGGCCGATAGCGAAAAGATGATCCGTACCTGTTAATATTTCAAGACAGCCGCCGGCCCTGGAGAAGCGGTCCCGCGCAACGCCGTCGAGGAAAGGTTGGATCGCGGCCCATGCAGGAACAGGAACGCCGGCGGAGGGAGGCGGGCGAAGCGCGCCGCTTCGCTTTCCGGTCGACGCCAGCGCGCCAGAACGGCCCCGGCGCGGCCGGCGAGCGCCCGCAATGTCGATCCCGGACGGTCGACGACGAGGATCGGCACGAGATCGGCGATCGCGCGCCAATGCCGCCAAAGGTGAAATTCGCTCAAATTGTCGGCGCCCATGATCCAGACGAAAGACACGCCCCGCGCCCGGCGTTTCAGCCAAACGATGGTTTCGTAGGTGTAGCGCGCCCCGATCTCCGCCTCGAACCCGGTGACGGCGATGCGCGGATCGCGGTTGAGCTCGCGCGCCGCCTCGATGCGTGCGCGCATCTCCGCCAGACCCTCCGACGGCTTGAGCGGGTTGCCGGGCGTCGCCAGCCACCACAGGCGATCGAGGCGCAGCCGGCGCAGCGCGAGCTCGGAAATCAGCCGATGCCCTTCGTGCGGCGGATTGAAAGAACCGCCGAGCAGGCCGATCGCCTGTCCCGGCGCGAAGGGCGGCAAGCGCACGATCATCGCGTCGCCTGCGCGGCCAGCCGTTGCGCCTGGCGCTCGGCCGTCAGCGCGTCGATGATTTCGTCGAGCCCCTCGCCCGCCATCACCCGGTCCAGCGTGTACAACGTCAGATTGATCCGGTGATCGGTCACCCGCCCCTGGGGAAAGTTATAGGTCCGGATGCGCTGCGAGCGATCGCCGGAGCCGACCTGGGCGCGCCGCTCTTGCGCGCGCTCGTCGTTCGCCCGCTGGTTCTGCGCGTCGAGAAGGCGCGAGCGCAGCAGCGCCATCGCCTTGGCGCGATTGCGGTGTTGCGAGCGCTCCTCCTGCACGGCGACGACCACGCCGGTCGGCAAGTGGGTGATGCGGATCGCCGATTCCGTCTTGTTGACGTGCTGCCCTCCGGCGCCGCTCGATCGCATGGTGTCGATCTTCAAATCCGCTTCGTCGATGACGAAGTCGAGTTCCTGCGCCTCGGGAAGAACGGCGACCGTCGCGGCCGAGGTGTGGATGCGCCCCTGCGTCTCGGTCGCGGGAACGCGCTGCACGCGATGAACGCCGCTCTCGAACTTCAGCCGCGCGAACGCGCCCCGTCCCGCGATCTCCGCGACGATTTCCTTGTAGCCGCCCGCCGTTCCCTCGCTCATCGAGAGCACGTCGACCTTCCAGCCCTTGGCTTCGGCGTATTTGAGGTACATGCGAAAGAGGTCGCCGGCGAACAGGGCCGCCTCGTCGCCGCCCGTCCCGGCGCGCACCTCCAGGATGACGTTGCCTTCGTCCGCCGCGTCTTTGGGCAGCAGCGCCATGCGGATCGCCTGCGCCATCGCGCGCGCGTCCTCGGCGACGCGCTTGAACTCCGCCTCCGCCATCGCGCGCATTTCCGCATCAAGTTCGGGCTCGTCGAGCAGCGCCGCGAGGTCCGAGCGCTCTTTATCCTTGGCGCGCCAGGCTTTGATCGCGCCGACGATGGGATCGAGTTCGGCGCGTTCGCGCGACAGCGCCGCATATTCGCCGCCCGCCACGCCCTCGGTCAGGCGCGTGCCGATTTCGTCATGGCGACGCAGGATGAGGTCGAAATTGTCGTTGGCTGACATGGCTGGCGTTCGGCGAGAGGAATAGCGAAGCGGAAAGAGGCGCGAGGCCCGCTAAAGGCGAACTGCGAGGCGGCCTGCGAGATCTTGCAGCGGCGCGCGCAGCGATTCCCTATGGTCGGGAGTCGACAACATGGCGTTCAACTCTTGCGTCGTCGCGTCGGCGTGGAGCGAAAGAACCATGGCTTTCACCGGACCGATCGCCGTCGCCGCCATGGAGAAATGACGATAGCCGAGCCCGATCAGCGCCATCGCCTCGAGCGGACGCCCGCCGATTTCGCCGCACAGAGCGACCGGTTTGCGACGCCGCGCCCCCGCGTCGGCGATTGTCTTCAGCGCGCGCAGGAATCCCGGCGAAAGCGGATCGAAACGGCCGCTCACGCGCTTGTTGTCGCGGTCGGCGGCGTAGAGATATTGCATGAGATCGTTCGAGCCGACGGACAGAAAGTCCGCCTGGGCGGCGATTTCGTCGATCTGCCAAAGCAACGCGGGCACTTCGACCATCGCGCCGAATTTGACTTCGCGCGGCCGCTCGCGCCCGCACCGATCGGCGAAGTCGATTTCCTGTTGCAGCAAATCTCGCGCCGACGCGAACTCGCCGACCGTCGAAATCATAGGGATCATGACGCGCAATTCGCGTCCGGCGGCGGCGCGCAGCATCGCTCGCAACTGCGTGCGCAACAGCGCCGGACGGTCGAGGCCGATGCGGATCGCGCGCCATCCGAGCGCGGGATTCTCCTCTTCCAGCCTCTTCATGTAGGGCAGCATCTTGTCGCCGCCGATATCGAGGGTGCGAAAGGTGACGGGGCGGTCGCCCGCGGCCTCGAGAACGGATCGATAAATAGCCTCCTGCTCGCCCAGACGCGGAAAGCGCGAGGCCAGCATGAATTGCAGTTCGGTGCGAAACAGCCCGATCGACTCGGCGCCCGTCTCGCTCAAGTGCGGCATATCGATCAACAGGCCGGCGTTCATGTGCAGGCCGATCTCGACGCCGTCCAGGGTGAGTCCGGGACGATCGCGCAGCGCGCGATACTGGTCCTGTCGCCGGGCGTGCAAGCGCGCCTTTTCGGCGTAAGACTCCTCGACGTCGGGCGGCGGCCGCAATTGCACTTCGCCGGTGACGCCATCGACGACGATCGCGTCGCCTTGTTCGGCGATCTCGGAAATATTCGGGATGTCGCTGACCACAGGGATCGCCAGCGCGCGCGCCACGATGGCGATATGGCTCGAAGCCCCGCCTTCCTCCAACACCACGCCGCGC
>Ga0326728_10002624_pt1 | contig 59085 bp, 41 predicted proteins | sample MB3enrmetagenome_FD_207602 | JGI IMG/M metagenome (GOLD analysis project Ga0326728, IMG submission 207602) | Lab enriched peat soil microbial communities from McLean, Ithaca, NY, United States - MB31MN | ecosystem: Environmental > Terrestrial > Soil > Wetlands > Peat | place: USA: New York... | reverse complement strand
TTCAGGAATCCGCCGAAGTTCATCTTCGCATCCTGCACTTTGTACAGAAGAGTCATTCGGCCAAGTGATGTGTGCAGCCCAACTGCCGACCGCAGGAAATCGCTAAGCACACCGTGCACCCTGTACAGGCTCATCAGAGCTCCCGCCCCAATTGATTCCCCGGCAAGAACCCATCCCCCTTCTCGCAGGTAGTCGCCCCGCGTGAAAGCAAAAACGAGAATCAATAGGACGGGGGCGTAAACGGCCAATTGCAGTCCCGCCCACGGAAATAAGAACCCCATCCAGAGCAGCCCTCCAAGACGGAGGCCGCGACTCCTGACGCTGAGCATCAAGAGACTGGCGCAGACGAGGAAAATAGTGAGAGGATCAGGGCGACCCATCCTATAACCATAAGCTACACCGTAGCCAGTGGCAATCAGGGTAACTGCAGCCAAACGCCATGATGCATGTATGATCCAGCCGAGCCGCCGAAGGGCGATCCACAACAGCAGCATCGCAGCGGCGGCGAGGAAGTAGCCGAGGGACCTCACTGCCAGGATACCGAATCCGAATACCCTGAGCCAGCAATACAAAAGCAGGGGATGTAGCGGCGCATTCCCCGCCCAGAAAGAGGTGGGAGGGTGGGTATACCAGACGGATGAGGTGAAGCCTCTTCCAAGGAATAGGTTGGCAGCAGGGTCCGTCCATACGGCTTCGTCAAAGGTCACCGAGGGGCACCGTACACCCGTGACGAGATTCAGCAAGAAGGATGTAAGTAGAGAGGCCCCGAGTACCCATGCTTCGTATCGCTGGATATTGCCTCCGAGACTTGTGGGCGGCGGACTCGTCAAGAGATTCATCGGGCTAGACTCGACCCGAATTCACCCGAATGCCTTTCGATAATTTCCTCATGCACGGCGGGATAGTATTGGAAATGGAGTGGCCAGCCTTCTGTGTTGGGTGCTGGGGCCGTAGATAAGCAGACGGAAAGCATAGAGAATGGCTAGCAGTTTGATAAAACTCGCCCATACTGAAAACACATCCACTTCGAGAGGGAAGCCAAAAAGGAAAACGACGGCGTATACGAACAACTCTCGTGGTCCCACTGGACCGCTCACGCGGTTTGTGAACCACTGGGCAACTACCCCCAGAACAAACATCCCCACCGGGATTCCCCACAAGCCGAACTGGAGGTATAAGTCGCCGGGATAGGTAATCGCGGTGGAGCTGCCGACGGTGGCAGCGTTTCCAGAGCCTCCCGCCAGAGCGACGGTGAACCATCCACCCTCGTCGAGAATCGGTTTGGACGGCCAGAGGAAGCGCGGGACAAAGGGATAAATGGGAAGCATCCACCAGTGGACATCGCCTTTCACCATTTCCGCGCGAGAGCCCAGTGTGAGCACCTGGGCAACGTTAGTGAGCAGGTCCAAGCGCTGAAGCGCGCTGTCCAGCCCTTTGCGCAAGAGATCACCCGTGGTTGACTCGCTTTCCTGCATTCTACTGAAGGCCATTTGGCCAGCTTCCGCCGCCCCTTGGAGGCTCGTAACTTCCACACCCCCTCCACGCACGAGCGTGCGATAGGCGTTGGAGAAAGGGTAAAGCAGCGCTAGTGCGAAGAACACAAAGACAAGCCATCGCAGGTTCAGCCTCTGTTTAATGAACGAGGAAACAAGCGCCACCACGATAAAGTTCTGCAAGAGCAGGCCCTTCATCCCGGAGATCAATCCCCAGAAGACCTCCGAGATGAGGACTGCTATGAAAAGCATCCTCCACAGTGAGTCACGACGGTCGCAGTACGTTTTGATCGTAGCGACAATGAGGGCTAGAGTTCCGAATTGCGAAACTGAGTTCAGGACCTGCGCGGAAGCAAGATTCTCGTAATACTTGTCCAGAAACGCTGTGTACGCAAACAGGTGGTTCTTTAAGAGGTAGACCTTGGTGATGAAAGCGACGGCATACAGCACCACAAACCGAAACAGCAGGCCTGCTCTGTGCGGCTCAGGCGCCAAGCTCTGTGGGTGCTGGCTTGGGGAGATCCTGTCACCCTCTTTGCGGCGCAAAAGCTCACAACCCATCCAAAAAGCCATCATGCCCAATATGATGCAGGCGAGAGCGTGGACCAGATCCTCGCCGTTCGCTGATAGATTCACGTCGATTTGTGTGGGGTCGAAGAAATTGCGCACTGTGAGCAGTCCAAACTGAACGAAACAAGTGACCGTTATGTAAACTGGAATTTCAAAGAGTTGCAGTTTGTCGCGTCGAATTCTCGATGCCACGAATGCGGTGGAGGAAACGGCATAAAAGCCCAGCAAACCCAGATACCTTTGGAGCTGAACACGCTCGCCGCCAAGGATAAAACTAGTTCCCCAAATGAGTGCACCAAGGGCGAGGCTCAGCAGAACCGCGAGGTGAAGCGGACTAAGCCCCGATGTGGATGGACGCCGGAGTGTAACGCTGTCAGCTAGCATGCTTGAGGCGCCGTAGCGCGGACCCCCGCAAGATCGGCTACCTGCACAAAACGCTCCCAGCGCAGTCCAAGGATTTCAAACATCTTTTCGAGCCTTTTTTCATAGGTGTGTTCGCGATGAGCGCGGGCATACGCGCGGTCGGCAATTTCGCGCCGCTCTTCAGGGTGGGCAAGGTAATAATCCACTTTTTCCTTCAATTCCTTTTGCGTTCTGAACGTAACAATTTCCCGCTCGGGCTCAAACAGGTCGGGAAGTGCGGGCTTCCAATCGGCAATCTGAAAAGCCCCACAGCCCGCCGCCTCGAATAACCGGCAATTGACGCCCTCGATCTCACCATAGTGCATGGTGTTAAGGACAATCTTTGCGGCGTTGAATGCCCTGGCCTTCTCCTCTTCGGCCACATAGACGTCCTGATAAACCGCGCGCAGGGGGGAAGTGAGCCATGAGGGATAACTTCTACCCCAGATCTTCATGTTGTAACTCTGGAAGGTCTCCAGCAGCTTTGCCCGGTAGTAATACATGTTGGAGGCTGTCACCAAGTCGCAGCCGTACTTGCGCTGGTCCTCCGCACTCAATTCAACCTTCCGGTGCCAGACGCTGTTGCAGGCTTCGGGCAGGTAGAAAGCGTTGAGGCTCAGCTTGTCGCGCAAGACACGCGCGATGTAGGGGTCCTTGAAGAACCACGCATCCAATTCGCTGGCCAGCAGGTATTGACGCCCGAAGTTGACCAGGGCATCTGGATACCATACGGCAATTCTGGCCGAGCAGACTCCCCGAAGTTCTTGAACAACCTGGGGTGGCAAGGTTCCATGGGTGAGCAGAATCAGGTCTGGAGCAAACTCGTGCGCCGCCCGGACCAGCTTGCGTTGCCGTCTCGCTTCGAGAGCCGGGAAGAGCCGGGGGGCAACCGTCCAGAAGCCCACCCAAAGCGTGTTCAAATGGCGGTGAATCGGGGTCTGCTCAACCACCGTCACCTCATGCCCCACGCGGCGGGCAGTCTCGGCGATGTTGCGAGCGAAAGAATCCGGATAGAACTGGCCTGAGACCAAAATCTTCAAGCTCGTACTCCTCCTGTTCAGTAACAGCACTCCTGGTCAGCACCACCACTCTTGGTCAGCACCACCCCCGTCGCTCCCGCTCCGGCCCCTCCTCATCTGAGGAGGGGAGCTTTTAGGAACTCCCCTCCTGATTCAGGAGGGGTCGGCGGCTAGCGCCGGGGGTGGTTACGTGGGTGGTTACAGGGTGGTTGCGGGGTGCTTACCTGATGTTCGAGAGCCTTCAGAATTCCTTGCACGCACTGGTCATAACCGAAGCCGCTGATGATTTCTTGCGAGCGTGCGGCCATTCGTTCGCGCCGGCCGGGGTCTGCTGCCAGCTTATGAATGGCCCCGGCAAGCGCCCCCACATCGCCGCAAGGGTAAACAAACCCGTTCTCGCCGTCTCGCACCAGATCGCCATCTCCCCAAACGCCGGTTTGATCGCTCGCAATGATGGGAAGTCCGCACGCCATGGCTTCGTTGGTTACCAAGCCCCTCGGTTCTCGCGACGAAGGGAGCGCGAAGATGTCAGAGATTCCGTATATTTCCGGCAGCTCTCCTTGATTCTTGAAACCCAGCAAGTGGACGTTCTTAAGGCTCAGGCGTTTGATCTCCGACTCAAGAAAAGGCCGGAGTTCGCCTTCGCCGGCGATGGCCACCGCAAGCTGGGGAATTTTTTCACGCAGGGAAGCGACGGCGTACAGCAGATCCTGCGGGCGCTTCCGGGGAACCAGTTTGCCGACGAAAAGCAGAACTACCGCCTCAGGCGCAATCCCCAGGCGGGCGCGCAATTCGTCGCGCCGTTTCCTGGCCGACGCGGCCCTGTCTGCAAAATAATCGTTGTCCACCGCCAGCGGGACAGGGAAGCACTTCTCCGGCGGCACTCCGAAGGATTCATAAAACTTCCGGTTGAATGTGCCACTCACCAAAAACGCCGCGACGCGGCGGAACAAGCTCGCCAGCAGTGGACGGCGGACACATTGCAGAATTCGTGACTTGGCAGACTCGTGGAGGGGGTTCGTATCGCCATAGATCATCACCGGCGCCCGGCCGAGCCCGGCGCCGAGGAACGCCAGCCAGGAAGTGAGCCGCCCCCATCCAAATACCATCGCCGCGTCGTAGCCGCCTTTGCGCAACTCGGTTAGGATTTGGGGCGAGGTGCAGCTAAGAAAACTGCGCGTGCTCGCGGCGAAGTACGCGGGCAGGACCTTGTAGCGATAACCGTCAAGCATCGGGATGTCCCATTTCACCTGCAAGCCGAATCCGGGGTCGGTATAGGCTTCCGAGCCCATGAGACTGCTGTAGAGGACGGTGCAGTCGAGTGCGGGCTCCTGCGCCAGCCGCCCGAACAGCGGAACGAAATACTGGATGGGGTGGGTAATGACCACGGCAATTTTGTAGACGCGGTCGTAGGGGCTGGGCTTGCCCTGCCCACGGTCGGCAATGCCGACGCCTGCCGTCTGTACGGGCACGCCATGGCGTGCCCCTACGGCTGTGCCGCCCACCGTGGGCGCGGCGGCGTGGGGCCGCACCTGGGCATAGCGCGCGTACATTCTCTCGGCGTATCCGTTCACGGGGTTAAGGGACAAGGGATTAGGGTTAGGGACACGGGATACGGGATACGGGATTCGGGACTCGGGGCACGCCATGGCGTGCCCGTACGGGGTTTAGCGCGCAGCGCTTTGGAGTGCGGTCGCAGCAGCTACCGCTTTGGAATTCCGGCTCTCGCACTATTTCCGATGTGAACTTCAGGTTACCGTATGGACCGCAGGGGGAAAGCGGTAGCTGCTGCGACCGCACTCCAAAGCGCTGCGCGCTACGACGCCCCGAACAGCTCGCGCACCGGGAACCGCAGCCGCCATCGATAAAGCGCCAGCGTAAACGCCAGGCTGCTGGTATAGGCCGCCGTGGAGGCGATGGCCGCGCCCAGAAATCCAAAGCGGGGAAGCAGCAAGTACAACCCCACGCACGTCAAAACCGCCGCCACCCCTTCCGAGTACGAGGGCAGGGCGGGATCGTTCATCGACCGCGCGCCCTCGTAAAGCACCTGATTCAGCCCCAAAGCGATGCTGCCGGGCAGCAGGATTCGGCAGGCCAGGCCGGAGGCTGCAAACCCGGGGCCAAAGACCAGCGTGATCAGTCCCGGCGCCACCACAAACAGCGCCGTGCAGCCCGCCACCAGCCATACCAGCGAGGTTCGAAACGAGTGGGCAATCACCGCCCGGGCGTCCGCGCGCGGCAGGTTCGACCCGGCGGCCAGCGTCACGATGGCGGAAGCTTGCGGGAGAAATCCCAGCGCCAGCGACACCGTGACCGCCACCACGTAAAGGCCCAGCTCCCGCGGGCTTACCAGAAGCGAAAGCAGAAGCTGGTCGACCCGCTGGTTGATGTAGGACGTTACGCTGGCCACCTGCGTCTTCCACCCAAAACTCAACAACGACTTCACCACCTGCTTTTGCAGCGAAAACCGCAATGCCACCTTGCGCCACAGAATCCAACAACCACCTGCCAGAGCCAAGACGTATCCCAGAATCTGGAAGGATACGACGGCGGGAAGGACTTGGGGGAACGTAGCGCCGCCCTTTAGGACGGCACTCGACAATGGTGCCGGGCTAAAGCCCGGCGCTACCCTTGTCACCAGCAGAATCGCCAGGCCCAGGGCGTAGCATAGGGGAGCAATCGTGCGGATGGCGTTGAACGACCGGAAATCCAGCTTGCCCTGAAGCAGATTGGCGGGGTAGCCGCTGAACATCAAAAAAGGCGCGCTGAAGAGAAAGATGACGGCCCAGTGCCGCACCTCCGGCGAGTACCGGTGCAGCGCCAGGGGGATCACCAGCAGGCCCACCAGCACCACCGCCAGAGACTGCGCGAGGCCAATCAGCGCGGCGGCCGTGCCCACCTCGGAAATGCCCTGGTGGTTTTGCCCGGTGTGGAAAACAATCGCCTGGTTGATGCCCAGGGAAAATAACATCACCAGCACCGACGGCCAGAGAATCAGCGCCGCCAGCTCACCGCGTCCCTGCGGGCCCAGAAGGCGCGCCGCCGCGATTCCCGTAAACGTCCCCAGACCCAACACCACGATCTGCGCCAACAACGTCGAGCCAAAGCCGCCGGCAAAATGCTTCGCCCAGAGACTCGACACTGCTGAGTTCGACTTAATGGGGCGCGGGATTTCTAAAGTCGAGCTTGCCATCTGAAAAAACTCCCCTACGACGAAGAACACCTCACGCCAAGGCGCGAAGGCGCGAAGGCGCAAAGGAAACAAGCTAATTATGCTTTGCGAACTTTGCGATCTTTGCGCCTTTGCGTGAAACCGTCACACACGAGGAAAAACACCTCACGCCAAGGCGCCAAGGCGCTAAGGCGCAAAGGAAACAAGCCCATTATTCTTTGCGAACTTGGCAACTTTGCGCCTTTGCGTGAAACCGGCACTTTCTTTACAGCCTCCGGCGGAGGTCCGTGCTACTGGGTTGCTGGCGGGCTCCGTGGCGGATGTGAAGGATCTCGATCAGCTTTTTATCTTCGTCGAGGCGATAGTAAACCAGCAAAGGGCTGTGCAGTAATTTGCGTACGCGTGATCGCTTTCGGATGACGCCGCCCAGGCGGGGAAATCGACTGAGTAAATCAACGTGATCCAGCACGGAAGTACCAAATCGGGAAGCTGCTTCGGCATCATCCTCGGCGATGTGCCCGAGGATTTCGTCGAGATCGTTCAGCGACTTTTGCGAGTAGAGGAGGCGGTAATCCACTGGGGCAAGAGCTTTCGGACTTCTTCCGCGGGTACGGTTCGGCCCGCGTCGGCATCGCGAATGCCTTCGTCAATGGCCGCCAGCGTTTCCTCGTCCTCATCATCGAGGGCGGGAACGGGCTTCTCAAACTCGGATTCCTTTACCTTACCCATAAGCCTATCGTAACCCCGATCCAAGGTGTATGCAACGGCATCCACAGGGCACGTAGGGGCTGGCCTTGTGCCTGCCCTTATCCCTTACCCCTTATCCCTTGTCCCGTGCCCCGTCTTCCGTCCCCACCTACTACCTACCGCTCGTCGCTATCGCGACAGACACCGCAAACCACGCCGCATTGGCGGGAATGTGCAGGTTGAAATCCACAAAGCTGTGCGCGAGCAATCCGCAACAGCCCAGTGCGGCGGCGAAGGGGATCCATCCGGCGGTGTGGCGGAGGCGTTCGCGCAGGTTTCGGAAAGCCAGCCAGAAGAACATTCCCAAAGCCGCCAAAAGCGCCGCGCCACCCGCCGCGCCGGTTTCCGCCAGCGCCTGGGCGTAGTCGTTGTGCGCGTAGTCCCAACGGAAATCGGTGGCAAAGCTCTGGTAGCGGGGGAAAACCGTCTCAAAGCTGCCCAGGCCCGAGCCTAGCGCGGGGTGATCGCGCCAAATGCGCAGGGCGTCGCGGGCCGCCACCCAGCGCGTGCGCAACTCCACCTCGGGGGGATGAGCGGTGTCCGCCAGCGTCGCCAGGCGCTCGGCTACGTGGCGGGGGGCCATCCAGAAGAACAGCAGCGCGGCGGCGAGCATGGCCGTGCCCCCCACCAGAGCCGTCGCCCGGCGGGCGTGGCGGGGACCCCACCCGAAAACCAACGCCGCCGCCAACCCGATTTCCACCAGCAGGGAGATGAAGCCTCCGCGCGAACCCGCCAGCAACAGCGAGGCTACCGGGATCAAAACCACTGCGCCCACTACCAGCGCCGGGGCGCGCCTCCGCAACGCCGGCAACGCTCCCGCCACGGCGAGGGGAATCAACATCTCCATCAGCCCGGCATAGTGGTTGTGGTTGACGTAGGGACCAAATGTCCATCCAGGGCTCTTGACGCGCCAGTAAATCAGCCCCTGGCCGGAAAAAAATTGAAAAATGGCAAAAAGCGCGAGCAGGAAGGCGTAAGCGACGATGATCCAAGCCAAGGCGGCCTCGGGCCGAGTCTTATCGGACAAAATGTCGGCTGACAAGGGAGAGGCGGATCGAGATTCAGACAAAACGTCTGGAGACAAATTGGAGCCAGGCAAGGGGCGGTCGGGCAAAATGTCACTTCCTGCCGCGCCCCACGGCAGCCTGTCGGACCCCATCCTACTCCTTGAGTAATGCGCCCCTTTGCCCCGACCAAATTTTACATAATCGCCCGCGCCAAAAATTTGTCCCGCCAGGAAGAAAAGTATGAGGTCGGTGGAAAGCTTCAACAACGATTCCCGCGTCGCGATGCGATCCATCGTGAGCCCACCCCCAAGTTGGATCGTCCCCAAAAGGAAGAATGCCCCGGCCGGCAAATAGATCGGCGACCAGAGCAGCTTCACGCTGCCGCGCCGCGCGCTCTCCATCGACCACACAAGGAGGAGGAGAAACGCCACCACCGCCAGCGTGCCCCACGCCCATGGCTGCACCGCTCCAAAGGCCAGCGGCGCCGCGAGCAAGGTGGCCATCAACGCAGCGCGGGTCAGCGCGTACGACGGCCGCGGCAGCGCGAGCCTTTCCACGCGCGCCGTGTAGGCAGGGAAGATCGCTGTTTCAATCGCCAGTGGTGACGCCATGATGTGAACGCTAAGGCCGCTCCGCGCGGACGGAAACGCTATCGAGCCAGAAGCTGCCGGAAATCTCCATGGGGAAAGTTCGGCTGCGCGCGCGCCAAACGGAAACCCGCACCGCCTGCGTTTGCGCGCCGGCGGAGAACCGCAGCGCGACCTGGTGCCAGGGCGTGCTCCCCACCGTGGTGTCCGTCGAAGCATCCAGGCAGCGCGGGCACGCGGGATCGGTCACGCGCAGGCGCGGCCCGCTGTCAGAGGTGATGTCGCTGCTGCGCACATAAGCCGCGAGCGTGTACGTTTGCTTTGAGGCGATCGGAACCATCTGGTACGCTGGCTCGAATTCATCATTCTGGCCAACGGGAAAATCGACGCGCAGGCAACGCGCGCCTGCATAGGATGAAGTGTCGGCGAAATCCACGGCAACATACGACGACGGCGACGAGCGCCAATCGAATCCCGCGCCCAGGGGTGGTTGCTCAAAGCCGCCGTTGAAAACTAAATTGCCCGGCTCGCTGTCCGGAGGTTGGGCGATGACGCCTCTTCGCTCAAGATCCAACCAAACGGCTTGAGCTTCCTGGTACCGCCCGCGATCCAACAAGCGCTCGAGGTAGGACTGCACGGCCGCAAAGGGAAACGGCGCGCGCCCGTTGGCGATGTGCGTCCAGGCTTGATGCGCCGCGTCGAATTCGTTATGCGCGCTCATGAAGTCCGCAAAGGCCAACGCCAGCCGGAGATCTTTCGCTTCGCCCACCACATTTTCGAGAATCATCGGCGGGTTGCCGTATGCGCGCAGGGTGAGATCGAAGGTGGGCTCCGCATAGTCGGGGCTCAACTCCAGCAGGCGGTGGAAACAGGACAATGCTGCCGGTGGCCGGTCCGTGCGCAAATAGTGGTTGGCCGCCATCCACCAAACCCGCGGCACCATGGGAGATAGGTCGAGAGCGCGCTGAAACGCGGGATCGGCGCAAGCCTGGTCTTGGACGGATTCACAAGCCGAGGCGAGGGCCAGCCAGTTGTCGGCTTTATAGGGATTCAACTCCGCCGCGCGGCGCGCCTCTTGAGCGGCGGCGGCGAGACTCGAGAGTTCCAGCGAATTGCCATCGAGTTTACTCAACCGGCTATACAGGACCGCGTTGCCGGGATCCAGGGCCAGGGCCATCTGCACATCCGCAACCTCATCCGATTTCCCCAGCGCGGTGACCGCGGCAATCTTGATGGCTTCGACGCTCCCCGCCAGCGTCACCAGCGCCGCCAGGGAAAGAAACCATCCGGAGCGCCAGCGAGGCTCCAGCGAGAACTCAAGATGATCTACAGAGAGAGGGCGCACGGGCATCGAACGTGGTGAAAGAGTCAGGGATTTAACGGGTCGCCACGATCGGGGTTAATCGGGCCGCGAGCTTTTCCAGAGTGGTCGGAGAATCCCCAGGGCCAGGAAAATGTCAAACGCGCAGTTCCCTACCGGAGAGCGTCCGCGCCGGTCACTTCGGATATCGCCGGCTTCTCAGTAACGCCGTAGGTGTTGTAGTACCGGCCATAGTAATCGTAATACCCGTTGTGGCGCGCATCCACCTTGTTGAGGACGACGCCCAAAACGTTGGCGCCGACGTTTTGCAGAATCTTGCGGGCGCGCGTCACGGCTCCGCGGACGGTGGCTCCGCTTTCCACCACAAAAACCACGCCGTCCACCAGAGTCGAGAGAATCATCGCATCGGTGACGGGAAGCACGGGCGGCGAATCAATCACCACAAACTTAAACCGCTGGCGCAATTCACGGAGCAGCGATTCCATGGCCGAGGAGGAAAGCAGTTGCGCCGGGTTGGGGGGTTGGGGTCCCGCGGGAAGGGCCCAGAGCGTGGGCACGGGAGGAAACTCGCGCAGCGCCGCCTCAATGCCGTGCGCCCCCGTGAGGTAGCTGGCCAGGCCGGTGCCATTCACCAGGTGGAGCGACTTGCCGATGCTCGGATGGCGTAGGTCCGCATCGATGAGCAGCGTGGGTTCTCCACGCTGCGCAAGCGCAATCGCCAGATTGAGCGAGGTGATGGTCTTCCCCTCCCCCGCCGTCGAGCTGGTCATCAACAACACCTGGGGTGGCTGCGGGGCGGTGGAGAGGACCACCGAGGTAAGTAGAGTTCGAAAGGCTTCGGCCACGGCGGAAGTAGGCTGACTCAAAAGCGCCAATCCCTGCGTGGCGTTCCCATTGCCGTTGTTTCCCGCAAGTGAGGCCGTCGGCCGCCGATGCATATCACGCGCGAGAGGGACAACGGCCAGGGCGGGAGCGTTCGCCACTCTTTCCGCCTCATCGACGCTTTTGATGGAAGTGTCCACGGCTTCTTTCACGAAGGCGAGCGCCAAACCCAGAACCAATCCCACCATCAGGCCGATGAGGACATTCAGCAGTTTTTGGGGACGCACCGGCGCGCGCGGCGCTTTGGCGGGGTCAATGATGTGGATATTCGTGGCGCGCAGCCCCGCTGAAACCGTCGCATCCTTGAGCCGCTGCAAGAGGTTGTCATAAAGCTGTTGATTGGTGTCGGACTCGCGCTTCAGGAGATTGTGCTGGATGAGAAGCTGGTTCAGTGCTCCCACCTCAACTTTTTCTTTGGCGACGGCAGCCTCCAGGAGCCTCTCCCGCCCCTGGGCGGCCAGGTAGTCATTCCGCATCCGCTCCACGGTCCGTTTTCGTTCCCGCTCGATCAGCGACTGAACCTCATCCACCTGACTCTGCAGCCGCTCCGCTTTGGGGTGTTTGGGTCCGGACTGTTGCAGGACATCCACGTATTGCGATTTCAGGTCAGCATACTTTTCTTCCAGGTGCTGCAAGAGGTCGTTTTGCGCCACAAAGGCGACTTCCGATTCGTTCGCGCGCACCAGTTCATAAACGGACTCTTTTTGCAGCCGATCGCTCTGGGCGTTGGTCAGATCGCGGCTCAGGTCTGCCATTCGTTGCTCAACAACACTTTCCTTGTCGCTGATATTCACAATGGCGTTTTGCCGCTCGTAATCCACCAGCGCCTGCTGGGACTTCTCGACTTTGGCTTTCAATTCATCGAGCTGTTGTTCCATCCACCCGGACGCCTGACGCGTGGCATCGTACTTCTGCCGAAAATTGTATTCGATATAGTTATTCGCCAGCGAATTGGCGATTTGCGCGGAGAGACGGGGATCGGCGCTCTCGAAGCTGACCGTCACCACGTGGCTGTCGCGCACTTTCTGGACGTGCAGACAACGCCGGAAGGATCCCAGAAGCCCATCCACCGAGTTCGGGAGCGGAGATGAAAACAGCCCGCTGCTCGGTTGGATGGCGGCCACCCACTTGGGGTCTTTCAGCAGCCCCACTTGCTCGATGGTGCGCTCGGCCAGGCTCACGCCTTCGAGAACCTGGATTTGTGTCCCAATGAAGGCCTCGTCGGTGGGGATCTGACGGAAAAAGTCGTTCAAAGATTGAATCTGCAGCGTGTCAGCCTCGATGTCCAGGTGTACCGTAGCCTCATAAATCGGCGTCATCTTAAAGGAGGCGATCGCGACCAGCAGGGTCACGAGAAAGGCGACGCTGATGATGGCCCAGCGGCGCTTGTTGATGATGTTCCAATAAGTCCGCAGATAGCTGAAGCTGTCGAACTCTTGCGCCTCGATATCGAAGACTTGACCGGCGGGGGAGTGTGCCGCTTCCGGCAACCTCGGCCCGCCCGGCGTCAGAGCTTGATTTTCAGGCATGTCTTTCACCCCGGAAACCGGTGATCGTCGACGAGAGTTGAATAAGCATTACGCCTTCTCAATAATGATAGATAAGTCCCCAGGTGGCGGCGGTGATGGCGGCCTCGGCGCCCCGGCGCAAGGCTTTCTTCCCGGCACTATCGGGAACAAAGAGGATGTCATTGGCCTGGAGTTGGGCATCGTGCTCGTGGCCTTCCAGCACCTTCGTCAGGTTCACCGCAATTTCTTCGCGTCCGTCCTTCGTCGCCGGGTTTTTCCGAATGATCATCGCTTTCTTCTCGGCGGCGGTGGGCTTTACATCTTCGGCCAACGCCAAGGCTTGAATCACCGTCATGTTTTCCTGACCGGCCTTCAAGGGGAATCCTCCCGGCCGATTCACCGCGCCCACCACGTAAACGATTCCGGCGCGTTGCACGGTTACTCGATCGCCCGGATACAGATCGACGTTCAGAAGCGGGTCGCCCGTTTCTGTCAACCGGTTAAGGTCCACGCTGAAGGTGCTATGGCATGAGGTCGCTTGGGTTGCGGCCCCACAGCCTTGGGGGGACTTGAGGATCTGCATGGCAATATCCCCGCGCGTCACAATGGCCAAACTTCCCGCGTCATCCGCAAGGCCTTCCGCCTGTGAGAGGAGGTCCAATAATGTGGTCTTTCCAAATACCGGATAGATTTGAGGCTTTTTCACTGCCCCGGCTATGGCGATGGCATGCACGCGCGATTCCTTGATGGCCACGGTCACCCGCGCATGAGTGTAGATTTCTGACTGGTGGAATCTCTCGCTGATTAACTCCGCAAGCTGCGGTGGGGTCCGTCCGGCGGCAACGACCGGCGCCGAGAGCAGAGGAATCTCGATTTGGCCGGTGGGGCTGACGCGATATTCCCCGGTAACATCCGGGGCATCGTAGACGCTGATGGTCAGAACATCGTCCGGACTAATAACGCAGTCAGGGAGGGCCCGGGAAGAAGCCGCTGAAGGAGCAGTCGCCGATGCCATTTCTGTTACCCGGCCGTTGCCCGCCGGGGTCTGCGCGGCCAGGAGCGGACAGCAGGCCAGGACAAGCGTCCAGACGGCCACCTGTTTGCCTCCCGGAAACCTTCTCCGAGGGCTTTGCGATTTGCCAGCCGACACCATCATTGCGGTCTCCTGATCATTCCACTCAAGTGCAGGGACACGGGCTCAACGTAAAGGAGCGCCCGGGCGCGGGCCGCTCGTGCCGGGGCGCGCGCTCCACCGCCCACGCGTCCACTTCCACCGCCGCGGATTTCTGGAGGAGTTGGACGGACAGTACCAGACGGAATTGCTTCTTGTGGCGCACCAGAATTCCCTCAATGCCTTCCAGCGGACCCGCCTTGACGCGAACCCAATCTCCGCACTTCAGGAACGGATAGGGTTCAACGTGCACGCGGCGCTCCAGGGTCCGGCGCACCGCCTCGATCTCCACGTCGGGAATCATCGCGGGCGCGCCCGCGAATCCCACCAAACCCAGTACGCCGGGCGTGGTCAGGATGCTGAGCTGCCGTTCGAGTCCGCCCCGCAGGAAGACGTAGCAGGGAAACAGGGGAGAGGAAAGTTCCTTGGTCCGATCGCTCCACCTTCGAACGGAGGTGTATTGAGGCAGGAATATCTCAAATCCCTTGTAGGTCAGAGAACGCGCCGCCAGGCTCTCATGCTGGTGCCGGGTGTGGATGGCAAACCAACCGGCGTTCCATGGCCGATAATCCTCAAGTGGTTGGGTGTTGCCCGTCAACATATAGCTCCGCCATTTGAGTCCCAGGCGCCTTCTCCTGCCTGAGCCGCGTCTTACCAACACCCCCGCCGTTCTCAGGGGCACCACCTTCCAGCGCTCCTTCAGCTTGCGCCATCGGCGCTGGCAGCCTTCATCGCGTGCAGGTCAACAATTTGCTTTTGCAGGAACCGGCCCGTGCCTTGGAAGTCCACGGCAATTTGGAAGCGTGGCTCTTCCTTGAGTTGCTGAACGATTCCTTCAAAGCGAATCGTCGTAACTTGTTCCTCCGGTGCCTGAAAGTGTGCAAACAGCGTAATCTTTGTGCCGGGCGGCACGGGTTGCTCCAGCGCCACGCGCGCCCCGTCAACTCCAATGTCGTAGAGAACTCCTCGCACCTTCACCTGGTGGTTCGGTCCATTCGAAACCTGCACGGTGACCGGACATCGAATCTCAAAACGTTTTGCATCGCGCATAGGGAATAACCCTTCTGACTCCGTTAACGCTGTCACGGGAGCTGACGACTCCGAATGGTTAACCTTTTTAAATGTTGGAAGCGGGAAAGACAATCGCCTGTCCGCATGAGTGGACAGTTTCATTGGTGTGAGGCGGAGCGCCCATCACCTCCCCCAATCTCCCTATGAAAATGCCGGGCAAACACCGGGGCAAACGAAGAAAAGGGTTAGGAGGTTTGGGCGTTGCCTCACCATAACTTCCTAACCCATTGTGATGAGGCAAGTCTTGGGGAGCTACGGGTTCTGTCCTTAGGGGTTACGCCTGCTTGGACCCTTTGGGCCAGGAGCGGGCTGTCAATCGGGATGGAACACGCCGCGACAGTTGCCCTGTCCAAAGTAAGTTTGCTGTAACTCGACCACCGCCGGTCTTCGGCCGCCTCACCAGCCGCTTCCGCGCGGGATTGAACAATTCCTGCCCGCTATGCCTTCGTCATAAGGCGAAGAACCCACGACCAAAACTGCATCGGGCGTGGCTACCCCCTGTCGATTGCCGTCGCGGGTTAGCCAGCGTATCAAGTCGGGGGATACCAGCCTCCTGGGGTGTACTTGATTTGCAGATGAGCCTTGAAGTCCGCCATATCGCGGACTAATTCGTCAATCTTCATATCGCCGGACAAGCCTTGACGCCATACTCGTGGGCCGGCCGTTCCGAGCACCAGATAGTCCGGCGTGGCGGCCGCTGCTTGCCCTACCAAGGCCATGATCGCTGACTCAATTTCCGTCTGGTGGACAATCACCGTCTCGCAATTGAGGCACAGCCGACACGTCTTCCGCAGAATCAAAAGTCCCGCCCCGTCCACGTGAATGACTAAAGGAATCTTACGCACCCGGGTTTTGGCTTTGCAGCGAGGGCAACTCGTGGCGCGATAATCCGCGTAGGGATTGATCGCTAAAGAATACCTGGGAGGCAACGCGCCCATGCGAGCTTTCTTTAGTCTTCGGGACGATGTCAAGGCTGAGCCGGGCACGGACCTCATCCTTCTTTATCCAGTTTGGCTGGGGGCGCGGAATATTTTTGGGAGTATTCTCCGTCCGTCTTCACATGCTGGAAATAGTAGAGCGTGGCGGCGAGCCGGCAGTCCACGTTGATCTTACGGTAGATGGTGTAAAGGTGGGTCTTTACCGTATTCTCGGAAACGGCAAGGCGGTTGGCAATTTCCTTGTTACGCGAACCGGTGGCGAGTAGGCCCAGGACCGTCCATTCCCGCCGCGTCAGCCCATTGGAGTTTGCGCTCTCCGCGCTCTCTGCCTGTGCGAGCTTATGGATGAGCCGCGTCGCCACTTGGCGGCTTACCCAGATTTCGCCCCCTCCGACAACGCTTATGGCTTTGAGCAGGGTGTCCAGGTCGGAGGCATTGGAGACGCATCCGCAGGCCCCCGCGCGGACCGCCTGAAACTCGAATTCCTCGTCGGCCGTGTCAAGAAAGAGAAGGATTTTTATGTCGGGCGCAAGATTGCGAAGCCGGGAGACGACTTCGAAATCCGCATCACCGCCGCTGGCATGAACCAGCAGAACCTCCGGCTGCGCCTTGCGGAGGACCTCCACATCCTCGGGAATGTTGGGAAGTTCCAGGACGATCGAGCATTTCTTGCTGGAGGCGAGCAGGGCACACAGTCCCTTTCTGGACAGTGAAAGGCGGCTGATGACCCCCAACCTCATGTGACCCGATCCTCAAGAAAAATTTGCGCGATGGGCGCTATTTTGACACTGGCGGACGGGATTGTCACTTAAAAACACCATCCTGCCGACGGAGTTGTGCCTTACGAATTGAAAGGCCTCCTGGTATGTCGTCTTTTGGCTGCTACTCCACCCGGATCGAGACTCGTATGGACATTCCCGCACCGTCGGGCCACAATGCAATATCCGTTTAAGGAGATGATGCCGGGCGGGCTTATCATGATGAAACCATTCACGATTCATCGGGTCATTGCGGGGGCTCTGTTGGTGGCCGCCGCCGGCGGGGCGCTGGCCGTCCGGTTGCTCGCGGCCCGGCACGCGAAGACCAAGGTCCTGGGCCTGAACAAGGTGATTGCTTTCACTTACAGCCCCACCAAGGACTTTGACGTCAAGCAACTGCGCTCCGTAACGCTGGTTGGTCCGGTGGGCGCAGCCGACTGGAAGTATTGGCGGCCGCGCGGCGTGGTGGCGGCGGGCGGACATTTGTGGTTCGACCTGCTGCGCTCGCCCGTGGAAAAAGCCGTGGATAACCTCATTGGACAGGACTACGGGGGAAACCCGCAACCGGTGATGATGATTGATGAGTTCGGTTTTGACTTCGGCGGCAACCTGGATGAGAAATCCGCCCGGATTCTCCGTCAAGCGAAGCTTAAGAAGCCGGACCTGGCCCTGGCGGTCTGGCAGATGCGTGGGCCGATCCCGCAGGATTTGGCGGAGACTTACCGCGACGTGGCGGACCTCGTCATGTTTGAGAGTTACGTCGGGAACCAGCAGCAGTATTGGTTCATCGCCATCCAGGCCTGGTCGGCGCGAAGGTTCGGCATCCTGCCGAAGACCATTATGGTTCTCGGGGTCGGCAAGGGCGGCAATCCCGGCGAGGACTGGGCCGAAACGAAAGAGGAACTCGAACAGCAAATTCGCTTCGTTCGCCTGATTGCTCCCGAATCGCCCGGGGTGGGGTTTTTCGCCGGCACGCCGGAACTACTCACCGCGGCCGACGCCTTGTGCGCCCATTTCTTCAGTTTTCACACCAACGGTTCCGGGCTGCCCGCCGAGGTTCGCGATCTCGCCAGGACCTTTTCCCGCCGCTACGCGAAACCGACCCTGGTCGTTTCCCCCAGCCTGGTGACGGCAAATTACAACGAGAACGGAAGCGGAGCACTGGCCGAGCCCAAGACGCTGCGGGCCTACCTGATCAACCTCGGCGACCAGGACGCTCAAAATGTAAAGGTGCGATTGCGCAATCCGCCCAACCACGGCGGCAACGTCTTTGCCGAAGGCGAGGTTCCGCTCATCCCCAAGCGGGATGAAGCAATCGCTGTCCTGGGCGTTACCGGCGCCTGGCGCGTGTGGGTGGGGGCATGGATCCTGGAAGTTGATGCCCCCGGCTGCGACGTCCTTACCTACAAACCTGAACCTCCCACCAAGTAATTTGAACCCTGCCGGAAGTTGGCGTATGTTCATGACGCAACGCGGCAAGGAGTGGGAATTTAGGCGGCAGGAGAACCCTATGCAAAATTCCAAGAATCCGTCCACCGCGGTTTCGCGCCGGACCTTTCTGGCGGCGGCGACTGCCCTTCCGGCGGCTTCGCTGATCGAACCCCTGCGGGCGGGCGCCCGGCCGGATGATCCGGCGTGGTACGCGACGATGCGACGCTGCGGTCAGATCAACTACAACGAGAAAGATCCGCTCAATATCGATCCCGAGGCCTGGATGGATTACTGGGCCTCGCTGAAAGTAAACGCCGTGCTGGTGAATGGCGGCGGAATCATGGCCTTTTACCCCACCCAAGTGCCCTACCACCATCGCAGCGAATTCCTCGGGTCGCGCGACGTGCTGGGCGAAATGGTGGCGGCGGCCAAGAAGCGGGGCTTTCGGGTGATAGCGCGCATGGATTGTAACCTCGCTTACCAGGAGGCGCTGGAGGCGCGCCCGGAATGGTTTGAGCGCAACCGCGACGGCTCCGCCCGGCCCCACGCCGAGTGCCCCTGGCTTTACAAGACGTGTACGTTCAGCACTTATTTTACGGAGCAGATGCCGACCATATACCGCGAGATCAACGCGCACTATCCCGTGGACGGCTTTTTCACCAACGGTTGGCCTTCCACCGGGGCTCTGGGGGTTTGCTACTGCGACGCTTGCCAGAAGATCTTCCGCGAGAAAGTGGGCGGAGTCCCTCCGGAGACCACCGACGCTTCCAGCCTCCTCTATCGCCGCTATTACGCGGCTTACATGGATCGCGTGCTGGAAATCTGGAAGCTGTGGCAAAGCGTAGCGCAAGAAAAAAAGCCCGATTCGGTTTACGTCGGCAACCTGGGCGGTGGGATCGACACCGTGAAGAGCGTGAAGAAGCTGGCGGAGGTGGCGGCCTGGTTCAACGCCGATCACCAGGGCCGCTCAGGCACGACGCCGATTTGGAACTGCGCGCAGCAGGGGCGCGTGGCCCAGTCGGTGATGAACGGTCGAACCATCACCAACGTGACGGGCGCTTATGCGGTGGGGCGGCCCACTTGGCGACACACTGCGCAGAGTTCTGCCGAGCTGCGCATGTGGCTTGCCCAAACGGTAGCGAGTGGCATGGTCCCCTGGTTTCACTGGTTGGGTGGATCTCCGGAAGATACTCGCTGGCGCAATGTGGGCCGCGAGTTCTTCATGTGGCTTGCCTCGAACGAAGCGGACTTCCGCAATCGCCGGTCCGTCGCTGACCTTGCGGTGCTCTATCCCCAGAGCACCGTAGCCTTTTACAAGCGGGGCGGCGGCCGCGACCCGGCGGTGACCGGCACGGAATATCTCCAGGGTCTTTACTATGCCCTGCTGGAAGGGCGCTTTCTATTTGATTTCGTCCATCAGGAAAATCTCTCCGCTGAGGCTCTTGCGCGTTACCGGGCATTGCTGATTCCCAATGCGGCCTATTTGCGGGATGAGGAATGTGAGGCCATCCGGCAGTACGTGCGTTCGGGCGGATCGCTGCTCGCGACGTTTGAAACCTCGCGCTACAACGAGTGGGGTGACCCGCGCCAGGAATTGGGGCTTGCCGACGTTCTGGGTGTAAGTTTAGCCGGCGAGGTTATGGGCCCGCACGCGAACGGCTACATGCGCATCGAGCAGCGCCATGAGGTCACCGCGGGCTTTGACGGAACCAACCTTCTGCCCGCGGGTGAGTATCGGTTGCCGATTCGGCAACGCGCCAACTCCCCCGCCGTCCTGACGGTGGTCCCCAACTATCCCGCCTTCCCCCCGGAGATGGTCTATCCGCGGACGCCTCACACCAGCGAGTTCGCCGCTTCCTTCCGCGAAGAAGGCTCCTCCCGCGTGGCGTACTTTGCCGGGGACGTGGATCGCACCTTCTGGGGCTCGGGCAACGCGGACCTCTGTCGAGTGCTCCATAACGCCATTGGATGGCTGCGTCGAGGCAGCAGTGCTCCCGCCACCGTAACGGGTGATGGACTCGTCGAAGTATTTGCCTGGGAAACCGAACCCGGCTACGCGCTGCACGTCCTGAACTACACCAACCCCAATGCACTACGGGGACCCTTTCGGCGCATCTATCCCCTCGCTGCGCAGAAGGTGGAGTTTCGAACTGACCGCCGGATTGCGAGCGTCCGCGCCCTCAAAGCGGCTGCGCCCCTGCCCTTTCACCAGCAAGGAGAAATCGTAAGCTTCGCGATTCCCGCTGTGGAGGATTACGAGGTGATAGCGCTCACTTAGCTACGCCGGTCCCCAACCCGTGCGGATGATGTTGCGCTCATTGTCGTACCAGGAGGCGTAGGCAGGCCCGGCAAGAAAATCGTCGTGCGCTTCGTGGAGCAAATCGTCGAGGCGTTTTCGTAAACGGGCTGCAGTTTGATGGTCCGATCCGGCAAGGTCTTTCATCTGGTAGGGATCGCCCTGATTGTCAAAGAGTTCTTCGCGGCCGGAAAACCATTTCACGTAGGTGTGCTGTTTGGTTCGCACTCCGCGCCATTCCGGCCAAGGCCATTCGCTGTGAAAATAATCCCAGTGAGAGGAATAGTTGGCAATGAGCGCGGCATCGCGCTCCGCTGACGAGTGGCCCAGAAGTGTGCCGCTTAAATCTATGCCATCTATCCCCGAGGGCGTTTGGGCGCCCGCCAGCGACAGTAGCGTGGGCAGATGGTCCATGGGCGTGAATAGGGCATCGAGCTTCTTGCCTGCCACCACGCGCCCCGGCCAGCGGTAGATTAAAGGAACCCGAATCGCCTCCTCGTAAGGAGCCATCTTTTCCCATTTGCCGTGGCTCCCCATCATCTCGCCGTGGTCCGACATCAAAATAACCAGCGTGTTCGCGGACAATCCCGAGGTGTCGAGATAATCCGTCAACCGGCCGACCGCGTCGTCGACGCTTCCCAGCATCGCGTAATAGCAGCGGATATCCCCGTGGGGGGAAGGCGCATTCCGAGGAAATACATTGGGGCGCCGCACCAATTCCGGCCGCACGCGCGCCATCGAACCCGGAGCCAACGACGACAGATTCCAAGGTTGGTGCGGTGGATGCATGGAGACCACCAGGAAAAACGGTTGGGCCGACGCGGCCGACCGGCGCACGAATTCAATGCCCAGGTCGGCCTCGCTCTCGGTCTCGTAACGCGGCATGAAGAGGCGTTCCGACGTATCCCGATAGTAGTAGGCGTGGGCAAACTCGGTATGAAAATTGTATGCTGCCCAATATTCAAAGCCTCGCCGCGCGGGTCCGGGTGGCACGTACTCCGGTTCGGGATGAGCTTTGACGTACTCTTGTTCAACCTGGGGGCGATGGGCGTAATCTCCTGCCGCTTCCAGTTTCCGTGTTTCCGCGCTCATGAACAATCCATCGCGCTTCATCTTGCCGGCGTTCAAATGCCATTTCCCGACGTAGCCCGTCCGGTATCCGGCGGCGCCGAGCGACAGGGCCAGAGAGGGGTCGCGGGGATTCGACTCCAGCCAGTTGATCAGCATCCTGTTGTGCGTTGGATAGCGCCCGGAGAGCATCATGCCCCTAAACGGCGCGCACAACGGACAAGTGGAAATCGCATCGGTGAGCGCGGTTCCTTGTGCCGCCAGACGATCCATGTTGGGTGTCGGCACGTTCCGGCCGCCATAAGCGCCGAGTTCGTGGGCAGGCACTTGATCGGGAAGGATGATCAGAATATTCGGCCGGGCAGCCACCTGCGCCCTCGCCAGCAGAGGGGCGGCGGCGAGGTTGGTGAGGAAAGCACGTCGTGTGCAGCGGTTGTTCATCAGGCGCCTAATCTATCCAATGGCTGGGGCAAACGCAACAACAGCATCGGGAGGATGGGGGCATTCTGAATCTCGAGTGCAACTTCTACTAATGGCCTTCATTTCTCAATAAACTCATTCTTCGATAAGTTCAGTGTGACAGCCTCCGATTGTGATGTAGACTTTCCCATCGGCGATTAGCGCGCAGGTGGAAGGGGAGCAAAGGTGAACAGTGGAATCTTAATCTGTTTTTTGGGGACGGTCTCCTTTGGCCTGCTGGGATGCACCTCCAAGGCTGCCGAGCGCAAGAACTGCCAGGCCTCCGCTCTCGTTCTCATGATTTACGTGTGGGCGACGCTGGTGATGCTGATCCGGTCAGCGGGGCTTCCCTCACCCTTCTCATTGCCGCTCAAGGCAGTGGCCGTGTCCGTAGCCTGCGGCATCTGCGCTGCCGTGGCTTATTATGCCTTCCAATTTTCAATCGGATTCGGCAAGGTTTCGGTTGGCTGGTTGATGATGAACATCTCGAGCGCAATTCCCGCCATCGTTTCGCTGTTTGTATATGGGGAGAAGCTCACGCGGCTGAAAGTCCTGGCGTTTTGTTTGGTCCTCGTGGCGCTTTTCCTTATCTTCCGTGGCCACCGCGCCGAGACGCAGGCTGAAACGTCTTCCTCCCCGAGCGCGAAGCAGACGAAATGGTATCTGCTGATGCTGGTGATCCTGCTGACCAACGGCATGAGTTCGTACGGGTTGAAGGTTATCGCGGCGTGGGGCTTGCCGGAAACCACGAAGTTTCCGTATCTGACGGTTTGGTACGCGGCGGGCCTCGCAACCATAGGTGTGCCTATTTTGTTCCAGCGCGTGCGCATCACCGTGCGGGAAGTGGGGTGGGCAAGCATCATGGCGGCACTGAGTCTCGGGGGTCAGATCGCCATGGCTGTGGCCCTCAAGCTAAACGTCCCGGGTCACGTGGTCTTCCCCATCGCCATCGGAGGCTCGGTCTTCATTGTAATTTTAGGCGGACGTTTCTTGTTTGGTGAACGGCTGAATGGATTGACGGCAGGGGGCGTTTCCTTCGGCTTGGTGGCTATCATTCTTCTCAGCCTCAGTTCAATCCCGACGTAGAGAAAGGATTATCAAATATGGCGGACAAGAGCCCACCCGACACGGAGTCTGGGAACGCCGCGCTGATCCCATACGAATGGCCGGGGTCATACTTCCTGGGGGAGGAAGAATTGGCCGCTGCGGCGTCCGTCTTGAAGGCGCGAAGCCCCTTTCGCTTTTATGGCCACGCCTTGCAGGGATATGCCGATCGGTTGGAAAAAGCGTACTGCGAACGGCTGGGAAGGAAGCACGCCCTCGCCGTCAATAGTGGCACGGCTGCTCTCTCGCTTGCCATGAGCGCGCTGGGTCTTGGCCCGGGGGATGAAGTGCTGCTGCCTGGATACCTTTGGGTCTCGTGCATCGCCGCGGTTATCCGCGCGGGTGCGATCCCCCGGCTAATAGATGTGGATGACACTTTCTGCACGGACCCTGCCGACCTAGAGAGAAAGATTGGCGTCCACTCGCGCGCCGTGCTGCTGACTCACATGAGCGGAGCGCCCGGAGCCGTGGATAAGATTGCAGCGATCTGCCGCGCCCACAAGCTATCCCTGATTGAGGACTGTGCGCAGGCCAACGGCGCCACCTTCCGCGGCCAACCTGTGGGTACTTTCGGAGACTTGGCCATCTTCAGTTTTCAACTGAACAAAAACATCACGGCCGGCGAAGGCGGAATAGTGGTCTGTGATGAAGAAGCCCTCTACCGGCGCGCCTGGGCTTGTCATGACCTGGGGTACCCACGCAATTCCGAGGGTCGATTGGATACCACCGACCCGTCACTGCAGCTTTGGGGGCAGGGATCACGATACCCGGAACTGCTGGCGGCCGTTGTCTACACCCAATTGAAAAAGTTGGATACGATTACCGCAGCCATGCGCAAGGCCAAATACTCCTTGCGCAAGAAGCTGGAAGGCCTCCCGGGCCTGGCCTTTCGGCGCATCATCGACCCGGCTGGTGACACGGGCCCATTCCTTCTGATGATTTGGAAAGACCGGGAAACTTGCCTGCGAATTGTGGAGAAGACACGCGCGGCCGGCGTTCAAACCGGCAGCCATGGGCTCAACAATATCCCCATGACCGACTGGGGACTGCACATCTACTACAACAACCTCAGCCTGGTGGAGAAGCGGTCCTTGAGCGCCGCCGGCCGCCCGTGGACCGATCCCTTAAATTCTTTTGCCGCGAAGTATGAATACAAAAAAGGAACGCTGCCGGTGCTGGACGACCTAATTGAGCGTTCCAGCCTGCTTTCCATTCCGCCGATGCTGAGCTCGGAAGCCATTGACATCATCGGAGCGAAGTTCGCGCGGGCTGCACAGGTGGGGTGACCGGCACACAACCCTGCGGCCACCCGTGCGACAATTGTGGTAGCCAACTCTGAAAGTGAGGAACAGCATGAGCAAAGACAACCAGGAAATCATTCTGATCACACGGGCCGATGACATGGGTTATACCCATACGGGAAATATTGCCATCATCGAATGCCTGCGCAACGGGATCATCCGGTCTGCCGCCATTCTGGTCATCGCGCCCTGGTTTGAAGAAGCAGCCAAACTGACTCGCGACAACCCCGACCTCTGCTTTGGGGTGCACCTCGGGCTGATCGGTGAGTGGCGGGGCTACCGGTGGCGGCCGGTGCTGCCCTATTCCGAAGTCCCGAGCCTGGTGGACGAAGACGGATTCCTCTGGCAATCGCCGCGGGACTTCTGGGGACACAATCCAAACATGGCCGAGGTGGAAAAGGAATTCACCGCTCAAATCGAGCTGGCGAAAAAAAAGGGCGTGCGGATCAGCTACCTCGACACACACTACGTTATGCCTTACAACGAGCACTACCGGCCGGTGATGGAGAGGCTCGGCGAAAAATACGGACTCCCCGTCTCCTGCCTGCTCGGCGAACGCGAACTGGATGACTTCGGCATTTATACCGTGCCTCCGGAGGAGAAGGAGAAAGCCCTGGAACAGGTTCTCCGAAGGCTTGAGCCTGGCGTTAACCTGTTGATTGGCCATCCGGGGCTGACCTCTATCGAGAATGATGCGCTCGTGCACTTCGAGCCCGAAGACGTCCAGTTGATGGGCACGGGACGCCTGCGCGCCGCCGAAACCTTGGCCTACACCAGCCCGCGGATCAAACGCCTGGTCAGCGAATTGGGCATCAAGCTGATGAGCTACGCGGAGTTCTGTAGTCGGTAGGGGCGGGAGGTCGCTATGCAGCTCCGAAATTTGAAACGTGTTGAGTTCCTGACGTTAGCCGTGCTGGCTCTGGCCGGCGCCAGTGTTTGCCGCATCGGATGGGGCGGACCCTCATCCCGACTTTCGGAGTCACCCGGAAGCCTGGCAATCTCGGCCCTACAGGACACCTTTCGTGTTCCTCCTGATGACACGAAAATCATGGTGCGCTGGTGGTGGTTTGGTCCGGCGGTGACGACGGAAGAACTTAATCGGGAATTGCACCAGATGAAAGATGCCGGCATCGGCGGGTTCGAGGTCGCAACGGTCTATCCCCTCACGCTCGACGATCCCGGCAAAGGGCTCGTGAACCTTCGGTACCTCTCTCCGGAACATCTTGAGGCGGTCAGTTTCACAGCCCGCACGGCACATGAATTGGGCCTGCGCATGGACATGACCATGGGCAGCGGCTGGCCATACGGGGGGCCTCAGATCACGCCAGAGCTTGCCGCGGAAGGTTTGCGCTGCCTTCGTATCCCCATTCAGGAAGGCGCACGGACGATCCCCGGTCCGCAGTTGCCAGAGGGCCAGCGTTTCCTTGCGGCATTTGTGGCCTCCGGAGACGCGAGGCATTTCGACGCGAGTTTCGCGCAACGGATCACCCCGCAGGAGGATGGGAGCTTTCGGCTTCCCCTCTCACCAGCCGGCCCGCGCGTTCTCCTGTTCTTTGTGGCGGGATTGACCGGACAGCAAGTGAAGCGCGCCGCGGTGGGGGCGGAAGGAAATGTTCTTGACCATTACAACCGCGCGGCAATCCAGAAGCACCTGGAGGCCGTGGGCGCACCTCTGGTGGCAGCGGGCGGCGGAAATATCCATGCCATGTTCTGCGATAGCTTGGAGGTGTACGGGGCCGACTGGACCTCGGGCTTTCTGAAGGAGTTCCAAAGGCGGCGCGGATACGATTTGACGCTTTATCTATCCGCGCTCATTGGTGACATCGGACCGCAGACCGCGGCCATACGGCATGACTGGGGCCAAACACTGACTGAGTTGTTCAACCAGAATTTCCTGGTGCCCTATCAGCAGTGGTGCCACCAGCATCACGTGCTGGCAAGAGTTCAAGCCTATGGGATCCCGCCGGCGCAGCTTTCGAGCTACCGGTTCGTGGACCTTCCGGAAGGTGAGCAGGGGGATGAGGCGGGGCACTGGAACCACTTCACGGCTTCGCGTTGGGCTTCGTCGGCTGGGCATCTTTATGGAGCACCGGCAATTTCCGCCGAGGCCTGGACGTGGATTCACTCGCTTCCGTTCCGCGCCACACCCCTCGATTTCAAGGCTACAGCCGATGAGTACTTTCTGGCAGGGATCAATCAACTGGTCGCCCACGGATGGCCTTATTCGCCCTCCGGCGTGCCGGAGCCCGGTTGGCATTTTTACGCGGCGGGGGCGCTGAACGCGCACAATCCCTGGTGGTTCGCCATGCCGGACCTCGCGCTTTATTTGCAGCGCGCCAGCTTTATGTTGCGTCAGGGCAGGCCCGCCAACGACATCGCGGTTTATCTGCCCACCCACGACGCCTGGGCCAGCCTGACCCCCGACCACGTCAATCTCTGGGAGGCGATCTGGCGGCAACTCGGCCCGGACCTTGTGCCCAGCCTGCTGGAAGCGGGATACAATCTGGATTTTATCGATGACGAAATCCTGGCGCACGAGGGCCACATCGAAAAAGGCAAGCTGGCAATTGCTAATCAGGAATTCTCCATCGTGGTTCTCCCGGGGATCGAACACATCCCCCCTGCGACCCTGGCCAAGCTTGGCGAATTCGCCAAAAGCGGCGGGGAACTGATCGCCACGCGGCGCCTGCCATCTTTTGCACCGGGTTTTCTCCATCAGGAGTCCGAAAGTGCGGAGGTGGCGCGGCAGGTGGAAGAGCTTTTCAAGAAGCCGTCCGCGCCGGGGCACATCGTTCCCGATGAGGGCAAGCCTCTCGAAGACGAATTGAATCGCCTCTACCCTCCGGACGTTGCCTTTGCTCCTCGATCGCGAGATGTTGGTTTTATTCGCCGCCATACGGACTCGGCGGAAATTTATTTCATCGCCAACACCTCCAACCGGCGCTATGAGGGCACAGCCACTTTTCGCGTTAAAGGCAAAAATCCCGAATGGTGGGATCTCTTCACGGGCGAGGCAACCGTCGTCCAGGTGTTGCGCGGTTGGGGCAATGGCAATGTCATTCCACTCGACCTGGAGCCTTATGGCTCGCGATTGCTGGTCTTCTCTGACCGTGAAGCGCCGAAGGGAACCGCTCCAATCGGAGGTGGCCCGGAGCTCGATATCAGTCGCGATTGGAATGTTACATTTGGGGCGACGGGCAAGAAAATGATCATGGACTTCCTGCGGCCTTGGACGGAGGTTGAGGATTTGCAATATTTCTCCGGAAGCGCCACTTACGAGCGAAAGGTTTCCATTCCCGACGGTTTTCTGCGCACTGGAATGCAGACGGATCTGAACCTTGGCGAGCCGACGCCTGTCCCCGTCCAGAGGGAGGCCCATTTTCAAGCGTGGCTTGACAGCCCGGTGCGCGAGGCTGCGGAAGTTTTTGTGGACGGCAGGCGCGCAGGCACCATATGGCATCCTCCCTACGAATTGGATGTCGCCCCCTTTCTCCATGTGGGCGAAAACGAGCTACGAATTGTGGTCGGCAACACCGCAGTCAACGAAATGGCAGGCAGCCCCTTGCCGGATCGCACGGAGCTTACGGCGCGCTACGGCGAAAGGTTCCAGGATCAAGGGAATGATCTGGTGAAGGCGTTGCCATCGGGGTTAATGGGCCCCATCCGACTGATCACACGCGGCGAGCCGGTGGTCGTTGGCATCTCCCATTAAACCCCCGGCAAGTTTCGCCCGCAGGGTTTTTTCGCGGCCGTCCGCCCTTTCTCTTATAATGATAAGCGGCTGCATGGAACGGAGAAGCGAGTTGCCATCGAGGTCAGCACCGCCGGAGACCGAGGCTTCGCCCGCGCCGGGCGTGTCTTCGCCAGCGCGCGTAAGTGGGGCGTTGGGCTCCCCGCGGAACACGGTGATTGTGATTGTTCCCATCCTCCTGGTATTGATCACGTTCCTCTTTTGGTATCAAACCTGGTTTGGGCGGGGGCTCTCCGACCAGGAGATGGCGCAGGATCTGAGCGACACGTCTGTGCCGCACAAGACGCAACACGCCCTCGCGCAGCTTTCTGACCGCATGGCGAGGGGCGACCCAACTGCCAAGCGCTGGTATCCGCAATTGCTGGCCCTGGCGCAGAATAAGGAATCGCAACTGCGCTTGGAAGCCGCGTGGGCGATGGGGCAGGATAATCACTCGGAGGACTTTCACCAGGCGTTGCGCAAGCTGGCGAATGATCCGGTGCCGATGGTGCGCTGGAATGCGGCATTGGCGCTGGTGCGATTTGGCGACGGGACAGGGGAGCCGCAATTGCGGTCCATGCTGCAACCCTTCACGCTCGATGCCCCGGGGCCGGGCACGATTAAATTCCGCATGAAGGAAGAGGACGCCGTCCGCAATGGCAGCATCATTGCCAGAATTCGACCGGCGGAGACTAACCAGCAGCGGGATGTCCTGTCACCGGTGGGGGGAACTATCGCACGCTTGCTCACCAAGGATGGCGCAACCGTGGCTGCGGGTGACGCCGTGGCGGTCATCGACCCGGACGAAGGCCAAGTGATGGAGTCCCTGCGCGCGCTCTATTTGGTGGGCCAACCGCAGGACCTCGACGACGTGCAGCGCATCGCGCGAGGGGCGCCCCATATGTCGGAGCAAGTGCGCCAGCAAGCGGAAGCTACCGCCCGCGCCATCCGGCAACGGTCGGCGAAAGGGAAAAGCTGAGTGGCGTGTCAGGGGTTAGGCCGAGAACTTGATTCCGAGATGCGACTCGACTTCTTCCGTGGGTACCATCTCGATGGCGTCCCACGGGCAGCCGTCCAAAAAGCTGCCGTCCGGACCTTTGCTGGTACACTTCTTGCAGCCGATGCAGAGCGCCGGGTCGACTTCAATCCGGCCGAAAGGAGGATGGTCCTCATCGGGGACCCAGTACATACAGTCGGCCACGGGGCAATAAGGAACACAGGCCGGGGAACCGGAGCAACCCGTGCAGCATTCGGTGATGACCGCGAGTTCCTTGGGGCGTTTTTTGCGCGGAGTTTCAATGCCTATGGATTTGGGCTCGCTCTTGACGACTTCCCCTACGGGAATGTAGTACTCGGCCAAACTGGTCCTCCTCGCCCTGAATGTAAAATCATTCTCCCAGAAGGAGGCGGGGACGTCAACTGGTAGGATCGGGTCATTGAGCCGTCGGTTCATCGGATCATTGCAAGAACAGTGGATGGTGGTTAGTGTTAAGTATTTGGCCAGGGACCGTTAGCCACAAACTACATGCTTTCTGATTTTCAATGTCTCAATGACCCGATGGCCAAATGACTCGATTGTGGCAGATGCGATCACACAATCTTAGCGAGGTGTCATGGTAGCCTGGACGCTGGTTTTTCATATTATCGGCTTGGTTTTCTGGTTGGGAAGTCTGCTGGTGGTCACTCAGATCCTGGCGCTTCACACGGAGGAAACTTCTCCTGAGACGCGCCTCACCCTGGGCCGTCTGGAATCGAAGCTCTTGAAGGGGTTGGCGCACCCCGGCGCTGCCATCATGGTGATTACAGGTTTCCTCCTGGTGTCCGAAGACCCCCTCTATCTCCGGGAGCACTGGTTGCATGCGAAACTGGTTTTGGTGGTCATATTGGTGGCGCTTGATCTGCGGCTCACGTTTCGAGCGAGGGCGTTTCAGGATGGGAAAATCGAGTTAAGCCGCCGCGAATGTGTGTTCTTGCATGGAGCTATCTCCCTGGTGTTCCTGGCAATTTTGATTCTGGTGCTGATCAAACCCTTTGGCCTGCACCGGCGCCAGGCGCAGTTGGAGGGTAGCGGCAAATCGCTGGTTTTCAGCGGAGAATTCTTTCAACAGAGTATATTCAACACAGGAGGATAGTTTGGCGAAAATCACCATCAACAGCAACGGTTCGATTCGGGTGGAAGGCGAATTCACGATCTGCGACGCAACCGGGGGCACGTTCGACTTGTCAGGCCGGACCGCCATCGGTCTTTGCCGCTGCGGGCATTCGGAAAACAAGCCCTTTTGTGACGGCACGCACCGAAAGGTGAATTTTCAGTCGGAGGTGAAGGCGCGGACCTTGCCGCCCCCCGCTCCCAAGCCCGCGTAAAGCAGCCCTGCCAGGTTGTGGGGGTACGGCAAGTGCCAGGAATTGCGCATGGACCCCATCGCCCTGTTCCGGCCGGAGGTCGCGCCCAAGCGGGCAGGGCGGTTGTTTTCCCGGGAGAACCCCTTCCTCTCCTTTGACAGGAAAGGCCGCGGTTTTTGCCAACCTCAAGTACTGTAATGGGTTAATCATTTAGCTCGGAGACGCGGCATGGCCCCTCATTCCGTTGACTTGGATGGGGGCGTATGTTACGTTTAGCGGACAGTCCACACCATCGAGGGACAATTGGGGCGTATAGATGGCTTTTCGCAAGGACAAAGCGCTGGATGAGGCTAAGAAGGCATTTGACCAAGGCAAGATCGCTCAAGCCATCAAGCTATACCAGTTCATCCTTGATAATGATCCCGCCGACGTGTCTCTGCTTAACACGATTGGCGACCTCTACTGTTCTGACAAGAACAAGGAACGAAACGTCACCGAGGGATTAAAGCAATTTCACAAGCTGGCGGAAGCCTATGTCCGCGATGGTTTCAATGTTAAAGCCATTGCCATCTACAGGAAAATCTGCAAGATTGACCCCAATTCCGTGGACACTCTCCTGAAGTTGGCGGAGTTGTATCAGCTCCAGGGCTTGAGCCGCGAGGCGCGGGACCAATATCTCCAGGCAACCGAGTTTTTCAAAAAACGAAATCAGACCGATCGCGCCCTGGATATTCTCCGCAAGCTGGTGCAGCTTGACCCGGAGAACATCAACTTTCGCAACCGCTTGGCGGCGGAATGCGAACAGGCGGGAAAGCGCGAGGACGCCGCCCATGCCTATCTGGAAGTGGCGGAGATTTTGCTCCGTCGTGAAGACCAGGCAGGGGCCGAACCCGCCTTGAAGAAAGCTGCGGAGCTGGACCCGAAGAATTCCAAGATCCAGATTCTGCGAGCGCGTGTGGCCATCGCCCGCCAGCAGCCGGAAGAAGCCGAGAAGATCATCAATTCCCTGCCCGAGTTGCAATCAGACCCCGCGGGCAAGCGTATATTGCTGGACTCCTACCTTGGCACTCGAAAGCTTCCGGAGGCCGAAAAGCTGGTGCTGGAAGTTTTCCACGCTGATCCCACGGACTTCGGGCCGGTCTCCAAAGTTGGGGCCCTTCTGCTGGAAAAAGGGAACATTGATGAAGCGTCTAAATTGCTCGACAGCGTGGCGGAGCAGTTGATCAATCAGAATAATGCCGGTCCTCTGATGGAAGCCCTCCGCCGGATTTGGAAAGTTGCCCCCAAACATATTCCCACCTTGGAATTGATCCATAGGGTTTGCGAGCGGACCGCGGATGAACTGACTTTGCCGGAGGTCCTGGAAGCGCTGGGCCGCGCCCACGAGCAGGCTGGCGACCTGGAGAAGGCCGAGGCGGCCTATCTGAAGTTAACGGAGCGCGAACCCGAAAATGAGAATCACCGTGGTCTTCTGAATGCAGTTCAGCAGAAGCTGGGCAGGGTGGTCAAACCGGTGGAATTCTCCACGCGGGAGATGGCGCTTTCGGTGGAGGAGGAGGAGCCCCCTCCTGAGCCGGCGGGCATTGATGCTAACCAGGAAGCGATAGTAAAAGAGGCCCTCGAAAACAGCGACCTGTTTGCGCGTTACAATCTGACCGAGAAGGCCATCGCCGAACTGGAAAGGGTTTTGCAGGTTTACCCCGACCAAGTTGATATTCACCGGCGCATCCTAGAAATCTCACGCAAGGGCTTTCCGGAGCGGGGAGCGGCGGCGGCCGCACAATTGGCCCGAATATTCACGGATCATGGGGATCTCGAGACGGCGAGCAAATACCACGCCATCGCGACGGCCAAAGGCCCCTTGCCGGAGATTCCGCTCCCTCCGTCGCCCCCCAGCAAGAAAGTGGAAGAGCCCGTGGCGCCTCCGCCCGCCGCCCCTGAAAAGCCGGAAGCGGGACCGACTATGGAGTTTCAGATTCCCGCGATCGCTCCGGAGGAGCCCCCTGCGGCGGCAGCCCCGCCACCAACGGCCGAAATCTCTTTTGACCTCACGCCTCCCGAAGCTCCGAGCGAACCTCCGGCTCCGCCAGCCCCACCGCCCGTGCCGGCCGAAAAAACGATGGAGTTGGATCTTTCCGGAGACCTGGAAAACATGGCGGCCTTTGGTTTTCAACCGCCTGCCCCCTCTGCCCCTGAACCGGTTGCTCCACCGCCGGTGGAGATGCCGACGCCAATAGAAATTCCGGCTGCCCCTGAAGAACTGGCTCCGCCGCCGGCAATTGAGGAGGCGCCGGTAGTGGAAGAAGAAGAGCCGCCGGTCGCCGAGGCACCCCCGGAGGCTCCTGAGCCACCGCCTGCGCCCCGGGAAGAAGCGATTCCTGCGGAATTTGAAGATAGCAGGATTGAAGTCGAGTTCTACCTTGAAAACGGTTTCATAGATGAGGCCCGGGAAGCGGTGGCGGCGCTGGAGAAGAAATACCCGGGCAGCTCGTTTGTGGCAGAACTTCGCCAGCGGTTGGATGCGAAGGTTGGGGGAGGACCCCCTGCGGAAACACCGGTGCAGGTTGCCCCAGCGGATGAAGTGGTCGCCGCAGAACCGTCGGTGGAGTTTGAGCTTCCCGACGAAACGAGCCTTCCGGAACCGCAGATAGAGATTGTGGAAGAAGAACCCGAGCCGGTGCCTCCACCCCAGCCCGCGCCGGCGGCAGAGGAGCCCGCGCACGAAGAATGGGAGCTTCCCACCAGTTACGCTGTTACCCCCGAGGCTGCGCCCGTGCCGGAAGCGGAGGCCCCGCCCCCTGTGCCGGAATTCTCGGCACCACCTCCTGAGTATGAGCCGGTGGTTGAGGAGCCAGTCGCTGCCGAGAGCGGCGGCATGGATATGCTGGGCGACCTGGCCGGGGATCTGGCTTCATCGCTGGACGGATTGACGACATCCCCAGAGGCTCCCCTTCCAACGCCTGCCGCCCCACCGATACGTGCGGCCGCTCCTCCCGCCGCCCCGGCTCAGGGTGCGGCGCAACTCAGCGGTTTGCTGGCAGAGATGGAAGAGCCTGGCGCCGCCGCCGCCGAAGCCGCCAGGGACGATCCCGAGACCCACTACAATCTGGGTGTGGCCTTCCGGGAGATGGGACTGTTGGACGAAGCGATTGGAGAGTTTCAAAAGGTTGTAAAGAGTGCCGGGAAAGGAAACTTCCCGCCCAACTTCCTCCAGGCGTGCAGCCTGCTGGCGATTTGTTTTATGGAAAAGAAAATGCCCGCGATTGCCGTCAAGTGGTACTTGCGGGCGCTGGAAACACCAGGCCTCGAGGAAGAGGCGCTGCTGGCCTTGCAATATGATCTGGGGTTGGCATATGAACAAGCCGGTGATTCCCGCAATGCCTTGGAGAGATATACTGAGGTTTATAGCCAGAATATCGACTTCCGCGATGTGGCGGAAAAGATCCGCGAGCTCCAGCAGAAGGCCTGATTGAAATCCTACCCGCTGCCGCGGGGGTGACCCCTATCGCCTTGCCTGAGACCGAAATCCCGGATCGATCAAATAAATGAATCGCCTTCTGACGATCGTGTACATTGTGTTCTGCTTTGAGATTGGCGTGTTTCTGTTCGTCTTCCCGTGGATTTCGCTCTGGACCAAAAATTATTTTGTCGGCCACTACCCGCTGTTTGCGAGCATCGCGCGCAACTACTTCCTGCGCGGGGCGGTCTCCGGCCTCGGGCTGGCAGATGTCTGGCTGGCCTTCTTTGAGGTGTGGCGCTTCCGCCGCGAATTAGGCTTCGTGAGCCCCAAGGTAGGTGGTAGGTCGTAGGTGGTATATGGGGTTTCCCCCACCTACGACCTGCCACCTACCTGCTATCGCCCGATGACCCTATGAACTTCCAGCTTTACTATATTACGGACCGCAGCCAAATTCCATTCCCTACTCTCGACACCTGCATCGCGGGAGCCATTGCCGCGGGCGTGGATTGGGTGCAGATTCGGGAAAAGGATCTGCCTGCCCGCCGCCTGCTTGCCCTGACGGAAGCCGCCCTTGCGTCCGCGCGCCCGCAGGGACGCACACGTGTGATGGTGAATGATCGGTTGGATGTGGCGCTGGCTGCCCACGCCCACGGCGTGCATCTGGGCACGCACTCAATGCCGGTGGAATTGGTCCGAAGACTGGCGCCACGTGAATTCGTCGTGGGAGTCTCCTGCCACTCGCTGGACGAAGCTTCGGCAGCGCAAGCCGCAGGCGCGGATTACATCCTGCTGGGGCCGATTTTCGAAACTCCCTCCAAGCTTCCGTATGGCCCGCCCCTCGGACTCGCCAAACTGCGCGAAGTGGCTGCGCAGGTTTCCATCCCGGTTTTCGCGCTGGGCGGAATCACCATCGAGCGCGTCGACCCCTGCCTCGCCCGCGGTGCGGCGGGAATCGCTGGAATTCGCATCTTTCAGGATTGCGATTCGGTGCAGGAATTGGTTCGCGAGTTGCGCGAAAGGGCGGGAGCGTAGCGCCACGCTCGGAGCCTGCCGTCACCGCCGCTGGCGCGGTGCCATTTTCGACGTTGGAATTTCGACCCCAAACAATCCGCTTCTCTTGATACGCCTCAGCCTTCACCCATCCAGGCGCCGTAGGGCTTAAGGGCCTCCACGTTATCGCATACGGCCTTGATGGCAGCGGTGATGGGCACCGCCAGTACCAAGCCGAACCCTCCCCACAGCCAGGACCAGAACATCATGGCAATGGTCACCGAGAGCGCATTCAGGTTAACGCGCTGGCCCACGAGCTTGGGCGTGAGAACGTTGACGGCCACGAAATGGACCACGGCGACGGAGACGCCAATAGTAATGAAGGGGCCCGTGGTGTCGTATTGCATGAGCGCGACAAGCAAGGGAGGGAGAATTCCCAACGCCACGCCAATATAGGGAACCAGGCTGAGAATCGCGGCAAGAGGTCCCATCAACAAGGCGTACTGGAGATGGATGATGGCGAAGACAGGGGTGATGAGACAGGTGGAAATGAGGCCGACGAACAGGTTCCCCACCACAAACTGTCGTAACATGCGCGCGATGGCATCAATCACGTCTTCTGCCTGCTGACGCTGGTGGATGGGAAAGAGATTCAACGACGACGCCCACAGCTGATTTTTCGAGGTCAGCATGAAAAACACCAGGAAAGGAATAAACATCACGGTGACGGCGAAGGCATACGCCGATCCGATGCCCCGCAACAGGAATTGCGCCCACGGGGATTCCTGCTGCAACCGCACGGTCGGCATGTTCGCCTCCGGGGAAGCCGGCATTATGGTCTGCGTGCTCTGCTGGATGTTGTGCGCCGTCACCTGAATGTGCGCGGTGATTTGTTTCAGCCTCTCGACCAGCTTGGGCAGTGCCTCATAAAAGGCCTGCGCACGATCGTAGATTGCGTAGATGACCAGGTATGCGACGGCAAGCATCAAAAGCACCATGATGAGTGAGGCCAACCAGCGCGGAACGCGATAAGTCTCCATCACTCTGACTCCCGGGTCGAGGACCGAGGCGATCAGGATGGAGCAGATCAAAGTAATGACCACCGAACTGGCGTAGTAGATGCAGCCAAAAAGAACGGCAATGGCGATGATTTTAACACTGGCCGAGGCGGCTGCCGCGGAGGGAGTCTCAGAATGAGTGTCAGACATGGGGTGTGCCCTCGAAAGGGATTCTAGCTTGCTGCGCCGGGAATTACCAGAGGAGAGCTGAATTATCACGGCCTTCACAGGGGGCGCGCAGACACGCATAGTATGGAGGCTCTCTTCAACTTCCGAGCGGGATCACTTGATCGAAGTAAATCTGCCCACTACGCAGAAGGTGGAGAGATTCGTCAATATCGCCGCCAACCAGTTCCTCACTGTTGAGGAAGGCGCGGGAATCATCAAACGCCAAAAGCCAGACTCCATTGTGAAGCTCTGAAGGCGCATGTTGTGACGAGGGCGTCTGCTCATCCGGGAAATCGAAACCCGGCACCGCGGGAAGCCTTGCCAGGACCCACGGCACGCGAACCACATCAATGGCTCGCTCAAACTGGGGCCGCCTCGTGCCAATATTAAGAAGTCGAGATCCAGGTCGTTTGTGTTGAGAGACCGCCAATAGGTCACGAGTTTTGGAGGAGGTGAAGGTTCAGTTACACCAGCCCGCCGCGATGAGCCCTTAGATGGAGGTAAGGCTAACTCTGAATTTAACTTACCATTGAAGTATTACTTGCTAGTAAACAACATAAAAATTGCGGAAGCGGCTAAAAAAATCTTGTGAAGAGTGTAATGTGGTATTAAACTCAGGATGCCGGTGAGTGTTATTCTCCCCAGTGCTGGATGCATGGTGTGAGCCTTGCATCCTGGACCCAAGCATTGTGGGAACGAAGCCGACCGAAACCGCGCCCTTGTCCACTGTGCTGTGTAAGGATGGGCTCAGTGGGAACGACGAAAATCCGCGCATGCGAGTTCCGAGAAGGATAGGAGACTCGGCGCTTGTTTGTCGGCCTTTAGAGACCTGCCCGCGATGACTTCCCGGGTCAATTTCCGGGGAGGGGTTTGGTTGAAGAGTGGCTGCTGCAAACCCCTCCGATACGGTGGCAGGGTTGTGGCTTGTCGTCGTTTCTGGAAGCGGAGTTGCACTAGACAAATTGACTACCCCGCGTCGTGCGGAAGTTTGCGCATGCGCTGCTCGGGGGGGGCAAAGTGCCATCGTTGGAGAATGCGGACGGTGGAAGGAGTGGCCAGTCCAGAGCAACTTGGGGAAAAGCAGCCTGAAGACGTAACTTGAAGGGGAGATACGGAGTTTCGCTCTCACCATGAGAGACTCCGAGGTCGGAAACACCATGTGTATCCAGCGGCTCCGCTGGCGCGCAACGATTCTTTTTTGGGGGGCTGGACTCCTCCTGGGAGGGTTGTGCTTTGCGCGTGCCTTACCCTCGACGCAGACGGTTCGTGGCGAAGTCCTGGACGAGAAGAACGCCCCCATTCCTGAAGCCCTCTGCACCCTGACGAGCCGGTTGCTCCCCACTGAGGGTCTCACTGCGACGACCGATTACAAGGGCCGGTTTGAGTTCGCGGGCCTGCAACCCGGCGAGTACTCCCTGCTTTGTGCCGCCGCAGGTCACGTACCCCTAAAGCGTACGCTGGACGTGACGGACGTCCCCCCCCCGGAGTTCCAACTGGTTTTGCCGCCGGAGGTGGTGCTGCACCAGACCGTGGAAGTTAAGGAGAAGGCCGCCACGGTTTCCACAGTGCAGGGGGCGCCCTCCGCCAAACTGGGCGGTACGCAAATAGCCAATCTCCCGCTCGTCGAACAGAAATTCAAGGCGGCACTGCCCTATCTGCCGGGCGTCATCCGCACGCCGGATGGGAAGATAAACATCAAGGGTGTCCCGGAGAGTCAGGGTCAATTGCTGGTAAACTCTGCAGAGTCCTCGGACCCGGTAACTGGGAACCTGGCCATTGACATTCCGGTTGTCGCCATCGATTCCCTACAGGTTTACAAGAACACCTACGATGCGCAATACGGGGGCTTCACAGGCGGACTCACGACTATTCACACGCGACCGCCCGCCGACAAGTGGGAATTTGAGGTGCAAAACATTCCTCCTAATCCCCGCATTAAGAACGGTTCGCTGGTAGGAATTGCGGATTACAACCCCCGCGTGTACTTCACCGGCCCGTTACTCGCCAATCGGTTAAGCTTCTCGGAAGCTTTGGCATACGATATCGATAAACAGCCGGTGCGGGGACTGGCTTGGCCGCACAACGAGATTTGGACCCACGATTTCAATTCCTTCACAGATTTCCATTACGTTTTTTCCTCGCATCATTTGGCGACGGTCACGGCAAATGTCTTCCCCTTGCGCCGGCAATTTGCCGATATCACCTCCCTGATTCCCCTGGCGGCATCCTCCGATTACGGCCAGCATGGTTTCAAAATCACTCTGACAGATCAGTATATAACCACCAGCGGGGGCATTTTCACTACGGTTGCTGACGGCATGCAGTTTTATAGTTGGGGCCATGGTGAGGGTGGGGCCGATATGCTCGTGACGCCTAACGGCTGGGGCGGCAACTTCTTTAATGCCTACCAGCGCGGCAGCGAACAGGAACAATTCTCGGAAATGTACAAACTCCCCCGGCTGAAACGATGGGGAAAGCACGAATGGACCCTGGGCGTGGGTTTTCTGAACCGGACTTACACCGGCAACAGCCAATCGCGCCCCGTGAGTTTACTGGGACCCGACGGCTCCGTGGTGGAGCACATAAATTTCCTGGGAGCCGGCAAACTGGCGGCGCGGGACCTTGAAGGTTCCCTCTTTGTCGCCGATCACTGGGTGCCCAACGACCGGATTTCTCTTGATCTCGGCTTGCGTTATGCCGGCCAGACCCTGGGCAACGCGGGGAATTTTGCTCCCCGCCTGGGACTTGCCTATTCACCCGGTAAAGATGGGAAGACGGTTTTTCGCGGCGGCGTGGGCCGCTTCTACGGTCACACGCCATTGCTGGCGGGCAGTTTCCAGATGTATCCCGCTCGCCAGGTGAGTTCCTTTGATGACCTCGGAAATCCTCTGGGGCCTCCGGTTACTTACGTGAACGCCTATGGGGACCTCAATTCCCATGGAAAGTTGGTGGCCTCGCCCACCTTCCCCGGCGTTGTGCCCTACAATTGGACGTGGAGCGTGGAAGCAGACCGGGAGTTGGATCCCCGCGTGACGCTGCGGCTGAGCTACATTTCCAGCCGCGCCTACGATCAGTACATCATCAACCCCGTCACGGACCTAGCCACGGGCCCCGCCATGCTGCTGACTCCCCACGGCGCTTCGCACTATGACGAATTAGAATCCACCGTGCATATTCGTCTCACGGGGCTTACATACTGGAACGTCTCCTACGTGTATAGCAAAGCGCGCGGCGATTTGAATACCCTTTCACAGTTGTTCGTGCCCTTCGAGCAGCCGGTGATTCGCCCCGACGTTTACGCCAACCTGGCGTCGGATATTCCGAATCGCATTGTGACCTGGGGACAATTCAAAACCCACATGTGGGGAATTGAAGCGGGTCCCGTGGTCGATTACCATTCGGGATTTCCCTACGCGCCAGTGGACGTTCAGCAGGATTACACGGGCATACCTAACACCAAACGATTCCCGCAGTTCTTCTCCCTTGATATGAAACTGAGCAAGGAATTCCACCTTCCTCTGCCCTTGTTCAAGAAGCACCTGATGCGCGGCTCACTTACGATTTTCAATCTATCGAATCATTCCAACCCCCGCGATGTTTTCAACAATACCTCTTCACCGTATTTCGGCCATTTCGTGGGCAACCAGCACCGCTTCTTGGACAGCACCTTGGATGTCCTCTACTAATCGCCTTGCATCATGACATCGCAAGGCCCCATCATAAGGGGTCAGGGTATGGATCCCTCCGCTTCCGAAAAACCGCTTCTGGTTTACGACGGCGATTGCAGCTTTTGCCGCCTCTGGATCGACCGCTGGCGCGCCCTCACCGGGGACCGCGTTCGATACGCGCCCTACCAGGAAGTGGCGGAACAATTCCCGGAAATCCCCCGCGAGGCCTTTGCCCGCGCGGTGCAATTGATCCTGCCGGGCGGTGAGGTCGTCAGCGCCGCGCACGCCGTATTTCGCACCCTCGCCTTCGCCCCGGGACGAGCCTGGATGCTTTGGCTCTACCAGCATCTTCCCGGCGCCCCCTTCGTCGCAGAATCCTTCTACGGGTTTGTAGCGCGGCACAGGAATCTTCTCTACCGCCTCACGTGTCTCTTCTGGGGAAGGCACTTCGAGCGGCCGGCTTTCTCGCTTGCTTCCTGGCTGTTTCTGCGTCTGCTGGGTGTCGTATATTTCTTCGCGTTCCTTTCTCTCGCAACACAGATACTGGGGTTAATAGGGCAGAACGGCATCCTGCCGGCCGGGGAATTTCTCGCCATGGTGGGCGCGCGCCTGGGCCCGCAGCGCTACTGGTATTTCCCCACGCTCGCCTGGCTGAGTTCCAGCGACACAACGCTGCAAGTGATCAGTGCGGGGGGCGTGCTCGGCTCCCTTCTGCTGATCTTTGACATTGCGCCGCTTCCGGTTCTATCCCTTTTGTGGATGCTCTACCTTTCTCTGGTCACGGTGGGGCAGGATTTTCTGGCCTTTCAATGGGACAACCTGCTGTTGGAGGCCGGCTTTCTGGCCGTTCTCATGGCCCCGTGGCGCCTCTGGCCGCGCGGATCGCCGAAAGCTCCGCCACCCAAGGTCGCACGGTGGCTACTCTGGTTTTTGCTTTTTCGGTTGATGTTTTCCTCCGGGATGGTCAAGCTCACAAGCGGCGACCCCACCTGGCGCAATCTAACAGCGTTGGAATACCACTACTACACGCAGCCGCTTCCCACGCCCATCGCCTGGTACGTTCACCTGGCCCCGGCCTGGTTCCAACACGGCTCGGCAGGATTCATGTTCTTCATCGAATTGGCCATTCCTTTTCTGATTTTTGCGCCGCGCCTTTGGCGATTCGTGGGGGGAGGCTTCTTAATTCTCTTACAGCTCCTGATTGCTCTGACCGGAAACTATGCGTTCTTCAATTTGCTCACCCTTGCGCTCTGCGTCCTCCTTTTTGATGACGCGTTCCTGGCGCGATTCTTCCCGCGCGCCCTGGCGGAGCGTCTGCGCGCCGCGCCTTCAAAATCCCGGCGCTTTTCCCTTCGCCGCTGGGCGACGGCCCCTCTCGCGCTGGTCATTTTAGCGGCGGGGTTGCTTCACCTGGCCGATCTGCTCTCCATCGAGTGGATGCCGTCCTCGGCGTTCCAACTGCTTTCTGACCTCGAACCGCTGCGCGTGGTGAACAGCTACGGCCTCTTTGCCGTCATGACCACCTCGCGCCCGGAAATCATCATCGAGGGCAGCAACGACGGCGAGACCTGGCTCGACTACGAATTCAAATTTAAGGCCGGGGACCTGCGGCGTGCCCCGCGCTGGGTGGAGCCTTTTCAGCCGCGCCTGGATTGGCAAATGTGGTTTGCGGCGTTGGGGGACTATCGCAGCTCACCCTGGTTCAGCCACCTCATGCTTCGGTTGCTGGAGGGTTCGCCCCCCGTCCTGGCCTTGTTCGATCGGAATCCCTTTCCGCATTCGCCGCCCAAATATGTTCGCGCCTTGATCTACGACTATCAGTTTACGGCGTGGTCGGAGCGCCGGACGCAAGGTGCTTGGTGGCATCGCCGCTTGTTGGGAGCTTACTTCCCTGCCGTGACCCTGAAGCGAAACGCGGAAGGCGAGGCGCCCTAAAGGCGAACCATGCCGGTTTGTTTGCCCTTCCAGGATTTAAATAGGTATAATCGACGCCAGTGGGTTGCGTAGGGCGATGGTAAATATTTTCCGGGACAGCGGGGTCAAGCTGGCACTCCTCGCGTCTTTTTTTTCGGTGAGCTTGGTGGGCTGGGGGAGCGATCCGGCTTCCGGCCCGGTTCTGTTCAATCGAGATATTCGCCCTATCCTGTCTGACGTTTGTTACACCTGCCACGGTCCGGACAAAGCCAACCGCAAAACCGCGATGCACTTTGATACCGAGGAGGGCGCGCTCACTCCTTTGGCCAGCGGCGGTCGGGCTTTTGTAGGCGGGGACCTGGCGAAGAGCGTGATGTATCAACGCATCACCTCTGATGACGAAGCGTTTCGCATGCCGCCCGCCTATATGGGTTATGCGAAGCTTCCCGCGCACGAAATCGATTTGATCAAGCGCTGGATTGAGCAGGGGGCGCAGTGGCAGAAGCACTGGTCATTGATCCCTCCCCAGCCCGCGCCGCAGCCGCAGGTGATGCACCAGCAGTGGCCGCGCGACGCCATCGATTACTCTGTGCTGGCGCGCCTGGAGCACGAAGGACTTGCGCCCTCGCCGGAAGCTGACCGGGCCACTCTGATTCGCCGCGTAACGCTGGACCTCACGGGGCTTCCCCCCACGCCCGCCGAAGTCGAGGCTTTCCTGCACGACTCTTCTCCTAATGCTTACGAGAAAGTTGTCGACCGCCTGTTGAGTTCTCCTCGCTATGGTGAAAACCTGGCCTGGCAGTGGCTGGATGCCGCGCGGTATTCTGACACCAACGGCTACCAGAGTGACGGCGTGCGCAGCATGTGGCGCTGGCGCGACTGGGTGATTGACGCCTTCAACCGCAACATGCCTTTCAATGAGTTCACCATCGAGCAGCTTGCCGGCGACATGCTCCCCCATCCCACGCGCGACCAGATCATCGCCACGGCCTTTAACCGCAACCATCGCACCAGCGCGGAAGGCGGCATCATCGACGAGGAATTCCGGGTGGCTTACGTGGTGGACCGCGTGGACACCACCTCCAACGTCTGGATGGGCCTGACGGTTGGCTGCGCGCGCTGCCACGATCACAAATACGATCCCATTTTGCAGAAGGAGTACTACCAGCTCTTCGCCTATTTCAATAACGTGCCGGAAAAGGGCTTCGTGTACAACTTCGGCAACGAGGAGCCCTACATCAAGTCCCCCACGCCCGAGCAGGAAGCGCGACTGAAGGAGTTTGATCAGAGGGTGACCGCGGCGGAAGCCTCTTACGCGGCATTGAAGCCGGAGATCACCCGCAGCCAGCGCGCCTGGGAGCGCTGGGTGAAGGCGTCGCGCGTCCCCGATTGGAATGTGAGCGAGGGACTGATTCTGCATTTCCCCTTGGATGGCGACTTGCGCGAGACCACCGGCGTGTACGAGCGGCAGAACTCCTTCCATCATTCGCCGGAGGGAACCCCGCCGCCGGCCAAGTCCGACGATCCCCGTCAACCCGTGGTGGTGGGCAGCGCCGACTCGAGCCTGCCGTTTGTGCCGGGAAAAGCCGGACAGGCGGCCAGCTTCGACGGGCTTCGTTACATTAATGGCGGCAAGGTGTTGAACTTCGATTACCTTGACCCCTTCAGTTTCGCGGCCTGGATTAATCCCGGGGCACCGAACGGCGCAATTCTTTCCAGCGTCGAGGATGTGCACGAAGGATCCGGTTACGGCCTGTACCTTCGTGACGGCAAGCTGCGTTTCAATTTTACTTTTCGCTGGACCGATCTGGGGATGCGCCTGGAGACGAAGCAATCTCTGGCATTGAACCAATGGCACCACGTGGCACTGACTTACGATGGCAAACGAAAGCCCGCCGGCGTGAAACTTTACGTGGATGGGGTCTCGCAGGAAATCAACGTTCTGTTCAACGAGATGTCGTGGCCGCTGGGAGGCGCCCAACCCTTCCGGATCGGCGCGGGCGAAGGCCCGGAGGACCGCTTCCACGGCGCCATTGCCGACGTGCGGATTTACAACCGCGCCCTGTCACCCGAGGAAGCGAGTGTGCTGCCGGTCATCGAAACCGTGCCGCAGATCGCCGCAATTTCTCCCGCCAAGCGAACTCCCGCACAAGCCCATAAACTGGCTTTTTGCTTTTTGGATCAATACGCTCCCCAGGATGTTCAGGACGCCCGGTACAGTGTGGCTGTAACGCAGGAGGCGCGTGACAAATACTACGCCACCATCCCGACAGTGATGGTGATGAAGGAAGGCCCGCACCGCGACGCCTTTATCCTGAAGCGTGGCGCTTACGATGCGCACGGTGATAAGGTGTCGCCGGGTCTGCCCCACGTGCTGCCGCCCATGCCCGCGAATTTTCCCAACAACCGCCTGGGTTTTGCCGAATGGCTGGTGAACCGCTCGAATCCCCTGACGGCGCGGGTGACGGTGAACCGCTATTGGCAAATGCTTTTCGGCGTCGGCCTGGTGAAGACGGTGGAGGACTTCGGCTCGCAAGGTGACTGGCCGGTGTATCAAGATGTTCTCGATGACCTTGCCACGCGCTTTATGAACAGCGGCTGGAATGTGAAAGCCCTCCTGAAGACGATGGTGATGAGCGCCACCTACCGCCAGTCGTCGCGGGTCACGCCGGAGTTGCTGGAGAGGGACCCGGAGAATCGCCTGCTGGCGCGCGGTCCGCGCTTCCGCCTTCCCGCGCAGGTGATCCGCGACCAAGCGCTGGCCGTTTCCGGACTGCTCGTGGAAAAAGTCGGAGGCCCGCCGGTGATGCCCTATCAACCGCCCGGCCTGTGGGAGGAACTTTCCTTCAGTGGGGAAGCCTACAAGGTCGACGAGGGCGAGGGGCTTTATCGCCGCAGCTTGTACACGTATTGGAAGCGGACCGTGGCTCCGCCCGCCATGGTGACCTTTGACGCCGCCAATCGCGAGACGTGCATCGTGCGGGCGAACCGCACCAACACGCCTCTCCAAGCCCTGGACCTGATGAACGACGTCACCTACCTCGAGGCTTCGCGCAAGTTCGCGGAAAAAATGCTAAAGGAAGGCGGCTCCACACCCGAGGCACGGATTGATTACGCGTTTCACGTGGCCTTGGCGCGGGCGCCGAAGCCGCGCGAGCAGGCGGTGCTGGTGGAGACATTCAATCAATTCCACGCGCGCTTTCAGGCCAAGCCCGCCGACGCCGCGCATTTCCTTTCCGAGGGAAAATCGCCGCGCGACGGCAGCCTGAATACGGTGGATCTGGCTGCGTACACCGCCGTGGCCAGTCTGATTTTCAATATGGACGAAACCATCACCAAGGAGTGAGCTATGGGCCCTCTCGATGAACACGGTCTTCTCATGACGCGGCGGCATTTCTTCAGCCGGAACGCGGCGGGCATCGGTACGGCCGTCCTCGCCACCTTGCTCGGCAAGGATCTGAAGGCGGAGGAAACACCTCAATCTGCGGCGGGCGACCGTCCCTTTCCTGCCTTGCCCGGATTCCCCAACTTTGCGCCCAAGGCGAAACGCGTGATTTACCTGTTTCAATCGGGCGGGCCGTCACAGATGGATTTGTTTGATTACAAAGCGGCGTTGAAGGATAAGCGCGGGGAGGAACTGCCGGCATCGATCCGCATGGGTCAGCGGCTCACCGGCATGACCGCCACGCAGGACCGCCTGCCCGTGGCCCCATCGATCTTCAAATTTGCCCAGCACGGCAAATCGGGCGCGTGGGTAAGTGAGTTGCTCCCGCACACCGCGAACATGGTGGATGACCTGTGCATCATTCGGACCGTAAACACCGACGCTATCAATCACGATCCGGCGGTGACTTTCTTTCAGACCGGAGCGCCCATTGCCGGCCGGCCCAGCATCGGATCGTGGCTCGCCTACGGCTTGGGAAGCGAAAGCAAGGACCTTCCGGCCTTTGTGGTGCTCATTACGCAGGGTGGCACCGGCCAACCCCTCTACGATCGCCTTTGGGGAAGCGGCTTCCTGCCCACCAAGTATCAGGGGGTAAAGTTTCGGTCGGCGGGTGACCCGGTGCTGTACCTGACCGATCCCAGCGGCTTTACCCGCGACGATCGCCGGCTGTATTTGGACGCGCTTGGCAAGCTCAACCAGGGGGCTCTGGAAGATTTCGGCGACCCGGAGATTTCCACGCGGATCGCGCAATACGAAATGGCTTTCCGCATGCAAGCTTCCGTGCCCGACCTCACGGACCTTTCCCATGAGCCCGAGCATGTGTTCAAGCTCTATGGAGATGATGCGCGGAAGCCTGGAACCTTCGCGGCCAATTGCCTGTTGGCGCGGCGCCTGGCGGAGCGCGGCGTGCGCTTCATCCAGCTTTTCCACCGCGATTGGGACCATCACAATGCCCTGCCCGAGGGGCTGCCCAAGCAGTGTAAAGCTACGGACCAGGCGGCCGCGGCCCTGGTGCAGGATTTGAAGGATCGCGGCATGTTGGACGACACGCTGGTGGTTTGGGGCGGGGAGTTTGGCCGCACCGTCTATTGTCAAGGCCGCCTGACCGAAACTGACTACGGCCGCGACCACCATCCGCGCTGCTTTACCATGTGGCTGGCGGGCGGGGGATTCAAACCGGGCATAACCTACGGTGAAACCGACGACTACAGCTACAACATTGTCAAAGATCCCGTCCACGTGCATGATTTGCACGCCACCATGCTCAAAAACCTGGGAGTGGACCACACCAAGTTGACCTTCAAGTACCAGGGCCGACATTTTCGTTTAACCGATGTGCACGGGGAGATCGTGGAAAAGGTTCTCGCCTGAAGTTTACTCCTACCACCGCACCGACCAGCGCCAACAGTGGCCCATGTCTATTATCCTCATGGACAGGCCCTGTACCGGTACAGCTGTACCATTGCAGACATAATGCCGTCTTGACTGGATCCCGGTTGCAGGTGTACAGGTTTAGTTTCCTACCAGGAATGGGAGGCTGACCCATGTTCAGGCATCGTCTCCTGCTCACCTTTGGCTCCCTCATTGTGCTGGGCTGGCTTGGGCTTGCCGCGGTTCGAACTCCCGTGGCGCCAGGAAAGGAGAAAAATCCGTCTCCGCAAGCGGATTCGGTGGCCAAGGGAGTCATCAAATCGGAAGCGAACATGGTTCTGGTCAATGTGATCGTGACCGACAAGCAGGGGAATTATCTCCGCGACATGAAACAGAAGGAGTTCCATGTCTTTGAGGATGGGAAGGAGCAGCTCATCACCAGCTTCAGCCGCGAGGCGGATAGCAGGATGGGTGCGCCCGGGCGTCAGGGGGGCGGGCTGGAGTACGTGGCAGATATTAAGCCGCTTGCTCCCGTGCGCCCTCGTTACATGGTGATTTACTTCGACGACGATTCATTGAGCCCTGAGGGGCAACTGTATGAACGCGATCAAGCGGTTAAATTCGTGGAAAGCACCGCCTCCCCCAATCGGATGGTGGCAGTGATCGATCACGCCGGTACCCTCAAGCTCACTCAAGACTTTACCGCGAATCAAGACCTGTTGAAAAACGCTGTTAAGATGGCAAAATTCTCACCCCTCAACCCGGAGACGGTGCGCAGCATTACCACGATCGCCGAACTCGATGCTCGCACTCGGCTGTGGGGCCTTCGCGACGTGGCAAGAATGCTGGGCAGGATTCCGGGTCGCAAGACCATGCTGTTTCTCTCCGCCGGAATTCCCGCCAACCCCCTGTATCAGTCCTATTTTGATGACGCCATCGATGCGCTGAACAAGGCCAATGTCGGGGTGTACACCATCGGCGCACATGGGTTGCAGGGATTACGAATGGCCTCAGCCGCAACTGGGTCTGCGACTGGTCATGGGGGGGACGGCGCACCCGGCATCCCGAGGGGCCTTCTGCAATTAGCCCAACAGACCGGGGGTTTTGCTTTCTTCAATAACAACGACCTCCAGGGAGGGATGGAGAAGGCCTCCGCAGAAATGGACGAATATTACCTCCTCGGGTATGTCCCGCCCAATCCGGTTCACGATGGGCGCTATCACAAAATCCACGTGAAAGTGGATCGCGCAGGCGCGGACGTCCGCTACCGCAACGGCTATTCCGATACGAAGAGCGCAAACCTCTTGGTGGCAAAATCCGAGGGGCATGTGTTAGAGGCGCGGGCCGCGAGCTTTGACGTCGGCGAAATCCCGGTCAACCTCACCACCCCGTACTTTTACGTCAAGCCCGGCGTCGCGCGCATCAACCTGACCTTGTCAATTCCTGTTTCCTCCATCGATTTCAAAAAGCATGGGGACGACTTCCATTCACAGGTGAACGTTTTGGGAATCGCCACCCGCGACGACGGCTCGGTGGCCGCGCGCTTCAGCGACACGGCGAGTGTGGATTACAAGAAGGATGAGAAGCCGGCCAAAGAGTCCCCCTTTTATTACGAGAATTCCTTCAAAATTGCGCCGGGCGAATACACGTTCAAGCTGGTCCTGAGCGCGGGAGGCGAGAAGTTCGGCAAATACGTGGTACCGCTGGTGGTGGAACCGTTCACTGACCAGGAGTTCACCCTGAGTGGTCCGGCATTCGGCGACGCCGTCGTTACTTACCTGTTAGATTCCGCCGAAATGGACCCAGCGCTGATCGAGGGGAGCGTGCCGATGGTCGCCAATGGCATGCAAATTGTTCCTTCCAGCAGCAATCGCTTTAAGAAGGACAAGCAGCCGGTTGTCTACATGGAAGTCTATGATCCCCTTTTGGCAAGCGAAAATCTGTCCCTGGGATTCCTTTATGACATTGTGAACCGGAAGACCCAGGAGAAGGTCCAAACCTCCAATACGCTCCCCATCAATCAATATGTTCGTCCGGGTAATCCACGGGTTCCTGTGATCTTCAATTTGCTCATCGACAAGCTGCAGCCAGGTGACTATGCGATTGAAATCCGCGCTCGCGATTCCGCCGGTAACATTTCACCTGTGCGGACTGGCGAATTCTCCGTTCAGTAAGGGCAGGAGTTGATTCGAAAATAGCCCCCCTCCTCGCACGAGAAGGGGGGCAGCCCGCACTAAAGGCATGACATCTACTCTTTTGATAGCGACAGGTCGCTTGCGACCACCTGGAAAGCCCCTCCTTCCGAGGGGTTGCCAACGTCCCTTCCAGGAGACAATTTTATTTTCCAAGAAGTTGCATAAGAAAGGGCGACCCGGTAAACTGTAGCTCATCCAAATTTCTGTTTGTATACCGGGGAAGTATGGAAACCGAGCAGCGACGTTCACCTCGTATCATGTTCACTATTCCGGTGAGTATCCGGGGCGTGGATGAAAAAGGGAAGGCTTTCGAATCGATCGGCCGCACGATCACGATCAACCGCCATGGGGCGCGTATCCAGTCTTCCCGCGCACTGAATCCAGGCCAAACCATTCGCGTCATCAATCAAGCCACCAATGCGGAGGCGGATTTCCGCGTCGTCGGCCCCATCTCTCCTCCCCTCAACCACGTAGGCGAATGGGGCGTCGAATGCCAGCACGTGGACAAGGACATCTGGGACATCTATTTTCCTCCCACCCTGGAGGATTCTGATGCCCATGTCCTGCTCGCCTGCCGCAATTGCGAAGGGTTGGCGCTGCAATCGCTCTCGCTAGTGGAAGTGGAAGTCCTGGAGACGGCGGGATTGCTCACCAAACCCTGCCTGCGCTGCGGGCAGTCCACTCCCTGGGGATACCCGAAGCGCTCCTTCGAGGTGGAAACCATTACCTATCAGGCCGCCGTGAAGGAGGCCACCGGCCAGTTCCCCACCTTGGGGACGGAGCGGCGGAGAGCGTACCGGAAGCCTGCACAACTGCCCGTGCGAGTGCGTGATTATTACGGTGAGATCGAAATTACGCAAACCGAAAATGTCTCCCAGGAGGGCTTCTGTTTTTCCAGCGGCCGAAAGTACCTGGTGGGCCAGGGTATTGTGGTGATTTGCCCGTACGATGCCGCTAATGAAAAGCCGGAAGTCCGCGCCCGCATCGTCCGAGTGGAAACCGTGGCTGATCAGAACACTTACGGCGTGCGCTACGAACAAGCCCCGCATTAGGCGCGAAATCCCATAGCCCGCGCAGTGTGGGAAAGCTCGCAGCCCACACCGGAAGAAGCGGTCACGAGATAAACGATCTCAACCGTCAACTGGCGGAGGAAATGCTTTTTACTCCTCCCGGGACTATTGCGAACCGTCTAGTTCTTTCGCCCTTACCCGGAGGGGCACGCCCCATTGATTCCGCACGATGAGTCTCCCTCTCAAACTTTCTCCTTCCGGCAGGAACCATCTCCGTCTCGTCGCACAGTCAATATAGCTTGAAATACTTACCAAAAATTGACTTGACGAAATCTGTATTCCCTGGTACACTTGCTAATAGGCCAGTTCCGACTGGCGGAGAGACCGCGGCCCTAATCAAGGGGTCAGCGTAATCCATACTTAAAAGCAGTGGTTAGTGCTTGGTGGTTAGTGGATAGTATAGGCCACAAGGGGTGGCCAGTGCCAGGTGGTAGGTGTCAGGATTGCCGCTGCACGATCGCCGATTGCAAGGGAGGGGGTGGCGACCTTGTAGCCTGCCATGAGCCTGGGAACGGGCCTGGATGCTGGGGAATGAAGCTGGCTCGCCGATCATTTCTGGACAGGCGCGGGTCGGGGGAAATAACCATGGCTGGAGTTGAAAACGACGACGCAGAATCTGTCCAACTGAAGATTTCCTCAATAGATGTTGATGATAATAAAGCCATTTCGAGGATTCAGCCGGATAGATGAAAATAATTAAGTTATTGAAATTAAGTAAGTTAACCATGAAAACTGGTGTTGCGAAAGATTTCCTCAATAGATGTTGATGATAAAAAAGATAGTTAGCAGCATTTTCCCGGTCCGGGGAGAGTTTTCAAGTCATTGAAATTAAGAAGTTAACGTGATTTACTTGCAAAGCGGTCGAAAAAAACGGGGAGATCAAAAAATCGGGCTCACCGTCCATAAGTTGTTGAAAATTAGTGTAGAAAAAATGTCGGTTTTTGCCTCTGAGCAGAAGTTTATGAAAATAAAGACAGTTAAAATCATTCTGAGCAGAAGTTTATGAAAATAAATGAGGTTATACGGAAATCCTAAATTATGAATGATGTGTATGCATGATCCTTTTCAATGATTCGATGAACCGACGATTCGATGAGCCAACCTGCCAATGGCCAGATGGCCCGATTCCAGGATGAGTGGCGAGTGACGAGTGACGAGGTACAGAGTCCGGGGCGCGGGGACGAAGGTTCGAAGGCGGAAAGGCGGGCAACGCTGCACGTTCACGATCAATGAGGCGCCCGCTCTGCACGTTCACGATCAACCCGGCCGCCCACACCACCTCGCTTTATCGACGGTTTCAGGTGAGAAGATGAACCAAACTACTGACTGCGAAAATCACCAATCGCCAATCACAAATCATTTAATGGCCCCGTGGCCCGATGGTCCGATGAACCGATTTCCCAATGACCCGCTGAGCCATTGGCAAGATTACCGGAAGGCTCTGCACTCGATACCCAGCACAGGACCGCGTCCAACCGCTCCATTTGCACCGGCTTTTCGAGGTAGTCGTCCATGCCCGCCGCAAGGATTGCTTCGCGGTCACCGGCCATGGCCCGGGCGGTCATCGCCACCACCGGAAGGCGCAGACCGGTGATAGCCTCCGCCTTGCGGACGCGGCGCACGGCTTCCAATCCGTCCATTTCCGGCATTTGGATATCCATGAGAACCAGGTCGAACGAATCACGCTCAATGGCTGCCAGGGCCTCCACGCCGTTTCCCGCCACGGCCGTGGTGTGCCCCCGTTTGCGGAGCAGGGCCAGGATCAGGCGCTGGTTTACGCGGTTGTCTTCGACCACCAGGATCTTCATGGGGCGGGCAGGCTTCTCCTTCAACGGCCGCGCCATCCGAACGGGAGCGGAAGCCGCAGGGGCTTCGATAGAGAACCAAAACGTGCTCCCTCTGCCCAATTCGCTGGCGAGCAGGAGTTGCCCGCCCATGGATTTCACCAACTTTTTGGAAATCGTAAGTCCCAGCCCCGTGCCTCCGTATCGCCGGGAAGTGGAGTTGTCCGCCTGCTGGAAAGCTTCGAAGATGGTGTCCTGCTTGTCGGGGGGAATGCCAATGCCGGTGTCGGACACAGCAAACTTGAGTTGGTTCGCCGAGTGGGACACCTGCAAGGTCACGGCGCCTCGCGAAGTGAATTTGATGGCATTACCCAGCAGGTTCACGAGCACCTGCCGCAGGCGGCCCTGGTCAGCAAACACCCAGTCGGGGGCGGAATCTTCGACAACATTCTTCAGCTCGAGCTTTTTCCGCGATGCTTCCCGCCCCAGGATCGAAGTGACATCCGCGATGAAGGGGCGCAGCGCAAATGCCACCGGAACGATTTCTACGCGTCCGGCCTCCATTTTGGAAAAGTCGAGGATGTCGTTGATCAGATTCAGCAGTCCCTTGGCGGAAAGGTCGACGTTTCTGAGGTACTCGACCACGTCCGGCTGTGCCGCCATTTCCAGAGCGAGATGAGTAAACCCAATCACCGCGTTCAACGGCGTTCGCATCTCATGGCTGATGTTGGCCACGAACTCGCTTTTAACGCGGCTGGCCTGCTCCGCGCGCGCCCGGGCGGCGGTGAGGTCGCGGGTGCGCTCCTCCACCGCAACCTCGAGTTGGGCGCGAACTTTCCGTTGCCCGGCCTCGCGCCGCTGCCACCACAGCCAGATGACGCCGCCCAGCAAAAACAGCAGGCTCACCTGGCACGGCCAGGAGAGAAACCAAGGCGGGCGAATCCGGAACTCGAGGAGGGCGGGCTGGCTCCACACTCCCGGGTCCACTTCACCCTGCACTTCGAACCGGTAACGACCGGCGGGAAGTTCGGCGAAGCGTACCTCGCGTGCTTGCGTCTGCACCCACGGGTCGGTGTCGGCGCCGATGCGATAGCGAAAGGTGGGATTTTGCCGGCGATAGGACAGCATCGTGAACCGCAGCCCCAAGGAATGGATGGAGGAATCGAAATCCGTATCCCGTGTGGCCTGATCGTTGCGGAGCACGGAGGTAATCAGGGTTGCCGGCAGGATGAATTTCGGCGAAACCGCCGGATGAAAGCGCGCCAAGCCCGCGCTGGTGCCGATCCAGACGGTCCCATCGGCCTCCGTCAGATAAGCGTGGGCGTTGCAGTCATCCCAGATCAAGCCGTCGGACGTGTCATAGTGCGTCCAGCGATTGCCCTCGTAAACGGCCACACCGCTGTCCGTAGCCTACCAGTGCCGATGGCGCGCGTCAAAGAACTGCGAGTAGACGACATTGCTGGGAAGGCCATCCTCCACCGTGAAGTGCTGCAACTGAACTTTCCCTCCGGTGAGGTCGACGCGCGTGATCCCGGTGGAAGAGAAGTTGTCGATCCACAGCGCGCCATCCGGGCCCATCTCGATGGACTGAATCCAATTATCCTTCAGCCCATCTGCTTTGGTCAGCAAACGCCGCATCGCCCCCTGTTGGATGTAAAGCCCTTTTTTACTGGCGACGAACAGGCTGTTTCCGGCAGTTCGAATATCGTGGACGGGGGTGCCATCAATCGGAAGTGGGACGGGTTCGAGTTTCGTGCCGCCGCGCGAAAGGCGCATGACGCCGCGCGGTGTGGCCACCCAAATTGCGCCGGAGTCGTCGCGGTGGATTTCGTAGATGGCGAATTGGGGAAAGGGTTGAGCCGGAGGGTAGATCACCTTCTTGCCCGTCTGGGGGTAATACCGCAGCAAGCCATTGATGCGGCTTTGGAACGTCCCGACCCAGAGCGAGCCATCCGTTTCCGCGGCCAGTCCATACACGGTGAGCTCGCCCACGGCGTCGGTGCGATGAAATCGCCAGCGGCCGCCCTCGCGCGTGCCCTGGAAAAGGCCGTGGTTGGTGCCAATCCACAGGTCGCCCTGGGCGTCGCGCACGATGCGCCATATTCCCGGATCGGCCAAGCCTTCGTCCTCAGCGAAACCCTTCCACCGGTCGCGTCCCAGCCAGCGGGCCAGACCGTATCCGCTGTAACCGAGCCAGATGGAATCCTCGCGGTCTTCCAGGGCCGCGGTCACGCCGGTATGCCGCAGGCCGCTTTCCACACCGTAGGTCCGGCAATCGTCGCCGCCGCACACCATCAAGCCGGCGTCGTACGGGATCAACATCGACCCGTGACGGCTGGGCACCAACTGCGAGTGGTAAGTGGAATTCAACGTGGGAAGGTTGGGTGGAGCGTGAAAAATGGCGCCAGCCGATTCGCGCACCAGAAGCTTATCGTTGGAGCGAATCCACAGGCGTCCGGCGGTGTCCTCCGCGATGCTCGACCAGCGCCCCGGAGCAACGCCATCGTTACCATCCCACTCGCGCTCGCGTCCGTCGCGAAGCGAGCAGATTACCGAACCGCAGGTAAACCAGATGGTCCGGTCGGATGCCACGTACACGCTGTAGGACCATTTCGGCGAGACGAGGCGGGGCCGCCCTCCACCCCGCAGAGGTATCGACCGCAGGCCGGCCGCCCCGGCCACATACAGCGTCGCCGCGTCGCTCCCGATTGCCTGGCCGCTTTCCAGTTCCGCGCCCTCAAAGCCCGGAACGGGGGCGAAGTGTTCCCCCGTCCACCGAAACAAGCCCAGGCTGGAGCCGACCCAGAACTGGCCATCCGGCGAACTGTACAGGGAGCGCGTGTCGCCCCGGGTGGCGACGGGGTCCGCGCTGAAATGCTGAAAGCGGTCGCCATCGTAACGGAAAAGTCCGCCCTCCGTGCTGACCCAGAGGAAACCTTCATGGTCCTGGTGCAGGGCGAGGATGGTGGGGTTGGTCATCCCCAGGTCGGCGCCGTACGTCTGGAATTTCCAGTGCTGTGCCTGCGCCGTCAAGGCACAAAGCAGCCAACCCGCACTGAAAATCCAGACACGCGGCCTCATACACACCCGTTCTCTTTATCGGTCGAACCTGCATGGTGCTTAAGTCCTATGGGACGAATCCGGTACGGGCTTTTGGGTCCGTTCGGCGAAACCCCCGGAAGTCCTTTGCTAACGGCCTTTCCCGGCACACTTCATGGCCTTCATGATGAATTCGCTGATCTCGGGGCGAACCTGCCAATTCTGTTTCGGCCCCTCCGGCCAATTCCCCTGGTCGGCGTACATTTTATTCAAGCCTTTCTGGATTTCCGGGTCGCCGCCCGTGAAACCCTCCACCAACTTCTTCCAGCGAGCCGCCAGGGCCTGCGCCTTCTCCCCGGCGGGATCTTCGCCCAGCGACGCTTCGATATCCGCGAAGAGTTCCGCCCACTGCTTGCTGACTCGCTCTTGCAGTTCCGGCGACCACAGGGATTTGCGCGCCTCCACTTTGGCCTGGCCTTCCTCGCTGTAATATTTCTTTGTCCACTCCATGTCCTTTTGCATCTCAATCTCCTTTATGATTTGTTTGAACAAACTCCAGTCCGGTTTGCGCCGGGGGCGGAACGATCGCGCCGCTTCGCTGATGGCGGCAATGGCCCGGTCGAGCCGGCGGCGCTTTTCGGCCAGCATGCGTTGCTGGCGCCGCAGCGTATCCGGCAGGGCCGTATCGTCCTGAAGCAAGTCCCGGATTTCGCTCAGGGGCAATCCCAGAAACTTCAACACCACAATCTGTTCCAGCCGCGCCAGGTCGCCGTCCGTGTAGAGCCGATAGCCGCTCTCCGTGCGCCGGTTGGGTTTGAGCAAACCGATCTGGTCGTAATGATGAAGCGCCCGAACCGTGACGCCGGCCAATTGGGCAAACTCGTGAACGTGGTACGGACCCGAGGTATGAGGTTTCAAGGTTGCCTCCGTGAAGATGATCAGCCCTGACGTTACGTCAGAGTCAAGAGATTTCTTTGACCTTTTTTTGAGAGACGGCCAGGCAGTTCCGGCCGTTGGTGGGACAGGCAGATGTGCAAACAGTGTATGAACCGGGAAAGGGCTCAGCAGGCAGGGCGAATACGCCGGGCATGTCGCGCGGCGGAGCCGCAACCAACGCGTCTCGTAGGGGCTGGGCTTGCCCTGCCCTTGTCGTTTGTCCGTGCTGTGATACGAGGGCAGGGCAAGCCCAGCCCCTACGAGACGCTCAAATTGTTTGCCAAGAAAACAAGAATGTACGGTATTGCTATGCGGAATTGGGCGCGCGACGCATTCGACTGCTTACTGCCTACCGCCTCCTGCCGACTTTCTCTAGCGCTCTCCCCACTTCAACTTCTTCTGGAGAATCTCGAAGTATGGAGTGGAGGGCGGCCGAACCAATTCCACGAAGGAATCGGCCTTGCGCATTCGCACCAGGTCTTCACTGTGGGCGGCGATGCCCACTTGGCCGTCGACGGTCAGGTAGGCGGCCTCACGCTGACTCTTCACCGCCACCTCGATCTTCACGGAATTGGGAAGCACCAGCGGCCGATGGGTAAGGGTATGCGCGCAAATGGGAGTAACCAGAAACGCTTCGACGGAAGGCGTGACGATGGGGCCTCCCGCCGCCAGCGAATAAGCCGTCGACCCCGTGGGCGTGGACACGATCAAGCCGTCCGACTTGTACGTGGAAACCAGTTCGCCGTTCACGCGCAGCTCGAAGTCGAAAATCCGCGCGATGGCGCCTTTGTTCAACACCACGTCATTCAAGGCCAGGAAGGGGGTGAGGATTTCATCGGCGCGAATCAGTTCGCCCTCAATCTGCACGCGACGATCGGTCTGGTGCGTCCCGGCCACCACCATTTCGAGCGTGGGATACAGTTCTTCGCGGGTGATTTCCGTGAGGAATCCCAGGCCGCCCAGGTTCACCGCCAGAATGGGAACCGGTTTGCGATTCAGGGCGCGCGCCGTGGCCAGCAGAGTGCCGTCTCCACCCAGCACGATCAGCAAATCCACCTGTTCGGGCATTTCGTTGCGCGTCAGGCAGTGCTCTTTCGTCTTCATGATGGCCCCGGTTTCCCGGTCGATGAATGCGTCGATGCTGCGTTCGCGGAGCCATTCGAGCAAATCCGGCACAATCTCGCGGATTTCCACCTTCTTCGGTTTGGAGATGATGCCGACGTGTTTAAGTGGAGTTGCCATCGGTGAAGAGCATTTTAGCAGGATTTAGGATCTAGGATTTAGGATCTAGGAGGCAGGATCAAGGATTTAGGATTCAGGATTTAGGCGGTAGGATTTAAGAGCCAGGGCTGCGGGCGTTACATGAGCGCCAGTTCCGGTTTCCTAAATCCTAGATCCTAAATCCTAAACTCCTAATCCCGCTTCCAATTCGCATGGACCAAGAACTCGCGGTTTCCCTCCGCACCCAATATCGGACTTTCCATGGAGGCCAACTGGCTGAACCCCAGTTCCAGCAAATGGCGCGAAACTTTGGCGACGGCCTCCTGCTGCTGCGCCGGGTCGCGCACAATTCCGCCTTTTCCCACCTGCCCTTTGCCCACTTCGAATTGGGGTTTCACCAGAACCACCAGGTCGGCGGCGGAGGCGAGCAGGGGAACGAGCGCGGGCAGGATCAGCGTGACGGAGATAAAGGAGACATCCACGGTCACCAGTTCCGCGAGCGTTCCGATGCGATCAAAGGTGAGGTAGCGCGCATTGGTTTTTTCCATGACGACCACGCGCGGGTCGCGGCGCAATTTCCAGTCGAGCTGATTGGTTCCCGCATCCACGGCGAAGACTTTGCCCGCCCCGTGCTGCAGCAGGCAATCTGTAAAGCCGCCGGTGGAAGCGCCGACGTCGAGGCACACCTTCGTATCGGGATTGATGCGGAAGTGCTCCAGCGCTCCCTCCAGCTTCAGCCCGCCGCGGCTCACGTACTTGGGGGCCTCGCCCAGCAAGCGCAAAGCGGCCCGCGTGTCGACGAGGGCGCCGCACTTCTCCTTCTTCTGCTCGTCCACCAGGATTTGCCCCGCCAGAATGAGACCTTGCGCCTTCTCGCGGGAATCCACCAGCCCCCGGTCGACGAGAAGGCGGTCAAGGCGGACTTTTTGCGAGTGGCTGCTCATGATGAACTGTCAGCCTACCGCCGTTGTAGGAAGAAAGAAAGGGGAGAGGATGCAGGATTTAGGTAGTGGTGCAATTTGAAATTAAATAGCAGGGCAGAGTGGCCAATCTCCATCACGGGCGTTTCTCAGGAATTAGAACCTATGCCTGCGTAAGACTGGCGACTTAAATTCGGATCGAGTAAATCCGTCGGAACGTAGCTACTTGTCTGGCGGCACAATGAAGGAAAAGAAAGCCACGTGGATTTCCTTCTTGGGAACGAAATTCGTTTCGTGCACTAGGAGGTGATCGGCATCCGGCTTCTTGATCGGTCCGTCCCAGCATAAGCTAACGTATTGCACCCCGACCCCAGCAACATGCGGTGAATCTCCTCGTCTGTCGATGATCAAGGTGAAGTCTTTAATTGGAGTTTTCCAAGAATTGGCGGTCGTCAAAATATAGTCTACCCAAGCCATCCCCAACGGCTCTTCGCCGGCCTTGTAATTCTTAGTCTCTTGGTCCGTCAGTCCCTTCTGCAACGATGGGTCGACGCACGCATTCTTAATTTGACCGCGGATATCAAAGGGGTGTGGCTTCTTGGGGTCTAGGTCGCGTGCGGAGATCTCCTCGAATCCAAAGCTCGGCGTGTATTCATGACGAACATGCAGTACTTTGTGAGGCGGAAAGGTCTGCGTCCAGTAATATGTCTTCACATCATCCCACTCTGGCAATCCTGGTGGAGAGTCATCAGGTCCAGAGATCAATCCCAAGCGAATTAGCTGATCGCGTGGCCCCTTGGAAAGCTTAGTGATTTGACCTGTCGGAGTTCCCGCCTGGTCCATATTGAAATGACCGAATGATGCGATATCAATCCCAAGGCTCTTGAGCAAATCAGTGTAATCTTTGTCGCGTAGTTTCGCTCGGACTTCGGTGGCGTACTTCAATTCCTTGCCTTCGACCCATAAACGAAAGTCGTCGAAATCCCTTCGGCCGCCGGCATCCATAAACCCAACATCGTAAGGAGGAATTGGAAAGGCCACTTCGGTCGTGATGTTCTTATCCGTCTGGTTCAGGAATTCGTATTCAACTGTAACTTTGGCCTCAGTAATCGTGAGGCGCTCCTTTTCCATGGAGATGTTTGCCTCCCGGCGCAACTGAATTCCACCGATTGCTCTCGACGCCGCGCTGTCATTGCCGAGCACAAGAGTGAAATCGCTGCTGGCCAAAATGAGCGCCGACATGAACCAAGCGTGTTTGCGAAGTAGCTTCATCGATGCGAGTTGCCTGACCGAACGGCCACCGGACAGACCAGTTTGGGCCGGACCAGACGGCATCCATATATCACAAAGAAGGCCGAGTTTGAACCCATATCACGCGACCGCATTTCCACTGCCTAATAAGCAGGTGTAGCGCGGACCTGTTTTGTAGGTCCGCGGCTTGTACCTTAGAGGCGAGGAAAGGCCGCGG
>Ga0326728_10002623_pt1 | contig 59094 bp, 47 predicted proteins | sample MB3enrmetagenome_FD_207602 | JGI IMG/M metagenome (GOLD analysis project Ga0326728, IMG submission 207602) | Lab enriched peat soil microbial communities from McLean, Ithaca, NY, United States - MB31MN | ecosystem: Environmental > Terrestrial > Soil > Wetlands > Peat | place: USA: New York... | reverse complement strand
AACTTTCCCCGCCAGGAGACGTGCCCCGGTAAATCTTGTACTCGTTATTCGACCACCCGCCATTGCTGACTGGCGCGGACCAATTCAGTACGACGTAATCTCCACCCCCGTGCCAAGTTGCCGTGAGACCTTGCGGGGAGCTTGGGACCGTCCCGCATTGCCCTGAAGATGCTTCATTCGACGCGGAACTTTCACCAACATTATTCACGGCGGTGACATAATAATAATACGTCGTCCCGGCGGTTATACTGGAATCTGTTTGAGTAATGGTCGTACCCGTCCCATAATTATATCCCCAGAAACTTTCCCCGCCAGGAGACGTGCCCCGGTAAATCTTGTACTCGTTAATCGATGATCCGCCATTGCTGGCTGGCGCGGACCAATTCAGTACGACGTAATCCCCACCCCCGTGCCAAGTTGCCGTGAGGCCCTGCGGAGGGCTTGGAACTGTTGCGCTGGTGCCTAAATCAGAAACGGGGACGAGATATTTGCTTTTTTGAACTAGAGAATTGCTGTTTGATAGAGCAGGTAATAGACTTCCAATGCTCACGCCTATGGAAAGCATCAATAAGAATATGATTGTAGTTTTATCTCGTATTTTCCCTTGGTGATGCATTTAGAACCACCTTCCTTCGATTATCACGCGGGAGGCCCTGCTTGAATCACTTCGGCGTGATCTGGAATTTTTTCCTGGAATCTCGATCAACCTTCCATCTCGATTGTCTGAACGTGAAAAAATGGATTAATTACTCCTCTGTATCAAGGGTCACATCGAGCCGTTTCAGCTCGTCCTTGGCTTCCTCGATGAATTCCGTGATTTCTTGCTTCTTTTGCTCGTATTCTGCCCTGTCGATCGTGTTATCCACGAGCTGGTCTTGGAGCGCCGCGAGTTTTTGCTTGAGATTCTTGATGCGACTGTTAAGCTGCTTCCGCTGGGCAACGACATCGCCGCTGATGCTCTCGACGTCGTCCGGCGCCTTAATCCCGAGGATGTTGAATGACTCGATCTCCAAGCCGTATTGCACGAATTCCTCTGTCACCTTCGCCGTGATCTCGTCGATGACCCGCTCCCGGTCCTCGAGCAGGATGCAATTCACGCTGTAGAGCTTGAAAATGTCCCGAAGGGAGGTCAGGATGAGCGATGTCATCCACGCCTTCAGGTCCTTCACGCTCCATTCCTTCTTGCCCGCGACCACGTTCGTGTAGAAGGTCTTGGCATCGGTGACCCGCGCCTTCAGGTCGCCGTGGAGCCCGACCATGCAGCCTTCCTTGGTCGGGATGCCCGCCGTGCGCGGGACGCCCCAGGGCAGGTCCACCAGGGATGTGTCGATCCACACGATCTCCGTGCCCTTGATGCGGGCTTGCTTGTCGATCGCGTAGACGCCACCGCCGAGGGCCCCGACGAGCTCGCCCTTGTTGTAAAACAACGCCTTCTCGTAATCTTTCACGGCGAAATATTCTTTCTGCTTGATGCTTTCTCCTTCCTTCGGAAATATGTGCACAAGTTTTTGATCTTCCCCCGTTCCCTTCCGTTGCCAGCCGATGATGCTCGGGTCATCGTCCTTGATCTTGTCCTCTTTAATTTTCTTAAACATTTTGATTCAGATCTTCATATTGGTGATTGATGTTATGTGATCATGATTGGTATCCTTTCTCGGGGCGAGTTCACGCGTACCAGCATTCTCCTTCCAGCAAGGATTTGGAATGCCGGAAGATGCCGTTTTTCTCGAGGGACCGCACAATTTCTTCGACATAGTCCAAGTCCAGCCCCGTTGTCGAGACCATGTCCGCCAAGGTGAATTTTTTCAACCCGTGGCCGGTGCTCACGACGCGCTGCTCGTCCTTAGAATAGTCCCGGGCCTTGAACTGCACGACCTTCAAGGAGCGGCCGTCGTCGTCCTCAAGGACCGTGATGCCCGGGATGTAACCCGCCGCGCCGAGCTCGGTGGCCACGCGTTCGACATCCTCGATTTTCACGTTGATATCGGGCAATTCATCCCGGACCAGCTGGAACAGCGAGAAGAGCGGCATCGCGTCGTGGAGCTCTATCGAATTTCCATCCACGTTCGTCTCGCCTTGATCGATACGGGCGGTCACCTTCAGGACGAAGTCCTTGATCTTGGCATCGTTCGCGGGCAAATCGATCGACTCCGACAGCAGATCCTGCATGGCCTTGATCCCCTGCTGTTTCTTGTCGAAATGGCGCACCTGATCCTTGGACAGCAACGGCGCGTCGGGGCTGACCGATTCCCGGTCGTAGACGAGTCTCGTGGCTAGCCGGAGCTCTTCGCGGATGGTTTCGGCAAGCGTGGCGGCGGCACCTCCATCGCTTGATTCCAACAGGGACTGGAAATTCCATACCATAGCCGCGATTCGTTTCGTGCCATTGGCGAGCATGGCATCGAGCATATAGACCTGCGCGAGCATGTGCTGTTCATCCTTGCTTGACATATTCGTTGGCGCCTTGCCGAGTTTCTTGAGCCTGAACAGGGCAAACGGGTCCGCGGGGAGCGTGGCGACGCGTTGCTTGAGAAACTTGAGCCGAGCTATGGCGAAACCGGTGAAGTCTTCCAGGTTCGGGTCGCCCAGCTCGATGACGGCACCGAGTGCTCTGCTGAGATCAATAAGGAGCGTCGATATCCCCTGCTCGATGGCGCCCTGCAATTCCTTGCACCCCCGCGAGAGCACGTCTTTCTCGTCCGGAATCTTCACGTTCTTGAGCAACGCCTCGACCGATGGCGAGGGCTCGGCCGTCGTCACGGCGCTGGATTTTTGCTGTCTCATCTTCTTCACACCGTGTCGCTGCGCCATCCAAGGACGGGCGTGCCGACATGGGCGAATTCACGTTAGTAATAGCCGCGATCTCACCCTTCTGCTGTCCAGTAACCGCCAAGTGCCTTCTTATCGGAAATGGATGTCCCTAAATGGGCAAAGGACAAGTCAGTCGGAACTCCTATAAAAGTATTGTATTTAACAGCAAACCACGACAATCGTCCATTCGATTGATTCGACTCACGAGTTCAAAGAGATGAGATTATCGACCATGTACAGGATGGATTCGTTCACGTTGAAGCCCGTGCGGGAAGACGTCGGGATGTAGGCCATGAAGCCATTTTCTTGCGCGATCTTGTCCGCGTAATCGTTCAGGCTTTCCAGGTCCTCTGGTGGAACGAGGTCAAGGTCTTCCCCGATCAGGACGATGGGGATCCCGTTTTTCGATTTGCTCCTGATGAGTTGGGCCCATTTAGCAATCTCGATGAGTGTCTGGACGCGGGCCATGTCGAACATTATGAACGCACCCGATACGCCTGGCACGTAATCGTCGAAAATGAACCGGAACCGAGTGTTTTTAACATGTTGTTGGCCATTAACCAGCAGGCCACGAGCTGCTTTCCGAAAAAACCATTACTTTCCTGAAATTTAGCATATAAGTTAGGAAAATCGGGGTCGTTCATGTTATTAAGCACGAAATCCCTCGGAACCGATACAGGGTACCGTTCACCGATATCTCCTTGTAACACATCGGAAAAGAGAAGACTTGGGCTGGGCCATTTCTTGGTGACCGAGAACGGACAGGCATGGTTCTCTGGCAATCGATGCACGAAACAATATTGATTGCCGCATGATTGGCAGGTAAATGGCAATAATTCGGAACCTGGACAACCCGGCGCATCGCAAGGGAAGTATTTCGTGTTCCTGATGACCACTGCCTTTGCATCCTCATCCGCATCTTGAGGTGCCGGTCTTGCTCTTTCTCCTTCTTGCTGGCAATATAGAACGAACTCTTGGGCGAACACGTCTCTCGAAAGGCCGACGGGCCATTCGATCAGGTTGCCTTCAAGATCGAGCGCCATCAGGTTGCTCAGGGCGTCCAGCCCCTCGATCTTCTCGATCTTGTTTCCACCGAGGTGAAGATTTTGAAGTTTGCCAAGTCCGTCCAAGCCTTCTATTTTTGCGATTTGGTTTTTGTGAAGGTCGAGCGTTTTCAGGTTGCCAAGCGCGTCCAAGCCTTCGATTTTCTCGATCTCGTTCTCTCCGAGGAATAACTTTTGCAAGTTGCCCAGCGCATCCAGCCCCTCGATTTTTGCGATGTGATTTTTGTGGAGATCGAGCCTTTGCAGGTTGCCCAGCGCGTCCAAGCCCTCGATTTTCTTTAGCTGGTTCAGGTCGAGGTCGAGCTCCTTCAAATTCTCCAGCGCGTCTAATCCTTCGATCTCGGCGACGCTCTTGATGGCTTGACAGGTCAATTTGAGCGCCCCGTGTTGATCGACATTGAATGATCTTCCCTTCACCTGCACGGACATGCCAATTTTCACCAATTTATGCTTCTATATCGGGCACGTGTGCTTTGTCAAAGCACTCTCGTTCCTCATTTCTTCCCTTGAGATACACCTGCTTCCTCTTCGGGTGCCGATCCCTCGGACGGCCGCGATGGATCCAAGGGCCTGCCACACGACCAGCACGTGTTGTAGGTCGCGGCGACCGCATCGTAGCACGCCTTGCAGTAGAACGTGCCGCAGCCGGGGCAGATGAACGCGTGGCTGTCGACCGGCCCCTTGTGGACGATGCACAGGTGCGACTCCTTGAAAACAGCGATGTCCTCGCCAGTGTCCATAGTCCTGGCCTGCTGGCGCATAAGACTTTCCCATTTCCGCCGGGCACGTTCGACGGTTTCCAGTGAAGTTGACGCACCCGAGCCAGCTTGGTCATCTTCCTTCTTGGTTTCGGAATTGTTCTCTTGGAAGGATACCACTTCCTCGGGGACATTGGTATCCTCCTTCTTGATCCCAGAATTGTCCAGCGAGGCAATGAAATCGTCTTTACGTCCGCCTTCAAAATCCACGAAGTTACCATCTATTGTAAAACCATACTCCATGGCCCAATCCACGATACGTTCATTCAAGATCGCCTCATCTATGCCGAGGATCTGTGCCATACGGGAGATATTCACCTTCTTAGAGACTTGAATGAGCTTCCTAAGTTTGCATGTACGAGCCTGTTCTTTTTCTTTTTCCTGTTTGCAATAACGGACGATTTCTCTGGCACTTGATCTAAATGACAGACCGGCGGGCCACGCGATCTCGTTTTCTCGAGATCGGTTCATACCAGGAGGGAAACAGAGGTCAATTTCCTCAAGGTTAACAAGCTTGTCCAACCCTTCGATCCTGGTGATCTGATTCTCTAAAAGGGAAAGACCCTGCAGATTGATCAGGTTGTCAAGTCCCTCGATTTTCGAGATCCGGTTACCACGGAGGTCGAGTTGCTCCAAGTTACCCAAGGCGTCCAGCCCTTGGATCTTGGTGATTTGGTTATCTTCAAGGACGAGCCACTGCAGATTGCTCAGATTATCAAGTCCCTCGATCTTCGTGATCTGGTTTTCAGTAAGGTCAAGTTCAATCAGGTTGGTCAACGCATCCAGCCCCTCAATCTCTGCGATGCTCTTGATGCCCATATTGTTCAACCTGAGCACGCCATCTGCCTCGACTTCAAAAGATTCTCCGTTCACTCGCACGGACATTCTAATTTTCACCGTTCCGCGATTATGTATCATGCAATGATAAGCACTTTTGAATTGGGGACACGACCAAGGAAAGAGCCAAGACGGTCAAGAAGCCTTCGACCTTCGCGTGCTTTGTGAATTCAACCTTTTCCTTTTTGGTATTTTGTTTCATCACTCCTCATTCCTTCTTGATCTTGGTCTCGTGGTTCGTCTTGCTAAACGTGAACGTCTCATCGACGAACGAGTCAAGGGTGCGCTCGTGCGAGATGATGATCATCTGGTGCATCCCGAGCCGCTCGAACACGACCTGCATGCGGTTCACCTGCTCGGCGCTGAACCCGTCGGTCGGCTCGTCTAGGATGAGCAGGTCGCGGGTCTTCACGTCGGGATACTTCTCAACGATGACCTTGTCCAAGGCCAGCCGGTAGGCCAAAGCCAAAGCAGACTTCTCGCCGCCGGACAGGTCCTCGGGGGGCGAGTCGTGGCCGTTGACCCGCACGACGGGCTGGAAGTTGGCGGGGTCGATCTCCACGTCGATGGTCTCTTCCTCGACGAGCAGCTTGAACCATTCCCTGAAGTGGTCGTTGAACTGCTGGGCGGTGCTGGCGAGGAGCTCCCGCTCGATGTCCCGAACCAAAGCGGGGAAAGAGCCGGTAAGCCAAGCCCGCACGTCCTTGGTGTGTCCGATCTTGCGTTCCAGATCGGCCTTGAGGGCGACGTTGGCCTCCAGCGTGGCGAGGTCGGTCCTGAGCTGGGCGAGCGCCTGCTGGCCCGCGCTCTCCACGCGCTCGAGACGCATGACCTCGGCTTCGCCCGCGCTCAATTCATTCTTCCGGGCGGCCAATGCCTGTTCCAGCTCGGCTCCCTGCGCCCTGAACGCGTCGATGTCTGCAATGGCGTATTGCTCGAGGACGGCGGCGATCTCGGCGTTCGTGGTGGAGATTTCCTGCTCGAGGTCAACGATAGCGCTCATGATTGCATCCCGGGACCGCTGTTTCTCGGCGAGCAAGGATGTCAGGCTGTCGAGCTTGACAGTGATTTCCGCGTAGGTGCGGGCTGCTTTCTTGGTGTCTTCCAAGGTGAAAATCTCGGCTTCTAGCTGGGTGATCGTGGCCTCCGCGTCGGCGAGATCCTGCTGCGCTTGGGCCAGCTCCGCATCGAACCGTTCCCGCTCGTGGATCGTTTGGCCGCACAGCGAGCATTGGCCCGTTTCCAGCAAGCTCGACACGTTGCTGATGCTCACGCTGATCGAGGCGCTTCTTGTCTTCGCCTCGAGCAGGCTCGCACGTGCCGCCTTGAGCTGCTCCTCGGCTTGCGCCTCGATGACGGCTGGCTCATCTCCAGGCTGGGGGACTTCCGCGATCTGGGTTGTCATCGTCTCGAGCGCTGCGATCGCGTCGGTTAACTTCGATTGGTTGGCGCGGATCTTTTTCGTGGCGGCATCGATTGCCACCTGCTTGGATGCTATCGCGTTGGCCTGGACCGTGTAGCCGGTGACATCGGCCTGCGCCGCATCCCGCGCCGCCGCCAGCCCGTCCCGCGTCGACCGGGCCTCGCCAAGCGCGCCGCTCGTGGATTCCAAGGTCCGTTCCTGCGCGGCGATCGCTTCCTGTTTATCCGGAATCTCCGCTTCGGGGTTGCCGATCGAGGCCAGTTGCCGGTCCGCAGCGTCGACTTTGAGCCGCAGGCCATCATCGGCTGCCTTCACGTTGGCCAAGGCGGTCTCGTACTTCACGATGTCGAACACCTCCTTCAGGATCCCGAACCGCGCCTCCGCGGGCTCCCACAAAATCTCCTTGACCTGCTCCTGCGGCGTGTAGACCGTGTAGCGGAACAGCGGGATCGACTTGGCGTTCTGGTAGCGGATGACCGAGTACCCGAGGATTTTCAGGATCTCCACGCGCAGCTCTTTCGCGGAGTAGGGCGTTTTCACCCCGTCCGAGATCAGGAAGCCCTTCTTGCCCTGGTTGATGGTCTCGCTGCCCTTCGCCTTTCCCTTGCCCGCCGTCTTCTCGATGTCCCGCCGCACCGTGTAGTCGTGGCCATCGATGGAAAACGACAGCTCCACGAACCCCCGCTTCTCGCCACGCCTGAGCAGGGATTCCCCGCCAAGATCGCCCGCGTCCAAGATGCCGAACAGCGCGAATTCGATGGCCTTCAGGACCGACGACTTTCCACTCCCGACGTCCCCGAAGAACAGCATCGTGCCCGGCGGGAAGTCCTGCTGCATGCTGGCGATGCTTCGGATGTTCTCGAGCGTGATGGATGTGAGTTGCATGCCGGTCGCCTCACTCCGTGATGTCGAAGATGGCCGCGATGTCCGCTGCGATCTTCGCGTTGTAGTCCAGCTTCTTCGTACCTTCTTCCTGCTCCTCCCCGAGCACGCGCATGACTTCCACTATCTTGGCGGAGAAATCCTCGGGGGTGAGGCCCTCGATGCTGGTGCTTTTCACGTGCTCGGCGATGAATGCCGCCTCGATATCTTCCTTTCGATTTGCGGCCTGCTGGAGCTTGGTCGGCGCATACTCGGCCGACGACAACTTGGTGCTATTAACAAGGGTCTCGTAGGCGCCGGCTTCCGCGGCCTTGGCCACGATGTCCTCGGAGTGGATATCGGAAATCTTGCCAGAAGCGAGCGTTCCTTGGAGTCGCACCGTCACGATCATATCCTTCACAGTCGCCCCGGTAATCACGTCGTCGATGGCCTGCAACGCCTCGGAGACGGTTAGGCCGTCGCACTCTACCAAAAGGGGAAGCGTCTCCTTCACGTTCACGGGCACCCACCGTACGGCCAAATCATCTTGGCTGGCATCAGTATTGACATTCCCTTCAACGATGCAGAAACCACCGGCGTGATTTTCCTCGAGCTCCAGAAAGTCGACCGGGAACAGGCTTCCAGGATAGATCACGTTGTTGTTTTTCTCGATCGCCATTGACTGGCCGTTCCGCAACTCCCAAGGGATCGTCTTGTGGATGTGGCCACCCGCATAATAGCAAAACCCACCCGGGAGCATTCCCCTGGCCGCGAGCAGGTCATCCCCGCGCGTTTCGTGCTTGAGATCGGCCATGGCCGTGTGCAACACGAAGATCTTGGGGCCTTCCTCGGCCGCCGCCGCATCGAGGTCGAGCCGTTCGTAATCCTTGACTTCCAAGCCGCGCTTCCGGGCGCGCAAGCCCGCGAGCTTGATGCCCGTATTCGGGTCTTGCGTGAAATCGAGCTGAAGGCGTTCGTCGTCGGTTTCGTGGGCGTGGGACACGTTCGTGAACAAACCCGCCGACACGAGCGGGCGCACCATGGACTTGTTGGAGACCGAGAAGTCGTGCGAGCCCATGATGCCGTAGACCGGGATGCCCCTGTCGGCCAGTTTCTTGAACCCGCGGGTCGCCGTGTCGACGGCCTCAACCGCCGGGTCGCTGGTGTCGTAGAGGTCGCCACTGATGACCACGAAATCGACTTGCTCGTCGAGGATCCTGTCGATAGCCTGCTCGAAGGCCTGGTAGACGAGCCCCTTCAGCGATTCCTTGCGCCAAGCGCCGAGGTGCGCGTCGGCCACGTGCGCGAACTTGACATGCATGTTGATTCCCTTCGTGATGGTAGGTTCATTCGCCCTAAATGATCAAGGGCTGTCCATTTCATGGACAGTCACGGATGATGATGTAAGCACGACTTTGTACACGATATATCAAAATGGAACATCGTGTGCCACGGGGTCGTGGACACCTGGCACGCCTGTCGTACAGGCGTGTACGACAGGACACGCCTGAATTTACCCGAACTCGCGTGAATTTACCCGAACTCGGGTTAATTCACGCTCTGGCATTCCAAAGTGCAGGCGAAATCAAGGATTTTGGTCACTTTTTTGTTGGATGAGCAAACGTGCAAGGGCTTGTGTCTCGTAAACGATTCGCACGTTCATATCTTAAATACTACTTGATTTCCAAATCCGAAAAAGTCACAGAAGATGAAGGGGGAGACTTATTTTCCCTTTGGCTTTCCAGCGCCTGCCAAGGCGAAAATTCCACACGGGATGATTAATAATGCGCCCCAGCCGATCTGCCAAGAAAGCGTCCACGAAGCGAGGAGGGCGTTAATCGTAGTGCTGCCATAGAGTGGCATCGTTTGGATGCTAGGAGCGAGCAATGCGATTGCGTTGATATCAGTTTTCAAGTCTGTATTTGTATATGGATACCCAATTATCAACCACAGCACGACAAGGACGAAGCCAGCGAGCATCAACAATCCGCCGAGGATCGCGGTTCCTCGCTTGGGAATGACAGCTATAATACCGCCTACCAATATCATGATGCCAGGAAACATCTTCAAGACAACATTCTGTCCGTTTGCCACGGCCACAGATTCCGTTAGAGCCGGCAAGATGGGAACATTAAGGTTTGACGTGAATCCGCAGAACGCGTTTATCCAGATCGAGCCCGATACGCCGGTTCCTGACACCGAGAAATTCCATATCCCAAAGAAACCGACGAACATTCCGAGGAACACAATCAAGATGGCAAAGATTCCACCGATGATTGACAATGCTTTTGCCATTGTTTTTGTCACGTTTCAATTCTTGAATTCATATTCGGATTAACGAATATGAAAGTACGCGCCGTATATGAAAGTACTCACCATTGTGGACGTGGCGGCCCGGCTTTTGTATCGCATTCCCGCAATCCTTGCACGACCCGTTCCGAGCTACCTTATCGGAAGGAAATGATTTCAGACCAATGCTGGCCGTTTTCCACGCGTCTTTCTGCACGTTGGTGACCGAGTCGTCCGCGATCACGACGAGGCCATCGGCAACCAGCGCCTGTAACTGGTTGGCGAGCATCTGCCTGTTTCCGTCCTTCAAGGCCCGGTAGCCAAACACCCGGGCGACCCTTGAAAACAGCTCGTCAGTCTGCATGCTCATGGTCTCGTTCACGAGCAACGCCATACACCCCTGCAACTCTGGCGGGGAAATCTGGTCCAGCTCCCTCGGATCCTCGGCACACTTCTTGCTCACCCGGATCGTGCCAGGTTGAAAGTAACCGGGATAGTAGAATTCGCAGTTCGCAGTTAAGGTTGGATAATAAACTGCTTTCTTTTCTCCCTGAGGAGATAAAGAACTGGATTAAAGAGCTCCAGAAGAAGGGATGTATAGTTTATCAGTAAATGGGGCATTAACAAATCCACGGCGTTTGCGGCTGATGGGCGATTGGGGTTTACAACCCAACGGTTCCTTGTTTTATTTTCTTCGCCGCCTTTTTTGCAGGTGCCTTCTGTGGGGGCGCCGCCGCGCGGGATGTCGCCGTGCTCGCGTTCCGCAGCCACGCGATCGGGACCGGAACATACCCCTTGATCGCCTGCAGGTCGCCCTCGTCGAACTCCCACGCCTCGGTGCCCGGGTCCGACGGCAGTTGCCCCTTCCCGATCCCCGCTGGGATCTGGCGGAACGTCGGCTCGTACCTTGGGTGCAGGGGGAACGTCACGCTCACCTTCCCGGCGTGGCGCGCCAGGCGCACGTCCAGCGGGTCTTCGGTCGTTCCCGTGGAGTCGTGCCACCTGAACTCGACTGCCTCCAGCCCCCCGAGCTCGTTGGCGGGGAGCAGGGTCGCCATGCTGTTGCAGTAGTGGAACGCGTACGTGTGCAGTTTCTCGGCGTAGCCCATGATCTCCCGGTCGGTCGGGATGTAGGACAGCAACTCCTTGGAGCAGATCACGACGATCTTGTGCTTGGCCCGCGACGTGAGCACGTTGAACCGGTTCAGGTCGTAGATGAATTCCTCCTCGGCGGCAATCTGGTCCCGGTCCGAGATGCCATACGACGCGACGATCAGCTCCCGGTCCGAGCCCTGGAATTTCTCGACCGAGTAGACCGTGGCCTTCAGCTTGGCCATGAGCTCGTGCGGCGCGAGCAGCGTGTGCCGGGCGCCGGACCCTGCCAGCCCGTCGTAGATCTTGCGGATGATGATCCGGCCCTGGGCATTGTGCGGGGCCACGATCCCGACCCGGTCGGTCCAGAAGCGATCCTCCTCTTCGGCGGTGGCGGGGGCGATCGAATCGTAGAACGACAGCACGATGGACGCGGCCATCTCCGCCTCGAACGGGCTCACCGAGACCTCGTGCCGCCGCTCGTGGATGATCGTGCAGACCACGCGGGACGGGGCGAGCACGTCGGCGGCCCACGGCTCCTGAACGTTGGCGAGGTTCCCGGTGAGCGTCTGGAGCGCCACGCCGGGCACGGGGTTGGGCTTGAGGTCGGCATACATGCCGGTCAGGCGCGTGAACTCGACGATGTCCACGTGCGAGCGATAATTGTAGAGCAATTGCATGTTGGGGATGCCGTGCTCGGTCACGTAGTACGAGAACAGGCACCCGAGCACCTTGTCGAGCTTCTCGGGCGGCTTCACCTGCTGGACCGGCAGGAGCTGGTTGTTGTCCCCCACGATCACGACCTTGGTGAAGGCGTCCGGGTCCAGCGCCGACGCGACCTCTATGTTTTCGATGGGGGCCGGGTCATCGATTGGTTCGCCGGTCACGATCGACCCGAATGCGACCCCCGTGGGCCGCAGGTCCACGCGGACCTTCCGCACGTGCTGGAGGCTGGCCATGAGGTAGTCCACGGGGAGCTGGCTCGCCTCGTCGACGACGATCATGTCGAAGGAGAAGGTGTCCCGGTCCACGATATCGATCACGTGGTGCAACGTGTAGGCGTTCGCGAACACGATTCTCGTCGGGGCCAGCAGGTTTTCCAGCTGCTTCTTGGCCGTGAGCGTGTTGCCCTGCCCGTTCACCTTCCACGTCGATCCCTTCCGCAGCACGTCGGTCACGCGCGGGTCGGGGTAGGGGTCTTGGCTTTCGGACCGCATGTAGACGAGCTGGAATTGGCCGATCGGGGAGATATTCCCCGCGGGGTCAACGTTCGCGAGCACCTTCCCGATGAGGACCCGCAGCGCCGCGTAGGAAAACGCGGTGACGAGGATCCATGTCTGCCTTATGCCCGACGCGAGCCGCCGCACGTGGAACTCGTTCATGAGGGCCGTTATCGTTTGGGATTTGCCCGTGCCAGGCGGACCTTGGATGCCGTAGATCAGCTCGTGCAGGGCGCGGTTGATGGCCTCGACCTGGGACGGGTCGGGCCGCTTGTCGAGATTGGAATCGAATCGGGTGATGTCCGGCGGGTCCGTGCCGGTCGCGAGCAGGCCGGGCGCGAACAGAGAGATCTCAGGCGCCTCGAACCGCCACGACGCGGGCCACGCGAGCACCGGGTGCAAGCGGATGCCCCAGAGCCACGCGAGCCGCGCCCCGAGCCAGCCCCGCCCGAAGGCGCACTGGTCGAGCAGGCCGGTCCCCTTTTCGTTATACATCACGGGCGACCAGTTGTCATATGCGAAGGGGTATAGGAACCATTGCGTGGAGGTGGGCACGTCGTCGAACTCCTCCACGAACTTGGCGAGGATGTCGGGACTCTTCTCCGTCACCTCCTTGGTCGTGACGTTGTAGCTCTTCGTCGCGTGGTCCCACGACAGCTCGTCGATCGTGACGCACCACGTGTTGGCCATCTTGTTGAGCTTCAGGTCCCGCTTTTCCTCGGGGATGGCAAGCACCTTGTCGCCCTCCTTGATCTTCATGTTGCTCGACGGCTCGGGAATAGAGAACTCGAAGTGGAATGACCTGGTCGCGGGGTCCGCGACCTTGGACGGCACGGTGATGCGGGCCGCGTCCAGCTTCCCGATGGCCCGGTCAGGGAAGGTCGTTCGCGTGAAGTCGGCGTCCATCTCCTGAGCCGCGCCGTTGAGCCGGGAATACAGGTACCACACGTGGGCGACCGGGTGGTAGGCGGACCCGATCGGCACGGCCATGTATTCGGCGGCACGCACGGGCTTGGCATGGGACGAGATCGATGCCCGCCCCCGGGCCTGCAATTTGTACCGGATCGTGTTGAGCTCGTGCATCTTGAACCCGACCTGGTGCTCGATCTCCCGGACCATGGCGGGCCGGGCGAACGGGGCGGTGTCGAGGGTCTCGTGCCAGAAGCGGTAGTCGAAGTAATCGTAATGCTGGACCCAGAACTTCGGGTTGGTGAAAAACGTGGGATCGAACGCCTTGGCCACGTCCTGCCACGTGTAGTTGATCACGCAGGGCAGGCCGAGCGTGGCCTGCGCAAATGCCTTCAAGTCGTAGATTTTCTTGTGCTGGTAGGGATGCGTGACCTCGGACTCGGACGGCGTGATCCAGCCGACGATCTCCTCGAGCCACGGGCCCAGCACTGGGTCCGCGAGCAGGGCGTGGACGTGCCGCTCGATCATGAGCTCGATGTTGGCTAACTGGTCCTCGCCCCAGTAGAATATGCCGAGATCGGGCCGGGTCCACCAGTCCTTGATCGTGCCTTCTGCCTCGATCCGTTCCTCGATGGTGTTGGCCACGACGAGGAGGGCGTGCATCTGCCTGACGAAAGCCTTGGCGAGGGATTCCTCGTCGGCATTGTCGAGGCTCTGGCCGACGGCCACGAGCTCGTGCCGGAACCGGGCGTGCAGCACGGGCGGCGTGGCAATCTTGTCAGGCAACGTGATGCCCGCGGTCCCGCCCAGCTCGGCCATAGCGTCAGAGAACGCCTCGATTTCTTCGACCGAGATCTCCTCGGGCAGGATCAGGTCCAAGTGTTGCTTGATCAAGTCGGGCACGTGGCCGTTCGCCAAGGCGTCCTCCCACTCGACCCACCAGTCATCGAACAGGCCCGCGTAATAGGCATTGGGGGCCGTGCTCGCGTCGAACTCGATCGCCACGACGTAGACGTGGTCGTGCGCGGGGTCGGATTCGACAGCAAACGTCACCGCCAGCGGCGTGAACGCGGGGATGGCATAGGAATAGACCGTGCCCGCCGCCGGCGACGTGATGGCCCCCGAGACCAGCGCGTCGGCCTTGAGCTGGAGGAGGGGGCGCTCGGCGGTGATCGGGTCGGGATTCATGCCCGAGCTGGCGGCCGCCACGTTCGCGGCCACGTCGGCCACGGTGTCCATGCCGAGATCCCGCAACTGCTCCTTGATGGACGTCGGCGTGCTCGGCAGCAGGTCCACTGCCCACGTTCCCGGCGAAGCCACGCCATCCATTCCCAGCCGCCACTTGCAGTCCTCCACGAAGTAGCAATAGGCGCACGCTGGCGTGATCTTGAGCCGGATCGACGACGGGCCGCACGGGGCCAGCGCCCACAGGTCGCGCATGGTCGCGATCGTGCCCAAGAAGATCCGGTGCGAGGCGTCCCACGACACGGGGATGGCGAGCGCATCGAAGGTATCGAGGGACACGATCGTGGCGAGCTCCGCGGGCTCCCGGTCGGGAAAGATGCTGTTGCCGTCGATGCACATAAAGTAGCGGTCGGCCAGCCCGTGGAAATCGAGGTAGAACGCGATGACATACGCATAATAGAATATCTCGGTGAATTGTTTCTTTCCGATCTTGTCCTGGTGGACGCGCTTGACGTCGTGGACCGTGATGGCGAGGCGCGTGGCGAGCTCGGCGGCCGGCACGTCCCGCGTGGTCCCGCCCGGGAGCAACTCGCGGTAGTGCTTGGCCGGATCACCCTTCCGGACGACGAGGATGTCGGGCCGGAAGTCCTCCACGTCGGGGTTCGGGCGCAGGCCGCCTGGCTTCGGGGAGAACAGGAAGTCGACGAATGACGAGATGTTCTTGAACTGGTGCTCGAGCAGGATGGCGACGCCGCCGGCCAGGATGCCCACGTGGAGCGCGCCGAGGAGTCCCGGCGAGACGTAGGTCGTGGCGACCGAGCCTGTCCAGTCGCGCTTGGACCGTGCGCCCGGGAGCAGGACCAGTCGATCGTAAATAGCCTGTTCGTACTCGTGCCCGAGCCGCGTGAGCAGCTCGGTGTAGCCCGGCGGGCGCCTGACGGATCGGGGGCTCTGCAGGGGGTTTATCCACGCCGGGTCCCTGTGCCCGAGCTCCAAGAACAGCTGGCGGTCGCACTCGCTCGCCACGTAGGCCACGACGACCCGCTTGCCAAGGTCTCCCATCGGTCTGTCTACCTGCTGCGGTCCAGATTGCCTTTAATGAGAGGATATCGGTCGGTCGGGGAATAAAGGGATGCCGTGCCCGGAATTTCTGTCAGAGGTCGAGGAAGGCAATTCACCTTATTACCATGAAACGCCCGGTGGTTAAGCGAAAGAGATTATCATTCTTAGAAGGTGAATATCATGAGCACACCGATCATAATACCAATAGAACGTGCAACCCCGAGCGATAAATGTTACATGTGTGGGCGTACGAGAGAGGAATTTACCAATCTTTTTTTGGGCGACATTGCCACCGAGATTCAAGATAAAACTACAACCACGTTAACGGATGACTCGTATAAACCAGACATCTCTTTTTATGAATTCAGTTTTAGTACCGATTAAGTCCTTAGATCCAATAAATTTACTAGGACCGACCATGAAGTTTATATCCGTGGTTCCGTGATCATATCACGTGTACCCCGTGGCCTTTTTTCCTGTCGCGATTATAGTCGCGCTCGTGTTTACCTTGATCGCGAGACGAGGCAGGCGGGCTTCTCGACGAAAGGCATCAAGCAACGAGGGAAGCGTGTCGTCGCCAATCGACGTCCCGATGCAAGATACTCTTGGCGAGGCGTCGCTTGGCATGCCCTCCACGAAGGAACAGCCCGGAGATCAAGCGCCTGTCGTTCAAAATGACGACGGCACCCAAGGCGATTCGAAGGATTCCCGGCTGGCAGAACTGGAAGCCGAAAACACGCGGTTGAAGGAAGAAAACCTGAAACTCAAGGCGCGCGGGCAGAAAAAAGCCGATAACCTGGCCGGGTATCACGAGGGGAACAAGAGCATCCGAATGGCCGCCCGTAAGCGGCGTCAATCCAAGCGTGCCTCGCCAAGTGCAGGTCCCGCCACGACTGGTAGCAGTAACGAGCCCAAGAACAAGCGCACGGGCAAGCCGAAGGGGAAACACGGCGGCGGGTTCAAAGCGCCCAAGGAGATCGACCGCGAAGTGGAATGGCCGCTGGAGTGCTGTCCCCGTTGCGAGAAGTCGTTCGCGGGGTCTCACCCCGTCGGGAGATGGCACCACGTCATCATTGACATCGTGGAGCTCAAGCGTGGGATGCAGTTGGAACGCGTTCGGCACGTGATCTACCGGTATCGATGTCCCGGCTGCCACCAAATCGTTGCGAAGGATTTCGGGCTTCTTGCGCACGTGCATTATGGGATCGGATTGATCTCCTTCGCTATGGAGCAAAGACTCGATCACAAAGTAACTTGGGAGGTAGTCCGAAAGAGCCTGTTTCAGGTCTTTGCTGGGCGGGATGACAAGGAGATTATCCCGACGATCGTCACGTTCATCAACTGGATGGCCCGGTGGGAGCCACAGGTGCGGCAAGTATTCGAGGCGTTCAAATCGGCAGTGAAGGATACATCGTTTGCCCACGTGGACGAGACCGGGGTGCCACTGGATGGCAAGAACCACTGGCTCTGGGTCGTGGTCACGGGCCACGTCATCCTCTACTTGGCATCGCAGAGCCGCGGGCACGATACCGTCGAGGATATATTCGACGGATACAAGGGAGTCTTGATCTCTGATTTCTGGACTGCCTACAACCGGTTGGACGCAGAGCAACAGAAGTGCTTGGCACACTTGGTAAAGGATTTGAAGGTGATGGAGTGCAAGGCTATCGACCGCCGCGACGGTGCTGAAAAGAAACTCGCGGGGGAGTGCAAAAGCGTTCCTGCCCCCGAGGGAGATGAGGCAGCTATCGAACCTGCCAAGCCACGCCGCGGGAGGCCCCCGAAGGGGCCAGAGCCCATCTCGGACGACGAACGCACCAAGCTCGCGGCGGACGTTGAACAGCAAGCCAAGATCATCAAGCAGGTGGAGTGGCTCCGGGAGTTCTTCGGCGCGGCGTGGAAGGAGGGAGACATGGGCTGGAAGACACCGGTGGACAATCGCATCACGAGAAGGCAAGCAGTGCGCCGGATGAAGGCTCTCATCGGGAAGATCCGTGCCGAAGGCGTCGCCAGTCCCGACATCGAGCGACTGCTCAAGCGGATGGAGAAATTCGCCCCGAAACTCTTCACGTACCTGGATCACCCTGGCATCCCGCCTGACAACAACGTGGCCGAGCGCGAGATACGCCCGTTCGTGATCCAGCGGAAGATATCGGCAAACTTCGTCAATCCTGATCTGTTCGAGATATACGCCATGATGTTATCCTTGTACCACACGGGGCTCAAACACAAGGTCCCGTTCCGCGACATCCTTCGCCTGTTACACGAGAACGACGTGGATGGCATCTTGACGCTACTCAAGTTACCCTTGCCCCCACCGCTCCCGCCGCCGCCCGACATCGAGGCCGAGGCTCCCGGGTGACCTCTTTTTTACAATCATGTTTTCATGGAACGTGGAAACGTGCGCCCATTCGATAGCGGACAGCATGTCATTTTCAAGACTCTTTACAATCTCTTTCTTGCATCACGCGCTCTTGATCGTTAATCGATCGAAAAAAGAATGCGTGCATTTATAAAGAGAAGGATCCTAGTAGATTCATTGGATCTTAGGACTTAATCAATACCAGTTTTAGTCGATTAATAGACATACACGGAAACAAACGAAGTAACTTTGCCAAAGCTGGCATCATTTTAAAGAAAAGGTTTTACCTTCTATTTATGTCCTGCCTGCAATGAAATATACAGTCGGGCGAGTGAGGCAGCCTATCAGAGTATAAGGGCAAGAGAGATGGAAGAAGAGGATTCTTACCAGAATGAATGAATTGAATTGTAACAAATTCCTGAAATTTCGTGGTCCTTCGCCCTGATATATCGCAAGGAGGATGGGGATCCCGATACCCGCGTGCGCCCTGCCTGCCGATTGCGCCCCGAACGGAGACTGTTGCACGGCCTGCTTCGCGGCGTGCGAGGCGGCCGACCGCTGCGGGCTGGACCCTGGCACGAAAGATGCCAATCGATCTTCACAAAGCGAGACCGATGGTTAAATACAGCAACGCAAAGGCGCCCCCGACTCCAATGAAAAAGGTCAAGGCCTTCAACCTCGCACCGGTGCTCAGCTCATTCCTCAGCCTCGCTGCCACCACTCCGAGGATGGCGAAAGCCACGAATAGTGCCGCTCCAGCAAAGCACGAGGCATTGATTATTAACCTGTCTGTCGGAAGGAGGCTGTGAACCGTGATTGATGAATCGCCGCTGGCGGATTGGCTGACGACGACTATACCAAAAATGGAGGCCCCGATAATGGGGGATATGAACCCAAACAAGAATAAGCCGATGCAAATCGCTGCTATTCTTTGCACCTCCATGTTACATCATTTGGATTCTCGGGCTTGATAAGCCTTCGGCCGATCGAAGGGCATGACCATCGATCTCGCCTTCGATGCTGATGTTGCCGAATGGCTGTGTCCGATATGCCAGAACCCGATGCCCGCCTGCGCCCCCGACGGGACCTGCGCCCTGAATGACCTGTGTTGCGCGGATTGCTTCGCCCGGTGCCAAGCGGCCGAGCGTGGGCGCTTGATTTAGAGAGCTCGTTTTCTAAGGTCGTGATCATCGTGGAACCTCTTGCACCATACACGAGAAGCACGAGCTTGGCTGCTTGATTTAGAGGCCTCTTCCTATCCAAGCTTTTTGGCACGAAAAATTCTTATCCTTAATCTCATATCGTTTTTTTCAGCAAGTGGTAATTCAAACATGAGCGGATTCACTGGAAGGTTGAAAGAGGTAGTTTCGAGAACACGCGTGCTCGAGATCGAGCCCGTGCCACGGGCACGGACCTGAACCGCGGGACAACTATATGTGCACCGTGCCCGTGCCACGGGTACGGACCTGAACCGCGGGACAACTATATGCCTGGAAGGCATATGAAAGAAAACGGACGCACGGATTCCTTGCTATTGAATCGGCAGAAAGTAAACGCGGGTAAGGATTCTTAGTGTATCTATATTAAACAAGCAAGTCGGCGGAAGCATCAGTTATACCGAAAACGAGATTATTTCTAAGGGATTTGACGAGGAACAGGTGCTTTGATTACGAGCTTGATATGGAACCAGAACAGATGTTTCGACTCCTGCAATGCGATGGGATAGAGGAAATCGAGCCGCTGGCCGATACTGCGGGCGAGCGCAGTCATGCCCTCGTCCATGGCCTTAGCGCAGACTTTCGTACAATAGTTCTATACTTGAAATTTCCTTCGGGAAGCCCGTGGACATCACGAGGGGCACCAGAGTTCTTGCGTTAAATTTTGCAAAAGCCCACAATGAGGCTTTGCGGGAGAATTAACAAGTGGACTAATGTGAGAGTACTTTATTCGAAATTTTTGTCGGAATTGCATTTTTATTTAGCCCTTATCAAAACATTTTTATTATCCAATTCAGATCAGATACAAAATCGATATGACATGAATTGATTATGCAATTTGGAAATCTCTTTGAGAGGATTAATAAAATTCCTCAAACAGTAAATGAATCAGAATTATCACAAGAATTTTTAGATATTCTGAAAGACTTCTTTGAATTGAATGAAGTTGAAATTAAAATCCATAAAGAAGAGAAATGGATTTCAGGAAGGGATGATGCACGAATAGGAAAAACCTTTTTTGAATTTAAAGCTCCCAATAAATTAGCGATTAAATCGATCAGAGAAGAAGCCTTTAATCAAATAAAGGGTTATATGAAGGATTTTTTGGAAAAAAATGATAAAGAACCAATGGGAATTATTACTGATGGAGTCACAATTAGAGAAGTTATTTTTAATGAATCAGATTTCGTTCTAATAGACGAATATCAATCAGAAGTGACATATGAAAAAGAATTTTGTTCCATCGAAAAATCTGACATAATATTTTACCGTCTCATTAGTGGTGTAGGATATAGAGAGTTAACCCCTGAAAATCTCCTTACCGATTTTGGGCCAAACTCTCCAATCTGCAAAGCATCAATACCAGCATTATGGCAAGCATTAGACAGTTCAATCGACCATCAGGATAAAGTACGATATTTTTACAAGCTCTGGTTGAACCTATTTTCAAGTTCAGTAAAAAAGATGGTACCAAAATCTGGTGAAAAAAAGAAATTGGAACGACGAATTGAAAGTTATGGACTAACAGATACAGATATAAATTCATTAAAGGAAGCTAGTTATTTTCTATTTTGTGTTCAAACTTATTATTCGTTAATTCTGAAATTCATAATCATTAAATTGTTTTGCGAAAAGCATGTATTATCAGAAGATATTATGGATACACTAAAGGAAACACCATTAGATGGTTTGCAAGATATAGAAAAAAAATTAAAACAATTTAATTTTAACATTTTAGAAGAGGATTTATTTTCTTGGTTTGAGAAGATTCCTATAGATAGTATAGAAGGATTTTTACGATTAATTACAGATGAAATTCTCAACTATGATGTGAGTTATATAAATAAGGATGTTCTGAAGAAAGTTTATCAAAACCTAATCCCAGAGCCTCTTAGAAAGGCCTTAGGGGAGTTCTATACGAAGGATTGGGTGGCCGATTTAATACTAGATCAAATTGGATATGATGGAATGGGAAAAATCTTGGATCCTGCTTGTGGTTCTGGGACCTTTTTAATTCGAGCCATTAAGAAAATCAAATCGTCCTTGGGTTTTATTTCAACAAAAGAGGAAAACAAATGTAATTACATATTAGAAAGGGTCGTTGGCTTTGATATTAACCCGATAGCAGTATTGACTGCACGATTAAATTATTTCTTATCAATATCACAACTAATTAATCCTGAAAATATACCTGCAATTCCTGTGTATCTCTGCAATAGTGTTGACCTCCCCCAATATTCTACAGATATTAAGATGGATGTTGAAAGTACGTCTAGTGAATCGATTAAAAGTGGTAAACATACTCGATATTTAAAGATTCTAGACTTTGAGTTTAAGGTTCCCGCTAAGAATACTATACGATTCTTGAGATATATTGAAAACTCATTAGGAAAAACAATGGAAATTATAGAGACCGAAATTAAAGCTCAATTTGGAGAGGACTATATTAAAATATATGGAGATATTATAAGAAAGTTCTATCAACAAATACAAGTTATGGATAGAGAAGGCATTGACGGAATTTGGTGTAAATTTATTGAAAACTATCATGCACCTATTCATTATCATGATTTTGATTTTGTCGTTGGAAATCCCCCTTGGGTCTCCCCTGAACGAATGGATAAAGAATATCGGAATCGAATTGTTAAATCATTAAAAGCGAGCGGATTTTTGGAGGAATTCAAACCCGATCTTCCAAAAATAGACAAATATTCAGGAACTGGTACTCAATATGTCGCCTGTTTACCCTTTTTTGCAACGACAATACAGTATTTTTTAAAAAAAGGGGGAATATGTGCATTCTTAGTCACATCATCAATGATGAAGAACCTAAACTCTGGAGGTTTTAGAAATCAAATTTCCAAATGGAAAATTAAAAAAGTCTTGGATTTATCACAAGAAACTAAAATTCATGAAGGTGCTTCTTGCTGGTCCTTTGTTCCCATATTTTCAAAGGACAAATCCAATCCCGAAGATGAATTTCATTACTATTATTATGTACCGATTAATTATTTTAAAGATGCAGAACATCCTCCAGAATTCAAGATAATTGATTGGAGTACGCAAATTCAAAAAATATGTTTATTTGCTTCAATAGAAGCCTCTCCATGGTTTTCTGCGCCTTTGCACATAATAGAAATTTACAGGAAAATGCAATCGAATAACAAGAATATTGGACAAATTTATAACGGTGGTAGAGGCATAGTCACTAGTGCGAATAAATTATTTTTCACAAGTAAAAATTTAGTATCTTCCACCACTCTTTCTATGATAAAAATCATAATGGACAATGGAAAGGAAATAGATGTACCAAAATCGGTCGTTTTTCCGCTCGTAAAAAAAATTTCTGCATGGAAATTCAAGGTTGATGGTTATTCAGTAATCCCTCACACAGTCCCCGATTGTAATGTTATTCCTATTGATGTTATTTCAAGAGAGGTCGAATTTAGAGACCTTTATTCATTTTTCCTTAACAATAGACGTAGACTTGAAGCTCGCCAAGAATATGGTAAACATCCTGATGGTAACTTTTATCAAATATACCGTCTCAAACCAGAGAAACTACAATCGACTAAGGTAGCCTTTTCACTTATAGATAATAAAATTTCTGCAGCTATCATTCCCTCAATGATTAATATTGCAGAATTGGGCGACACATTTATAATGATAGATCATTCCTGCAATTTTTTCACGATTGAATCATTTGAAGAAGCACATTTTTTATGTGGGTTATTGAATTCTTTACCTTTAAGGACTATGGCTAATGACATAGCACTACCAAAAGGAGGTAAAGGAAAAGACGGCCCATACAAACAATTTGTTGTTTGGAATATAGCAATTCTACCAATTCCGACATTTGATAGTAGTAATCCTCTTCATCTAGAATTGGCTTCAATCTCGAAATCTTTAATGGAAACGGATGACTTAGAACGCCTAAAAGTATTAGAAACGAATTTAAATGAAATTGTTTTTAAAACATACAACCTTTCAAGCGAGGAGATACAAAGTCTAAGAACTCATTATTTGATGTTGCAAGGTGCGTCCTGGCGCAAAAAGGATGAAAAACTCAAATGGATGGGTGAGATGGAAAGAGATTTTCCTTCAGAGTTATAAAAGATAACCTATCTCACAGGGATTAATTTATGTCTTTAGAGACGACACACATAACAAAATTTAAAAAGATTATTCCAAATCGAATTAAGATTACTGATCGAATTGATGGTAATGGCGAATCTGTAGAAAGAGTAACGATTATACTAAATTGCATTAATAAACTCTATTACTTGATTCAATCTGAACCCAGGGTCTTCACTCAATTAAATGTAGTATCTCTCTCAACAAAGAATGGTTTGGAGATTGAATTAGATGATTTGGCAACCGCCCAGAAAACACTTGATGGTATGACCCATTCAGATGAAATATGGCTCAAAATATTCGATCTATTTAGAATTCTTGAAGATGGAAACATTGGAGTAGCCCGAAATCTCTTTCGTATGAAATTTCAAGAAGAAACTGAATTAAAAGAAGCGATTTCTTGCGTTCAAAAGATAATTGGTCAAATAAAGGAAAATCTACAGTTTAATGTGATCAATTCTGAAGAATCTATCAGGTCATTATCTCTTAAGAAAACACAATTTGAAATCGCGGATTATATTTCTCAAGATGATTAGATTTCACGCCACGGAATCCCGATGCTGGTATGCCAAGGCGAAAAATATGGAATATGGATATAATAATGTTGTTAACTTGTAAAGATGAGTCGGCGATTAATATATCATAGCACGCACCGTCAGGCTAGAACATGTGACAGCCAACGGAACCCATGGAAAGCCTCGGGGCAAAGACATGGTAAACTCCGTGATGATGAACCGGCGAAAAGCGAGTGATTTCGAGTTCTATACACGAATAACGCCGGAGCTAAAATGGCAAGCTGCCTGGTGGTCGTGTTTTGTGGTCACGATCGTGTCATCCTTTGCGCAGCCGGAGGACAGCGTCTTCCTAAAGGTTCTATTGAACGTCGACGGTGGGAAACTTGGACATCTCGTCGTGCCCCGTATCAAGACAGGCGGTATCCATAACGCAAGCGAAGGGGAAGGCACGGCGGGCGTAGGACGCCGGATAAAGCAAATGCCATCCTGTAATGGGGTGGATAGGGAGAAACCGCCTTGCAACGGGATCTTCCGCCCGAAAGGGAGCCCACTTCTGGCGGGTCTCGTCGAAAGAGAACTTTCCAGATCACGAACATCCGTGGTGACGTTAGACAACGGGCCAGCCCGTTGAACGGAACTCGGAACGAACCCCGACATTCGCCTCGCTCCACTGGAAGGACATTCCGTGGGACGAGGTGAAGGGGAACGTATCGCGAATCCAGAAACGCATCTTTCGTGCAACTCGCGAGGGAGATTTCCGTAAGGTGAGAAACCTTCAGAAATTTCTCTCGGGGTCCCGGGCCGCGGCACTCGTCGCTGTGCGACGGGTTACGCAGGTCAATCAGGGCAAGAGAACGGCAGGTATCGATGGTAAGATATATTCCAAGGACGTTGAGAAAGAAGAACTGGTCTCCGAGGTCCAATCTATAAACTGGGACATGTATCGGTGCTCACTGGTGCGCCGGGTGTATATTCCAAAGCCCCGCAAGATAGAAAAGCGGCCATTGGGCATCCCGACAATCAAGGACCGCGTGCTGCAAATGGTGGTGAAGTTGGCTCTCGAACCAGAGTGGGAGTGCAAGTTTGAGCAGAATTCGTATGGCTTCCGCCCAGGCCGACGGTGCATGGATGCCATTTGGGTAATTCACGCGGCCATCGCGGCGACATTAAAAGGAAACACAAGTGCGTGGATCTTTGACGCGGATATCGAGAAATGTTTCGATAGGATCGACCACGAAGCCTTGCTAAAGAAACTGCCAATGTTCACGAATGTGCTAAGGCGCTGGCTGAAGGCAGGAGCCATCGAGTTTGGTCACCTCATCAAGACCAAGAAGGGTACGCCCCAAGGTGGCATCATAAGCCCGTTGCTGGCGAACATTGCACTCGACGGTATGGATAGGTTGTTTGGGGCAGTAAGTAGGAATGGAAATTATATACGCCCCTCAGATCGTCGTGGAAGGAATAAAGGTATCGTCGTGATTCGATATGCGGATGACTTCGTGATACTCGCACCGTCGCGAGAAATCTTGATTGAGTATGTTATTCCAAGGGTCTGCGAATTCTTAGCAGAGCGTGGCCTTGCTTTGAAAGGAGCGAAAACAAGGATTGTCCACCGGGAACAGGGGTTTGAATTTCTTGGTTTCCGTATCCAACAACACATTAGCAAGTATGCAAAGCTGTGTGCTGTTACCCCAACAAAAGACAACATAAAACATCTTCTCGGAGACAAAAAAGACATCCTCATGACGCACAAGCAAACCACGCAGGCAGAACTCATCGACATACTCAACCCAAGAATACGAGGGTGGGCATATTACTATCGGTATTGCCACGCTAAGAGAGCGTTCGTGTGCGTGGACTCGCGGATTTTCAGGATGCTTTGGTGGTGGGCTCGCCGGCGGCACAAACCGGAGAATAAGGGCGCAAAGTGGGTGAAAGACAAGTACTTTCCACGGATCGGCAGCCGAAAGTGGACCTTTGCCGATAAACCAACCCACCCCCTATTTTACGCGTCGACCATGAGGTGCGACATGCGAGAATACAGAAAGGTAAAGGGTGAAGCGAGCCCATTCGATCCGGCCTTGGAGAAGTATTGGAGTGAACGCCATGGAGAGATACCTCAATTTACCTGAGCGGAACCCCACGCTCCATATGGCACCGGCGAGGAGCCGGTACTGGGGAGCCCCGGCGACGGGTGGCGGGTTCACGAGGCGTGAGCTGATTGTTGGGAAACCAGCACGATCAGTTCCTGGAGGAGTGTGGTGCCGTAAGGCACTGCGTCTACTCGGCGATGCACAGGTCCGGTTGTCCATCAGGACCGACTACGACGCCAATCCAAACCAGACCTACAGGAACCGGCAGGACAAGTTCGGCGTGAATTACAGCATGATCATTCTGGCCATGAAGCGCACCGCGGACGAGTGGCGTGCGATGCTGGACGCGTCCGCGGCGAGGCCCGCCAAGCCACTTGCGTCTGTTTCCAAGGTGTATTCGGAGGCCCAAGCGCCTTCAAGCATCCCCGTGAAAAGGGGTCGCGGAAGGCCCCCGGCGGCCAAGCCCGGGGCGCAACAGGTAGCCATACCTGCCCAGGCCGCGAGCCAGCCGCCCGCCGCGATCCAGGCACCGGCCCGCCCGGCAACGTGGGAATACAAGTCGATCGTCGTCCGCGGGAAGGCCGACTCGGGCGCCGCCACCTTCGAGTTCCAGGACTCGGGCTCGGCCTGCTGGCAATTGCTGGGTAGAGACCCTCACGAACCGCACGGACCCCGCGACCACCTCTGTCGCCTTGGACGTGGTCTCGAACGCCGATTCAACCTCCAACCTCAAAGTTATTTCTGAATTATACATCCAATTGCTAATAGATCGTTTAGCCAAAGTTCTTGTTCAGCAGTAAGAATTAGGAAGGGATTGTTTGATAAATCAAGGAATTGTAACGCCTTGAGATGAATTATATTTTTTGGGAGTACTTTCAATCTATTATTTGAGATTTCAAAAGTTTCAAGTCGATAAAGATTGTCGATTGAGGGTGGTAGAAATTTCAACTGATTTCCTGAAACATTTAATCCTCTTAGGTGACTAAGATTACAAATTTCATTTGGAATCGAAATTAAGCTATTATTGGCCAGATTTAGTAATCTAAGCTGGGATAAACCACTAATCTCTCGAGGAATCAATGCTATTTGATTCTTTGATAAATCTAATTTGAGAAGGGGAAGTAAATATAGCCATTTAGGAAGTTCAGTAATATAATTAGAAGATAAAGAAAGACCTTGAAGCATTTTCAAACTTGAAATTGGATCTGGAATCATAGTTAGATTATTATCATTTATCAGGAGTTCCTGAAGCTGTATGAGCTCTCTGATTGTATCGGGTAGTATATTCAAATGATTATTCGAAACGTCAAGTTTGCGTAGCTGATTCAATTTGTTAATCCAATTAGGAATTACCATTAACTCATTGCCTGACACATCAAGTCTTATTAGGGTAGGAAGATCAATTATCCACTCAGTAGAATCACCAAGTCTGTTGTTGGCTGCTGCAAGCGTTTGGAGATGCTCAAAATTTTTAAGTGACTTGGGAAGGATGGTTAAATGATTATCTGAGATAAAAAGCTCTTGAAGTAGTGGTATATTTCCAATTGTTTCGGGTAGATCTATCATTTTGTTGTTAGTTACATCTAAAGTCTTGAGAAACGTGAGATTACTTATCCAATCTGGGATCATAGCTAATCTATTATTTGATACGTTAAGCTCCTGAAGTTGGGAGAGATTGCTAATCCAATCAGGAATCTCGATTAAATTATTGTTCGAAATATCAAGTTTTTGGAGAAAAATGAATTTACTTATCAATTCGGGAATCTTTTTTAACTGGTTGCCAGATATGTACAACCATCTGAGATTCTTAATTTCACCGAGGTTTTGAGGGATAGACGCTAGTTTGTTATTAATAACAATTAGTCTTTGAAGCTGGGAAAGATTTCCGATGGTTTTTGGTATAGATACTAATTCATTATCAGTAAGATCAAGTTCTTCAAGCTTAACGAGTTCAGCAATAGAATCTGGAATACTCTTTAGGTGGTTATTAATCAGAATGAGTTCTTTTAATTCGCAGAGTTTGCCAATTGTGTCTGGTAAATTCTTAAGCTGATTACTTGACAAATCAAGAAGTTGGAGCTTTGAAAGTCTGTCGATGGTATTTGGAAGCTCGGTCACCATATTATTAGGTATGTATAATTCAAGAAGATGTGACAGTTCTCCAATAGAATCTGGAAGCAATGTTAACTGGTTATCAGGAGCACTAAATATCTGTAGCTGTGATAGATTGCCTATTGTTTCTGGAATCGTAGTCAATTGGTTTTCATTTATCCAGAACTCTTCAAGATTTGCAAGATCTCCTATCGTATCGGGGATCTCAGTTAAATGATTATCCGTAATCGTGAACCAATTAAGCTTAACTAACTTCCCAATCGACTCTGGAATAGATGTTAGTTGATTATCTGATATTTCAAGCTCTTGAAGCTCCAATAGATCGCCAATCGAATTAGGAATTTCAACTATTCTATTATACTCAAGGTAGAGCCATCGAAGCCTAGTCAATCTACCTATTGAACTAGGAAGTGAAAAAAGCTGATTGTTAGAGGCAACAAGCGTTATAAGTTGTGTTAAATTGCCAATCGTCTGAGGCAATTCTTTCAGCAGATTTTTATCAATAAACAAGTCTTGTAGCTGCGTAAGATTACCGATATTATCTGTAATCTTAACCAATTTGTTATCTGCAATAATAAGATATTTAAGCGATAGAATATCGCCAATCCAGTCTGGTAGTAAAGCAAAATGATTATTTGTTAGAACAATCGATTCAAGCTTGGATAAATTAAGAATCGATTCTGGGAGGGTATTCAAGTTATTCATTGAAAGCTCTAATTCCGTAATTGCACCGAATTCTCCAATCCAATCAGGCAGACTGTTGATTTGGCAATTATGGAGATTAAGAGAAGTGATATTTACGTTTCCTCGTAAAAGACTTAAAAGCGAGATAGAAGAATCATCTTCATTCCTTTCGCAAGGAGACCGATAAAAAAGGGTAAGATTTGAGAGATCGATTTCTTGTTGATTCGCCAATCCCTCAACGAATATCCTTACCATATCATCGGTTGTATAATAATTATCTTTCAATTCCTTTTCCATCCATTTCAGTAAAAGGTTTCCGGTCTTACCTTGGCATGGTGTATCAAAAAAAGAGACGATTTCATCTATTGTAAACCATTCATCAGGGTTTAGACTTTCCAACAAGAGTTCCATAGTCTCAAAGGTGAAATAGTTAGAATGAAAATACTTTTCACGAGAAACTTTATTGTGTGCTATTAAATCAGAGATCAAATATTCAGGAATTGAACGATGCGGAAATATACATCCTGCACCCTCGATTTCTAATATTGTATTATTCCGTAAATGAAAATTAAGGATCTCCCTCGGGATCCGCATTATTAAGTCCAGTTCGGATTTGCTTAAAATTAATTTGCCATTTTCGTTAAAATCAATGTTTTCAAGTTCAATAGAAGCCTGCTTATTACCAAAGTATGACACGGCAATAATTTGGATTATCTTGAACAGGATGTGTTCATCCAGTCCAAGTTCAAGAGGAATAAGGTTAATTTTTTCTCGTAATCGTCTACTAACCAAGATCTTGTAAATCTCATGTTTTCTGATTGCATTAATGTTAAAAGGTAACTCATGGTAGATCTCGGTGAAAGCACGGAGTAAGAATGGAATCTTACAGAGCTCTTCTAACGGCTGAATCATCATTATTGTATTAAGAATATCATCCGAAGGAATAGCTAGGGCAGGATTTACAATCAATCCATTAAGGTCTAACCACAAGCGCATTAGTTTCCTATCCCATGGACAAATTCTGGTTACATGTTTAAACCGGAAAAGAGTAGAAGTAGATAAAAACATAGTCGGTCGACAAGAAACTATAACTTTCACCGAATAATTACCAAATTTAGCTATGAAAGCAAGAAGAATAGTTTCCCATGAACCGATTGTAGTTAGTTGAGGGTTTTTGGAAACGATTTCATCTAAAGCATCGATGAGAACTACGACTTTACCATCAGCAATCATTTTTTGAAGGCTTGTGTCATTTAATTCAGGAACTTTAGTTTGATAATAATTTAAGATCGTTTCAAAAAAGTCTTCAACCACTAGGCCTCTTTCGTGCAGAGTGGCATTATAAATTTCTGTAAGCGTCGTGAAATCTACCCAAAGCGCCGCAAGTGGATTATCGTTGTTATTGACCATTATATTCTGAAAGTATCTCATTAATGTAGTTTTACCAGTACCAGCATCGCTAACGATCAAATAGAACATTCCACCAGCAGATTCTTCAAGAATTGAAGCCAAATATTGCGTCGCCAATATTTCCGATTTCTCAACTTTAGACAGAGTATTCGATGCAATATAATGTTCATAAAATGATAATGTTTCTAAATAGGGCTGAACAAATATACTAGGATTGAACTTTGTTTTATTCTGATACTTCAGATATTGAAGCATTTTTATGAAAGTATCATTAATTTGATTTTCAGAAGCCTGATTTTCGATTATCTCTTTAGTTGCAAAAAAGACTTCCTTTTCATTTAATATTCCACTCGCGTGTACGCTTTCACCAATAGCCGCGCTCTGCATCGATTTTTTAATTACTTCTTCCCAATCCGATTTGTATTTTAATATTTCCTCTGGCGAGAATCCTTTCATAATTGGTCCTTTTTGGTGAACGTCCCCGTGGCAGTTCGGGCAGAGTACAATTAGATTATCATAATCGTAATTCGATGGATTATCATCAATATGGGCAATTTGACCACGGTGTGTATGGCAAATATTACACATATGCCGGCTATTAACCAAGACCTCGGCTTCTATATCTTTAGGAGTAGAAATGCGTCTTACGGTCTTTTTCTTCTTTCCCATTGAATTCAAATCATATTTTTCCTATAATTAAAAGACCGTTTAGAATTAACGTCTTTTCCTGAAATCAATCCTACCTCGCCTATAAATCGATATGGACCGGTTCAATTCTGTAGTGAAACCCTTTTAGGTTCCATTGGACTGTTTTTCCTGTAAAAAGAGGTCCGTTGCAAGGAAACGAATCAACGCACCTTGAAATTCACGTCGAGGGTAACCATGAATTCGTGCTCGCAGATGTCGCCTTGGAACACCCGCATGGGCACCATCGAATCGCCCCGGTCGAGCATTCCATCACCGACGACATCCTTGTCCATGGTGATCACGCCCACCTTGTTACAATAGGGACACGAAACGAGCAATTGCTTTCCCGGCACGATCTCGATCGTCATACGAGCCTCGCTCCCTTTTCGGTGTAAGGAACCTCGATAGTATGGATCGAGCCTTTCCCTATAAACCAAGAGTTACGTCAATGGAAATAACGCACACTTTTTTGCTTCTTGGCCAGCGCTTCGGATGGCATGCGTAGTTGGTCGTCGAAGGCCTTACTGATTGCCTTCTTCCTTTCAGGATCATCGATCGCCTTATTCATGGCCTCTTGCTTGGCAGGGTCGTCGATCATCTTGTTGATAACATTCACCCTTTCGGGATCGTCGATTACCTTGTTGATGATTTTCTCCATGGCCTTGTAATCGATCCCGGACTCAGATATGTCGGCATTCACGGGTTCCATAGCGTTGGCCGTAGCGTCCGCTGCGTTAGGATCAGCCTTGGACAGGAACCCGAGTGGAGCCGTGTTGAGATGAACTGGCAGGTTCTCACGTGGAGCGTGAGAACCTGATCATCGCTGGTTCCGGCGAGGTGAGGAGCACGTTCGCCCCGAAAAATTATGAATGAGATTTAAGCAATTTGTGACCGATTCTAATGGCGAATCTTCGCATTTCTTAACCCAGTTTGCGGCTCTCAAAGGAACATTTATAAATCTTGGATGGCATCAGCATCGTGCCACATATCCGATTCTCCATTCCCTCGGGTTTGGAGAAGGGAAGATATGCGGCAGGGTCTCGAAAGAGCCCCTTCACCGATTGATAACCTTGTTATCATAAGGCGACTATAATGGCAAAATCAGAAACGAACCAAGATCGAAGTGGTACCAAAAGTTCTAACGACTTGTTTATTGGCGTGATTGGCCTCGGCGCAGTTGGAAGCGCGGAGGAACAAGTGCTATCCTATCTTTTCAAGGATTCCGTCGTGGGATACGATATCGTTGGAGATTACGATTGGGCCCCCATTCTGGAAACGGACGTTGTTATCGTGTGCGTCCCGACGCCGGGTAAGGACGGCAGGCTTGATTGTTCCGCGGTGAGAGACGTGATTCAGAGGCTCGATGATAGCAATTATCGAGGAGTCGTGGTCATCAAGAGCACCCTGAGAGTTGGGTTTATGGACAAAACCACGCAAGAGTTTCCAAACCAGCGGCTGGTTTATTGCCCCGAATTCCTTCGCGAGAAAAGCCGCCTACAATGGGCAGCATGTCCCGATCGTGTCGTGATAAGCGGCAATCCCGAAGACGTGGATGTGGTGAGGCACGTCTTCGAGTTTGCGGAAGATGCACCGGTCCTCATCATGGATCACAGGTCCGCGGAAGTCGCCAAACTGGCACATAATGCTTTTATTGCTAGCAAGGTGAGCTTCACGAACGAAATCGAGCGGATATGCGGCATCCTCCAAGCGAATCCTGACGACGTGATGAGCGTCATACATGCAGACCGCAGGGTAAGGTCGAAGGAACACCTGAAACCCGGGTTGGGTCCGTATGGCGGCAGGTGCATTCCAAAGGATACCAAGGAATTGATGAATGCGGCAGGGGGATCGGCATTTTTCGAGGCTGTCGAGAAAGTCAATGCCGACACCGAAGCCCGGTATCAATAGTTCCCATTTTTTCCATTTTTTTGCAGAGGTGGGAATGGAATGACGAATGTAATTGTCGTGATACCGACGAAAGCACGGGCGGACATAATTGGCCGTGCTTTGGACTCCATCGCGAGCCAGACTCGTCGACCCGATATGGTCATCGTCGTCGGTGATGACGTGACCGATTTTCCACGTGAAAAAGGAATGTGGAATGAAAAGATGCAAATTTCTTGGATCTTAAATAAACGGACGCACAACCTTTCGGGTGCGCTCAACACGGGGCTGTTGCACGCGTTTCGATCGGACCTCGAACCAAGCAACACCTATACCGCGTTGCTCGATGATGACGACGCGTGGGAGCCCGAGTATCTCGAAAAATGCGAGGCGTTCGGGCGGGATAATGATCTAGATTGGGTAATCTCAGGACTGATCCGGCACGAGGGCGAGCAAGAAGGCGTTAAGTTGAGCATCCCCGCGGAAATCACACCATCGATCTTGTTCCAAAAGAACCCCCATATCCAAGGCTCGAACATGTTCGTCACGCTCGCTTGCCTGCTCGAGGCGGGCCTCTATGACGAGAACCTGCGCAGCACCACCGATCGGGACGTGTGCATCCGCCTGCTAGATCTGGGATCGGTGCGGTATGGGTTCTTACAGGAGCACCTGGTCCACCATTACGCGGATCGAGCTGAACGGCTGTCGGCAGTCGGATCCGATGCGAAGAGGGAAGGAATGACCGCATTTCTCTCGAAATATCACCACCGGATGTCAGATGCGGATCTCGCAGGATTCTTGGAGAGAGCAAGAGACCTGTTCGGGATCGATCTATCGGCGATTGCAGCCCCGCCCAAGGAAGACGATGCAGTGGCTATCCCGTTCCTTTCGACGATCGAAGCCGCACCGCATGAGGACTTTCAACTGATCATCGGGGTGACGGCGACCCACCTCGAATGCATGGCGCGGCTCCTTGCGGATCTAAAAACCTTCGCCCCCGTCCTGTCATTCAACACGATCGTGGTGGTGGATAATTCGCTAGATGTTGATGCACTATCCACGCTCCTCGAACCCCTCCGCGAGATGGACATTCGCGTGAACATTGTCCAAAAAGAAAAGGTCCGGCAGGACGCAAGCAACGGCCTTTTCGGGAGCTATTACGAGAGCAACGAAAATCAACAGGGTATCTCCTACGGCCGGACCGTGTTGCACCATTACCTATATCTCGCATGCTTGGACATGCCAGCCCCGGTGGCGTGGGTTTTGGATGACGATCAAAGGCTCGATGACATCAGGGTTGATGGTAACGACACTCTCGCCCCTGAACATTTCCAGGACGTGATCCAGTGGTTGCGGGACGAAGGTGTGGCCATAGCGGTTGGGGGCATAAACGGGGATCCTCCACTCCCGATCGCGAGTTCCATCCGGGTCCAGTTGCTCGAAATGATTTACCTCCTGTACAATCTCCAAGATGATGTTAATCACGTTGAAATTGCGGGAGAAGAGGCGTATCGAGCATCCCTGTCCGGCCGATATCCTGATAGTTACTACGATTTCACGACCTCCCATTTCGGGCACTTGGAGACACCCTTGGCCCGAGATTTCTTCAAGCTGGCCACGGATGAAAAATGGAACGAGATCAAGAAAAACCTTGATTTGATAAAGCAAGGGCGCACTCCTTTGCGTCCCTCCATTCCGATAGCTAAAACGCCTGATATGCAAACTATCCTGACTCGGGGGGGAAACACGTTTATCTTGGATGTTGAATGCCTTCGCGTGTTCCCAAACATCGCCCCGATCGTGGATGGAATCCCGTTCCGTCGTGGAGACACGAATTGGGTCATTTTCAACAAGCGGATAGGGGGCGAAAAATTCTACGCGTGGCAGAAGAAAGTTATTAGTCTGCCATTATTCACCCGGCAGGAACGGTTCGAGCAGAAATTGCCCAGCCCCTTGTTTGGAAAGGTCTTGCTCGGGGACCTGTTTGGTGCTGCATTCAGCCGTGCATTGGATGCAACTCTTTCAAGCAAGAAGGATAATCCACGATGCCGAGATCCCTGGGCTGGCCTCGCCTTTACCGACTTCAAAATCGAAGAATGCATTCGGGATTTCCGAGACTTCGTGGATCAACGATTCATCATCATCGCAAGCACCATGTGGCGCGTCCGGGGGTTGATCAAGGCGATCAAGCTTGTCAGCCGGTCGATCCGGGATGGTCTTGCCGATAATGAACCGTCCAATGCCATTTTAGACGAGATCTATGCGTTTCTGGATTGGGTCGAGGCAGAATATGCTCCCGATGCAGAAGAACAGTTGAAAACCGAGCTTATAAATTTCGACTATCAAGCATTGGAAGAGTTCATCAAGAATCTCCCGAAATACAAGACCTCGTACTCCACGCGCCTCCATCCACGCATTGGCGAGCAAGAGCTCGAGTTGATCACGAGGATGCTGGATGATCTGGGTATTCACGAGGTGAGACTAGTCGACAAGGGTTCCGAAGGAGCCATCTTTACGGACGGGACGCACGCGTTCAAGTTTTTCTATGCGGGGGACAGGCAATTTGAGGAGAACAAACTATCCTTTATCAAGGAAAAACTGGCCGGGAACGCCTCGTTAGAGCACCTCGTATCTCTGGTGAACGTGATCGAGAAGGACGGCGCGCTGGTTTTTCAGATGCCATTCATCAAGGGCGTGCCATACCACGGCGAGCAATTGCAAGCGATCGTCGACTTGTTGCGGGAATGCAAGAAAACAGGGATATCCTTGCGGAACCTCCACCCCGCGAACATCGTGGTCAATGAAAACGAGCTCGTGTTCGTTGATATCGGCCGGGATTTCGTTCCGTACTCGGATCCGGACTTTCGCCAGATGTGCAAGCGAGCGTACTTGTGCTATCGATGGCATTTTCGTCCCGATCTCAAGGAAATCATGCACCGAAGCTTGAAAGATGAAAGCCTGCCTGAATTGTTCGGGTTTGAAGACTTTCTAAAGATCGTAGAAACGCATTCGGCAAACAATCTCATGGATGAGAAATTAATCGAGCTGGTGAAAGTTCTCGATGCGACGACCATCCTTGATTATGGATGCTATAACGGCCTTCTCTCGGATAAAATTGCCAGGTCCGAGGTCGAGGTCGCGTGCCATGACATTGACGGAACTGAATTCGCCAAGCATGACCACGAACCCAACGTGAAATTCCTCACCAGGGCGCAGCTGGACGAGATCGAGGAAAAAGGTGCTTGTTTCGATGGCATCACTTGCGTTCGCGTCCTGTGCACCATCGAAAGTGAAGAGGAGATCTCCCATGTCCTCAAGGATTTGCGGGTTCTCGTGGCGGAGAACGGTCGCGTGATCGTCGGGATTTGTAATCCTTTTGACATCGAGGCAATGCAGACCACGACCCACCGGAAAGCCTACGACCCAATATATACCTACGAGAACCAGTTCGGATATGAAAAATGGATATTCGAGACCAATCGAAAGAGGCAGGATTTTCATCGTCCGGTAAGCTGGTACGAGCGCCAGTTTCACCTGCACGGGTTTCAAATCGAGAGCATGCATGAATCGGTCGACGCGGATTTCAACAGGATCTCTCCGAGCTCGGAGATCCTGTTCTTTATCTTGAGCCCGCTTCTGGCATCGAAAACGTCGAATGTCACGCTCCTGATCAAGGCCAGCAGCATGGAATGGAGGACGATCGATACCCAGATCCGGCACATCGTGTCCCAGCTCGAGGGTCCCGAAAGATTTGCCGAGAAGATTCTCGTTACCGACACCTGGGAAGGTCCGTTCTCCCGCCAATACGAAACTCCAAACCCCGACGTATTTTTCTCGAAATTAAACGAGTTGAAAAAAGCCGGGTTTATTGACCGGATCGTGGTCCTGCCAGATGACGACGCGACTAGCGCGGAAATCAACCAGAAATGGTTCGGGATCCAGAGCATCGCGCGAAGGGCGACGAACGGCCAGCCCGTTCACGTTTTCCTCTATGGCATCGATCAATGCACGACTGACTATGTCTTGCAGCTGGATAGTGACTGCCTGATCGGCCGAGAATCACGCGCGGATTTGTACCTCGACAAGATGGTCGGGATCTTGGAAAATGATCCAGCGGGGCTCACGGTCTCGATGCCGATCTACCGCAAGGAAAGAGTATGGGTTACGGCCTTCGGTCCAGATGGAAAGTGGCGGGTTGAGGTCAGGTGCTGCCTGATCGATAGGAACCGGTTGCTTCAAGCCGTGCCAATGGAAAACGAGGAAGTAGAACCGATCCAGCTCGAGTATGCTTGGCACCGTGCGCTGGATGCAACTCTTAAGCAAACGGCTTGGAATTCGTATCGTGGGGACTTTGCATCGACATTTTTCATCCACGTTCCCAATGACAGGAAAAACGACGGGAACGGGCTCTATAACATCCAGCGCGAAGTGGAATGGGGCCACGTTCCCGAATGCCAGAACAATCTCGTCGACCTTGCCGGGTCGCTTGAACAGTGGCTGGATCTCCAATCCGGGTCCTTGATCTTTCTCTTGCGCGGCAGGAACGTTCCGATCCCGAAAATACGACGATGCCTGCAATCATTGGACGCCCAAGCCGATGAAGAATGGAGCTTGGTGGTCATCGATGCGGGATCCTCCAATGGATCGAATGAATTCCTGAAAAAAATTGTCGTCCCGAAATACAAGGGACGGGTAACATTATTCGAGAACTTGGAGCCGGTAACTCCGATGGAAAACATGGATCTGGCGATCCGGCGGCTTTGCACCAACCCGGCATCAATCGTTGCATTGGTCGATCTGGATGATGGCCTGATCGGGAACAACGTGGCAGGAATGCTACACGACTTGTACCAGAACAGGGTTGATTTGACCGTTGGAACCATGCTCCGCACCGACAAGTACAAGGAATATCCCGTGGACTTCTCAACGCCGAGATCGAGCCGGGGCGGGAATGTCTGGCAACACTTGCGCACGTTCGAGAAAGGGCTGTTCGATCTGGTGCCCGTGGAATGTTTCAAGGTGGATGGAAACTGGGTCCCGCACACGGAGGACTGGGCCTTCATGCTCCCGTTGGTGGAGCTTGCCCGGAACCCGCGCCACATCACCGAGCCCATCTACTTTTACGAGCCCTCGCCAGACAAAGGAGAAAGATCGACAAGCGAACGTGAATATCTCATTTCGGAGCTGATCAAGAAACCAACCTTGAGAACGGATCGACCATGAGAAAAATAATCGCGATCATCGGGGATACCCATTTTACCGATGAAGGCGTTAAATGGGCTGCAACAAGTGCCTTGGCTGAACGATTGATCGACGCGGGTTATCGCATCATTCACGGCGGGCTCGGGGACATCGCGCGTGCCGCGTCGGAAGGTGCGAGGAAATCCCCGCAATACATGGACGGGGATCTCGTCGCGATCCTGCCGGGCTTCGATCCTGAAGAGGCCCAAGGGACCGGGGATATTGTCCTCGCAACGGGCTTGGACATCATGCGGAACGCCATCATCGTCAACAGCGACGCCGTCATCGCAATCGGGGGCGGTGCGGGCACGTTGAGCGAACTCGCGTTTGCATGGGAACTGAAACGCCTCGTCATTGCCTACAAGGTGGAAGGATGGAGTGGCGAACTTGGCGGGAAGAAAATCGATTCCCGCGTGCGAATTGAAGATAAGGATGATCGGGTCTTCGAAGTGAGCAATGAAACCGAAGCGATTGCAATACTCGATGAATGTCTCCCCGCGTATGTAAAAAGACATCACGGAACCGTGGTCCGCTATTAAAACAGAATCATTTCCCAAATTCAAGCAACGATCACTCACACGTTGTTCCAAGCTAGCGACCGCCTTGCTCGGCCCGGAATATGCTCCATCACGTGATTGTATCGAAATTGATATCACGTATGCCTGTAATTTGCATTGCGTGAACTGCAACCGTTCTTGCAGCCAAGCACCGACTAATCTCTCGATGGATGTATCCCAAATTAGCAAATTCCTCCAAGAGAGCATAGATAAGGGTAGAAGGTGGAAACGGATACGACTCTTGGGTGGGGAGCCATTTCTCCATCCTGACCTGTGTGAAATTGTCGACCTCGTGTTAGAATACAAGAATGATCGCGATCCGCTTGTCAACATAGAAATCATCACGAATGGGTATGGGACGACATTAGACGCCCTCCGCTCTGACATTTCAACGAAAATTACTGTCGAAAGTACTTATAAAAATGCTCCGGTTGGCAACAAGTTTGATGCCTTTAACTTGGCACCAAGGGATGACTGGAGATATGGATTTACCGACTTTTCAAGCGGGTGCTGGATACCTGCCGAATGTGGAATCGGATTGACCCCTTTTGGCTATTATCACTGCGCCATTGCAGGAGGAATTGACAGGATCCTCGGGCTGGATCTTAGTTTTAAATCTCTTCCAGGCATCGATGAAGGTTACAAGATGATGATGCGAAAACTCTGTCCGTGGTGCGGGCATTTTAGGATTGGTTATCACGAGTCCTCAAAACTAAAAGAACTTTTGAACGAACAACACACATCAAAATCGTGGGAAAAGACTTACAAGGAATATGGACAGCATCAACCTAATTTAACGAGATATTAATTAAGGTGATATCTAACGTTCAGCAAGGGCCGCATCGTGTGCACGGGCGGCAAGACGAAGGAGATCGTCGAGGAAGCGGTCGGGAAGCTAGTCGAGCAAATAAAAGCGCTCCACCTCGCGGACGACGTCGGACCGGAGGGGGAAGAGCCTGATGACGAAATCATCTGATCCAAGAGAAAATGCTCCTGTTGGCATGAACGGGGGTATAAATAACCTACGCATCTCCACCCAGCAACCTCAAGCATTCTATTGATTCCTTCAACTGCAGAAGCTTAGCATACTTGGCGCCGTGGGCCTCGATCAATCGAATTCGCTCTTCTGGGGATAATCCCTCGGTTTGAAGCCTCTGCGCAATGACATTGCACTCATCGGATATCTGGTGCACTGAGGATTCAAGAGCTTGGATCCGGTTCGATACCATGAATTCTTGATCAGTTCTGCTGGAGATCATGTGTTTTTGCATGATTATCACCTCGTTATTAAGGCGTAACATGTTCAACTTGGCATCCGCGTCCTGAGATGGGTCTTCCCGAGCATAACCCATAATTTTTTATGAGCCAAAAATGAGGATCTTCTGGGTGTGAAGGTCCATTTATGGCCCATATCACTCTAGGATCGAGGTCGTGTCCACACACGCCTCGATCCGTTCTTATTATGTTCGTCTACAGGATTCTTGCATTCACCTCGTGCGAGATTCTTACCTTTGAAACCGAATTGACATGCGACATCCGAGCACGGATTCTTATTAAACAATTTGTCAATCCATTATACACCTCGGGCACCGTTTTTTATGAACTGGCACACGACATCCGAGTCCCGCCCGGGCAATATATGCCCAGGAGGAGCTTGGAGTTACTGATTTTATACACATTTTTTTTTCGTCGGACCGATTTCGCGGGAAACATTCACGCGTTCTGGCCGAGCACGTCGATTTCACGGGCCCGTGGAGGTAAGGGTTCTATTCCGCACGTAATATAAAAGGTTTGTTCACCGTCACGAATATGGCGGCATTCCATGCGTGCATTTCTGTCGGAAATGACTTCGCTAATCATCGAGTTGGAGGCCAGCATTACACGTGCCATGAGATGAGTAACTGATTACTCCTAACACGCCCAACGGACTCACCATTTTAATTTGTCGGTACTAAATTTTACTAAAGAAGATTAAGCCCATGGGTAAAGCAGCGGGTTTCACTTTATTGTGACACCAAAATTAGGCTATTACAGGCACGTGAATGCCCATAACTGCAAACACGACCGAGAAGATGCCGCCGCTCAACACGACCGACCCGAGGATCAGCATTATCCCGCCCATTATCAAGCATTTCGGGCCCCAGTCGATCCTGGCGACCAGCATGACGAGCCCGAGCGGCATGCACAGCGACCCGATGATCGAGATGCCCGTGAAGCACCAGCCAATGGCCGTGTCAAACAGCGACGTCACCGGCCCGCTCGGGAACGAGGCCAGCCCGAGCCGCGCCACGCCGTTGAACGACACGGGGATGCACTGGAACTGGGCCGCCGACAACGCGAGCACGATGGCCGCCAGGATCAGGCCGTTCACGATCAGGGTCTTGGCCAGCTGCTGGCCATCCTGCCGTGCAGGATGAGGTGGCACACGGGGTATTTCGGGGCGTTCGTGATGGCGGCGACCGGGAGCTGGACCCGGAAGGCCCTGCCGCAGACCGCGCACCGGCTCTTGGCCTTGAGCGTGATGAGCCCGTGGTCGATTTGTTCGGGCTGGATATCAAGCATGATTTGATCGAGATAGACTCAAATGAGTCTAATAAAAGGAAAAACCGTGGCCTTAGGCTTGAAAAATGTTTTCTCGGTGCCAAGCCAGATAATATCGGTTGTTCTCAGACAAGATTATTCTAATATCGTCCGAAAGTGCAAGCAATTTCCTTGTGCCTTGATCCAATTGTGAAGATACTAGAATTTGCCCTTCATCGCTAATACTGATATAGCCCTTGTCGAATAACTTGTCGTGCTGGGGGCAAAGCAAGAAACCATTGGAAATATCTACCTTTTCATGGCGAGAAGACTCTGACCACTTCTTTATATGAGAAGCAATCAGTAACGGCTCGAAATCCATTCCACAGATCTTACACTTTATTGGGGTATACACCAATAACCGAGCACGAAAGTAGGATTGCCCAACGCGAATTTTTACTAGTGCTTCACGATCGAAACCTTCCAAATTTGCCGGTATCGAGTCTTCGATTGTATTTATTTCGTTATCAAGGAAAGTTTCTTCCTCTTCATTCAGTTCCACATTTTCATGTTCCAATGGACGTTCTAGGTTTGCTTCTTGCCCCACATTTGGGTCAGAAAACCCAAGTTCTTCTAGAAGCCTTATGTGAGACCGTATTGTGCCACTACGCATATGCACAATATCAGCAATATACGACTCCTTGCCAACGGCTTGGATCGCCTCATTGCATTCTTGAACTGCAATATACAATGCAGCCGCACCGAGATAGTCTTCAGTAGTACTAGGTCGGGGGGGATTGGCCCTATAAAAGTCATCGATTGCAAGTACTTTGTCAATTGCTCTGCGTTGCAGATACTCTCGATCCGTCTCCCCGAGATCCAATCTCTGTATTATCCACTTTACAGCGTGCACAAGATTCCAACGAAATACAGAACGGGCATCATCACCCGGTTTTGCTTTTATTAATTCCATGATATATTCACCTAAGAATGGTTAGAATGGTCTTTTAATGCCTCCAACAATAGGTAAATTTCTTAAGGCTGTTTATTTCATCATCAAAATCTTTCAAAAAGTCATATTTTATCATTTTACGGTTTAATTGAAAATTGGCTTCACCAAAAATCTCTTCGAACGATATAACATTATTTTTAAATTCCGGAGAAATTCCTATTTTTCCGAAATCTGGTTCCTTTAGAGATATTAAGAATGCTTCGACATTGGGGCTAGCTGGATATTCTCCCTCATATTGCACTTCGAATGCGGTGATTTCTCCTTCATTGTCCCAAATATACTTGAGAGATTTATTAAGAGTAGTCACCCTGTAATCTTGCGTCTTTACCTCGTAAACTTTTTCGACTTTTCCTGATTTAAGTATGCCAAAATCCAGATAGGGGCCGCCACATTTTTCGACTCCCTTGGGCATAATTTGTTTCTTTATTGAATAGTCTTCCGAATCAGGATATCGATAGGTGAGCCATTGTTCAACAATTGCTTCTCCAATATATCCACGCAAACCGATAGATCTCTTTACCATTTTAAGTTCACCAACACAATATCATCTGTAAAAGCATACCATTGTAACTTGGCGATTTAACATCAAAAACAAACATAAATCTCGTTGTAAATTGAGAAGGTCTTCTCTTGTATATACATAATCGTCTAATACTATCTCATTAGAATTTTCATTAAATTGAATTGACAATAACCTATGTGCTACACAGTTCCGGAGATACTCATTAGTCATCACGTTGTCGAAAACCTTTTTTATGTTAGGAAGATTGTTCTTTTCAAGATAATCGGCCAACACCATTCTTCCCGAGCCTTTCTTCTCCTTTCTTAGTCCACTCGGAGTCATTACCCTTCTGTTTTTATCGGGTGAATCATACAATCCATCGTAAGGATAATGCAACTCGCTAAAGTAAGTCTCCATATTAGAATCTAAGCATCCATCAATTAAATCAAACAAGGCAAGGAAGAAACCAATAAGATATTTTAAATGCTCGAAATATGATAAAATATTATTCAAATACCAGATCATTTCTATTCTCTTTACAGCAGAGCTTTTCAACATGTCCTCCCATTTGCTTTTAATGTTATCGTACAAACCTTGGCAATGTTTTCTTAACAGATTTCCATCTTCTTCTGAATTAATAACATGGTCCTCATAGCTACTCGGTCGTTTTTTTGGTAAATTCTCTACTACGCTCTTGATGAAAGTCTTGAAATTCCATTCATTCTTCCATTCTTCCCATAGAATTACTAATGCGGGCGAAAACGGGGAGATATTGTGCAAGAGGTCGATTTTCTCCTTAAAGAAATCCAATAATATTGCAAATCTTCTCTGATTGTCAGCAAAGATTGGGAGAAATGTTCTGTAAAATTCTTCTAACTCTGAAAGATAGCTATAAAGAGCATCAGAATCTGAAAAAATGTTACTCAATTCACTTGAAAAGCCTGAAACCCAATAAAGAAGGCGTTTTTCAACGGAAATTTCAAGTACATCATTCCAAGATTCCCCCTTCGGATACATGAGTACAAAATCTGGTTCCTACATAGATAAAATTTTCAACAAGGGCAAATTCATGATCACCGATCGCCCTCGCACAGCACCCTCAATAACAGCTCCACGAACGCGGCGGAGACGTTCACGCCCGCGGCCGCCACGGTCGGCACGATCTTGAAGTAGCGCTTGCCCGCTGCCTTCGCGAGCAGCTCGTCGAGCTCGTCGGGCAGGAGGGCCCCGGTCACGTCTTGGAAGTTGGCTTGCACGATGACCGGCACGGCCGCGCTGATGAAGGCGACCAGCTCCTCGTAGCTCCGCACCGTGGCAGGCTCGAAGCCCGGGCGGCAGTCGGCGACTAAGATCACGCCGTCCGACGAGGCCCCGGCGAACTCCCGCGTGTTCAGGAACCGCTCCTGCCCGGTGAGCGCCGACAAGTGCACGATGGCCGCGACGGTGCCCGCCCCCGCGGGGATGTCGAACCGGAACGCGCCGTACTCGTTCCACAGCGTGCGCCCGGTCGTGGTCTGCACCGCCAGCACGTCGTCGATCGACATGGCGGCGAAGGCCTGCGCGACCGCCACGAGCGACGTGGTCTTGCCGCACTCGGCTGGCCCCCAATAGACGATCTTCACCTGGACCATCCGATCCTCGGGGCTTGAAAGTGGTATCGCGATTGTCATGTGGCTTGCACCTCACGCGGTCTTGGTCCCGGCGGCCGAGAGCAGGTAGTCGTGGACAGCCCGCTCGTCGAGCCTGAGCAGGTCCATGGTCTCGGCGGACTTGGCGATGGCGTCGACGATCTTGGGCGCCTGCTTCTGGAGCTGGACGAGCACGATGCCCATCTTGACCTTCTCGTCGGCGAGCACGACCAAAAGCAGTTCCCGCGGTGGCTTGCCGTCGCCCATATCCACGGACCCGAGGGCGTGGACGAAGAGCTGCAGGTTCCCGAACGAGATGGTCGTGCGGGCCATGGCGTTGCAGCCGAAGTATTGCGAGGCTTGCTTGGCCACGCCGTGCAGGGCCGCCCCGATGCCGCCCATGTCCCACGGCTTCTTGAGCCCGAACATGGTGTTCTTTGCAATGACCTTCGCGTCTTGATCGACAAGCAGGATCCCTTTCATCCCGCCCCAGCCGGTAAGTTTTGCGTAATCCCTTGCGATCTCGTCCAAGAGGGGGGTTATGACCTCGTGGAAGAGAGATGATGGTTGGGTTTCCATGATGCGAACCACCCTCAATTGGATTTAAGCAAAAATGGACAGCCTCACGGGGCGGGGAGGTCGATATTTGCTTATATACAAATGGACAGGATCTGGGCATGTCCACTTGTTACTTCACAGACCCAGAGTTGATCGATGAGATGCTCGCGCAGTTCCGGGAGATCATAACCGACCTACAGGCCGACTACGAGCATCTCAGCCACCACGTCGCCGATCCCGACGGTCCCGATGACGGCCACGAGGTCAAGTACTTCCAAGCCTTCCATCGCTACCTTGAGGACGACATCCACTTCCAGAAGTCGATAGCCGAAGAGGCCACCGTGTGATCGTGGCCCGCCGTTTCTAGATCTTATTTTTTTAGAAAATTGTCTTGAATTCATCTTCATTGGTTATTGAAATTCTGAATATCGCTTAGATAACACTTTCTTACAGGCCTGCACCATGTCAGCATTCCCTTCAAAGCTATCTTGAGCGCGATCATATAAAGAAGTCAACTCATCATTAAGATCCTTAAAGGTCCAATTCAATGAAGTTAAAAGATTCAATAATCCATCCAATGAATCGTCGTAAGTTATAGCTCGCCCATGGAACCAATGGGAAAGGAATTCGTGCAGGTTTCTCCTATTTAATTGGAGTGAACGTAAATATGGCGCTTGTTCTCCATTTGATAAGAGTAATTTGACTATTTCCCCGAACTTTTGTTCATCTAATCTCTTTTCCTCGATTCCTTTTGCAAACATCTCAGTTGCTACGTGCCACGCTGAATTTTCACCGCTATCCCAATGACGAACAGGGTATCCCAACGCTGCTTTTCCAATGTTAATCTTATCGAGCGAAGATAGTCGATGGTCTTGGCCTTCTTCCATGTTATGAAGATGTTCCAGTAATTGACCTAAATCAAAAAAGCCAAATTTCATCAGTATATTTCGAGGGAATGCTCGCAATTCTGCTGCACAAATGACCTTTCTTACAAGAAAAAAGCGTGCGGTTTCCCTTAACAAGTCAATATAGGCTTTCCCATACTCCGTGTTTAACTCGGTGAAGTCTTCGAGCGAGTAGAAGCGTGAAAACTGATTGAATACCAAGATATCTCCTTCAAATTCTATGATCCTATCACCAAACTCTAAAAGCATCATTTCTTCCGAATATCCTTTCAGATCTTTAGCACGGGATAAGCATCTTTCAAAAAACATTATCATACTATCAATATCGGGCAATCGATCATTCCGCAAGCATATCGTAGCCTGAAAGTATGGATTGAACGCGGACAAGTCAAATTCATTCCTAATTTCCCTTATGGCATGGCGATCCATCTCGAATATATCACTACCTAACCCCTTTTGTCTCCCAGAAAGCATACCATAGAGCATTTTTCCTAACGAATAAATGTCACACTTTGGAGTAACTTCTCCCTTTCCATCCTTAAGTTCCGGCGCAGTTAAAGACCAAGGTCCTACTGATTCCTCGGCGTTCGTAAGACGATCTCTGAAATCGTTGGCTTGGAAGCAAATCTCGAAATCTGCTATCTTTGTTTCTTCTCCTTTAATCAATATATTTTCTTCTTTGAGATCTCTGTGAACATAACCCTTTGAATGTAATTGCTTGGTTCCTTCCAAAACTGAACGATATCGCTTAAAGATAGATTCAAGGGACATTTCACTCATTTTAGAAGAAAGATCTCCATCCATTCGCTCCATTATATAATAATATAGGTTTCCTGTATTGCCATTTGTAAATATAGAGACTATATTTGGATTTCCCATTAATGTATTGAGTGCTTCGATGCCTCGTTGAAATCGTTGTATTCTCTTTCTTCTTTTGTATCCTTTCGTCTTTGAAACGTCGATTACTTTCATTGCACCAAGCTCTGAATCCTCTTTCTTGATAACTGCAAAAATATCACCTTGATGACCTATTATTGGAAATTCCTGCGCGTTAGGATCAAGTCTCCAACCATTAAAGTCCGTTTCAGGGTCGATACGAATTGGTTTTTTTCTATACATAAGATTCCTTTCTCAGGATCGAAGATATTATCTCCTTCCGTATTCAGTCGACCATCAGTCCTCGATCCTGTCCTCGTCGCGGGGGGATTTAAGCCTTGGAGGGGCCGACCTCGGATTGTTGTCCCTTAAAACGATTCGTGAAATGGGATGGGTATGGCGCTCGAAGAATTCGCCCAAGCCTCTTCCGAGTCGGCCAAGCGGTCCGAGATCCGCAGGCTGGCCCGAGACCTGGAGAAGGATCTGGGCCGCCTGCGCGGGCTGGGGATCGACCCCGAGACTTTCGCGGGCGGCTGCCACGCCCGGTTCGTGCGAGAACTCCAACGCATGGCTGGAAGCTGGCACTAATCACTCTTTTTCTTATCTTTCCCCTTTTCAACTATCTATCGACATTAAATCGTCCTTCGTTCGTGTTTTTTCACCTTCCGTGTTCACGACAGTCTTGTCTTGATGGTGGTCTATTTCCGTGGAAAAAGCCACGAGGGGGCTGGATGGATCGAGTTGCTTGGCCCCGCAACCCATGCACACGGCGCCATTTCCTCGCTTCCTAAACCAGATGGACCCGCATTCTGGGCATCCGACCGTTTGAAAAAGTGCGTTGGAATCGTTCATGTCCAGCTTGTACGTCTTGATGAATGCCCCTTTCTTGCTCTCGTAATCCTCAGCTAACTTGTAATACCCGCGTGTTTCCTGAACAAATAAGCCTTGATAGATGAAGGTGTACATTATCGGGATATCAATGGAGGGAGGAAAAAGGAAAATCCTATTCCTGCGGCCTTCAAAAAAGGTGTCCCTGATGTCTTTGAAATTCCCTTTACAATCAGTATCGGTGATACATCCTTCTATGTTTTTCAATATCATAAGCCAATGGTCGGCAGGCAGTGTAACTTCGCCTCGCTCATTCTCGATCGTGACCCCCTCCCGAACCGTGCCAAATTTCTTCCGTTCATCTTTCGGCTTCGAGATTGCAGGCTTATTCGGGATCAATCTGGATGTAGAGACATTGCATTCCATTGAATAGGTCGGGGTTGCTTTTGGGAGAGCGTCGGTCATGAACGCTTTGAAGGACGAGAACCCGAGAGCCTTTTCCGAGAAGCGTGGATTTTCCTTCAACATGGCGTCTTTTATGCCAGTAAGAAGGATGATCTTTTTGGATGCTTCCAATCCCTTTATTGCTTGGCGCAACAACGCGATCGAAGCTTCTAAATCCGGATTCTTGGCTGGGGAAACGCCTGCCTTTTTTGCAATGGTTGATTTGGTGTCTTGTTTCTTCGGTTCGCCGTCGATCATGACCTCCCGTTCCCCGTTCACGATCCGGGTCGTGATCAGCCCGGACGCTGCGACCGCGTCAAAAAACTGGCTGAACGCGGAGAAATTTCCCTTTCTATCGGGTCGGCTCACGTGTTTTATTCCCTTGTACTTGAACTTTGGATTGCTCCGCATGAGATTGTCGAGCACGGGAAGACGTGTCCAACTTCTGCCGCTTGCTCGGTTAATTTCGACTGCTTGCAGGAAGCATTCGACCGCGGTCTCGTACGACATGCTGTTGGTTGGTGCTTGGGAAGTTACCTTTGCAGGAATAACTGGAGAAGATTTAGCCGGAACTTCTTTTGGTTTTTCGGTGGCCTTCTTCTGGATTGATTCCAGCGAGTAGAACTTGTTCGCGCTTTGAACCAAGTGCTCGCTGGCAATGCTGGCGTTGCCGATGATGGTGACCTCTTTGCGTCGTTGCCTCAACCAGTTGACCAGCACGATGAAATCCTTGTCGCCGGTGATGATGACGAACCGGCCGATCGAGGGGAACAGGCGCACGGCATCCATGCAATCCACGATCAACTTGCCATCCGTGCTGTTGGTCTTCTTCATGGCCACCTGGATCGTCTCGAACCCGCGGGCAAATAGCGCTTGGTTCTCGGCATCGCCGACCGACCGCCAATTCGCATACACCTTCTGCAATACCGGATGCCCCAGCGTGTTGATTTTTTTCACCAAGGCATCGGCCAAGGGAGAATTGTTCCCGTTAGCAGTAATGCGTACATTCTCATAATCCCAAAACACGGCTACGTCATTACCGGAAGCTTTTGCTGGAGGATCGTCCACGATTTCTTTCAAGCTAGAGTTAATGCGAGTATTGTTGGTATCGTGAAAAATTCGTGCTGTCAACAAGGATATCAACGCGGCCAAGCTCGCCGTGATGATCGAAAGAGACACCTGTAGCGTGATGCTTTGCATGAAAATCGTGATCATAAGGAGGATCAAGCACGCAGAAAGGACGGTGCTCGCGATGGTAATGATTCTTGCAGATACCACGATTGATCGCCGGAATGGAGGGAACAAAAACCAGTTTCTAATTCAAGGATTTGAATTTTAACGTGAAAATGTCAGGAATGCGGAATTGGCGTTTCTAAGCCTGAGCGGGCGCGGCTTTGAACACCACGTAGGGCACCGCCGTCCGGTCCGACGCGTCAACGAGCGTCTGCACGAGCGCTAGGTGGTGCTTCTTGGCGATGGCCAGCACCGGGGCATTGGTCTCCCGGGTCACGAAGGCGATGCCCGTGATGGCGGGATCCCCGTAGATCTCGGCGGCATACCGCCACGCGTGCAGGACCAGCGCCGAGCCGAGCCCGTGGTTGCGGTAGGGCGGCCGGATGATGGACCCGAGCTGGACGCTGTCTGGCTTGGTGCGGAGCATGGACACCCAGCCGAGCAGCGTGCCGTCGGGGAAGAAGGCCCCGAGAAACGCGGGCCGGTAGCACCGCGGGTAGATCAGCTCGAGCCACCGGTCGGGGTGCTTGCCCTTGTAGCGGGTCCGGCCGGCGATGATGCCCTCGGCGGCCGCCGCCTGGATGTCGGTCAGGATCGCGTCCAGCGTCGCCTCGTTGGCAAGGTCCAGCTGTTGCACGACGACCTTCCGGCCCAGTGTCACGCCCTCGCCGAACATCAGCATGGCCACGTGGCCGGTCGCGGCCGCGAGCGGATATATCGTCCCGTCTAGCACGTCATCGGTCATCCCGTCCTGGGCGATCTCCCCGATCGTCTCGCAATCGTGAGACTGCATGGCGACATCGGGGAAAGAGATATTTAAACTAAGATTATTGCGGGACGCGCGTGGGCAGTAGGCCATATAAGAGAAAAAAGGGGGAAAGATCGCCGAGAACCGGGCGAATTGTGAGGGCCATCAATCCGCGAGCCTTTTCCGGAAGGCCGCGGAAAACTCGCTGGCAGGCTTGTACGCGGGCGTGGCCGCGCTGCCGGTCGTGGTCTTGGTCTCAAGGGTCGCGTCCTTCCGCGTGGCGAAGGAACCGAGCTTGTCCCCGGCCACGATGAGCGTGAGGGCTTTGATCGCGTCGGCCAAGCCCGGGTCACCACTTGCTTGTTTCGGTGCTTTTTTCGACTTCCGCTTGATGAGCATCCAGCCCGAGATGATCGCGGCATCGACCATGAGGCCGACCGGGAACGACCAGATCGCCACCACGAACAGCACCACGAACAGGACGCACTTGGCGTTTAGCAGTCCCATTCGTCGATCTGGAAGCCTATTTGATAAAGAAAAAATCTTGAACTCAATTGGTTCGTAACCTCCAAAAGGCTTTAATTATGAAACGGGCTCAAGTCCGACTCCAAAACCAGCACCATATTGTCAGGATCAATCTCTTGATTGGAATACGGAATGATCTTGAAACAAATCCTTTTAACATCTTTAAATCTCTTGAAGATTGGAGTTATGTCCGTAATGTCATCGCATATCATTGATCAGGCGAAACGGTTTTCGACAAAAAGCACATTGGTTAATAAATCTTAAATATCAAAATTCTTGTTATTATTTCAATCCATATCCATTAGAAAAGCATTTGTGTGACTTCGATTATGAGATACGAAAACCCACCGCGCTGGAAAAAGGTCGTAAAAAGTATTGCTAGAATAGGACAGAAAGTACGGTCAGCAATTGGGGCAATTTCTGATCCGGTAGGTACCGTCGTAGATGCAGCCCTAGAACAAGGAGCAAAGCTTAACACTAAACAAAAGAGATTCGGAGCTATTAGGCGAAAGGTGCAGTATTACGATCCTTCCACCCAAAGATTCGTCAAGGTTGATGCCAATACAGGAAAATTCGAGGATGTTCGAAGTAGAAAGGGCGTAAAGTGGGCTCGCGTAAGAATGGGGAGACCACGCTCATCTCCGTCCAACAGAGCTGAGACAACCCCGAAATCTAAGAAACCTTCGCGTAAAAGAAGGAAACGTGCACCAAGCAAAAAGAGAGGTAATCGTTCGGCTAGAAAATCCGGTTCACGACCGCGTGGACATAGATAAGCAAGAAAAACCATGAAACTTTCATAACGAAGCAGCGATGGCCAATTCTACGGCCGTCAGGGGCGCGAGAGTGTGGTGGTGTGTTTGGGTCACGACTTGGTTCAGCACCGCCGCCGACGCCTCCCGCAGGTCCTTGATGGCACCGCTTGGGTGGCCGAGCAGGGACGACCGCACCTCCAGCACGATCAGGAACGCCATGCCGGCACACTCGGCGAACTTGCGCGATTTCCAGCTCGCCTTTGTCATTTGTAATGCATACGACTTTCTTGCCATGACTCGGTGGTAAAGTTGAATTAACTGTTTCCAAGGCGTGGTTTTGAACTTCCTGAAGGCTTTCAAGCGAGACGTTTTCGATGTTCCAATTATCCCGGATCAAGGAACTCGCTTTCTTATCGTGCGAGAACATGATGACGTGCCGCCCGGACTGCCGGATCTCTCTTGCGATGTGCGAATAATCGCTATCCCCCGCGACGATCGCTATCGTGTCGATGCTTGTTCCCGCATCCAACAGTTTCATGATGTTCAGGCTGATTTTCATGTCCACGCCATTCTTTCCCGACGCGGTGACCTCGGGAACCTCGACCATGTCAAAATCGAGCAAGGCCAACTCCTTTTTCAAACAAACATTCACGTGCGTATATTCCGCGCAAGCCTGCAGGTATGAAATCGTGCCACGTCCTTGTAGACTGTCGAGGATCGATTGCACGCGAATGCCGTTGCTCAGCTGTTGCACGTCGATAAACAATGCAATTTCATGGCCGGTTTCTTGGGCCATATTTTTCGCGTCCAACGTATTGCTCATTCCTCCACTTGCCTCTCCACTTTCCTCTTGAAATAACAATTATACTCTTCTAAGATGCTAGGCTGCCCGATTAGACTCGTAATTGACCCGTAATTTGGCCCGTTGATCGAAATCAGTTCCCACCCGTTTTTCCCGTAAAAATTCAAGACATCAGCGGGGCTAAGGGATGTGATATTTTCTTCATCTTCTTCCATCAACCTACCATCCTCGTGGGATTCCTCCTCCTCTTCGTTTTCCTCCTCGTCTTCATTGGATTCCTCCTCTTCATCACCAGTTAATACATCCCAATCATCCCTGTCGATCGCGTTGACATCGTCGACCTCGATGAACTCGTAATACTTGTTATTCTGGAAAAGTTCCTTGCGCCCGCGAATGCGCACGTTAAGATATTCCCACGAAACACTAGAAGTCTTAACCTTTTTTGAGGCCGGTGTTGGTTTTCTATTGACTTGAGCCCAGGGTTCTTGCAACTTGTTGCACTCGTCGCATAAGGTAACGATATTATTCCAAGCCAACTTGTCTTCGGCATTCAGATCGATGATTCTAACATTCAACTGGTCGGCAGAAAATTTCTTTCTACAGCCAGCGCATTGGTTGTCGTTCACGAAGAATATAGTCTCGTTTACTCCTTTTTTTACCGACACCTTTCTCGGGCGGGTTTCCGAGATCTCCAAGAAATAGTTCTTATCGCGAGAAATACGTTGGGCGATAACATTCGGATCCACGCCCAGAAGGTCACCAAGCTCGGCAAATGTCAACGGATCCCAACGGCGATACTTGATGGCACCGATGATTTCTTTAATGGACTTCGGAATTTTCTTGACGATTGACATACTAAGTATGACATTCATTTCTAGTATATAAACTATTTTGCTTTGGCTGGAAAAGTATGACAATGTCATATCCGGGCTTTTTTACTTTATACCAAAGCAACCAAGCTCGGGCCGGTGACAAACCACGACGCAAGCAGTCACGACCCAAGAGGAACCGGTCCTGAAGATCGACCAATCCGGCAAGGGGATTGATGCCCGGCCACGTCACGGCCGAGGGCTACAAGATCAACAATGGCGATTGTCCGTACTACCTATTGATGAAGATCCCCACGACCGATCCCGTTTATGCTCGGTTCATCCCACCCGCTCCCACCGGGCGGGGTGATCAGTGTTGGTACAAGCACATTCCTCTGCAGCATTTCTGTCATCTCAACTCCCGAACGCCGAGCCGATCCCAAGGGATTGGGCGGTGGTCCGGCACGCCACGCCCTCGGACGTGCGCGCGCTCGCGAACATCTACCACGAGGTCTACCGCGGCACCTACACGTACCACGAATACCTCGATCCAGACTACCTGAAACACGAAATCGAGAGCGGCCTCGCCGGCTGGTACGCCGTCGAGGACGGGACCGCGCCCGGCGAGATCGCGGGCTGCGTGTCGGCGAAAGTGGACCCGATCCATCAAAGAGCCTATTCACGGGGCATGATGCTTCGACCTGCTTGGCAAGGTCGCGGCGGGGCTTCGCACGTCTTCGGGGAGTGCTTCCAAGACTTCATGGCGAACAGGCCCGGCATCAGGCTCCTGTATTCAGAGACGAGGGCCACGTCGATCAAGCCGCAGGCGACCTGCGAGGCCATCGGCCTGCACCCGCTCGGCATCCTGCCCAACAAGGACGTGTTCTTCGAGGCGCGGGAGAGCCCCGTGCTCATGGCGGTCTACTCGTCGGCCGCGTGGGCGACCCGCGAGACGAGCGTGAAGATCGTGCCCGAGCTGGAACCGTTGTATCGCTTCTGCGCGGACCTGCACCGGGCTATGCGGAAGGATGCTGTCGAGATCGTCGCGCACGACGCGGGGCAGGTCGGCCATCCCGCGGCGGCGATCGACATCCAGGCGACCAAGCAGAAGTACGGATACACTCATTATGCCTTCACGTGCCAGAAGACCGGCGAGTCGATCGAGCTGGGCGTGAACGTGCAATGCATGAACGCCGAGGGCCTGGATATTCACTGCTCGAGGCCCGCGACTGCGCGAGTGTTACTATCGTCCGCGCTGGAATACTTGCGGGCCAAGGGCGTCCAGTACGTCGAAGGGTACTGTCCCGCCACGAAGCCGGGCCTGCAATCGGCATTTCTCGACGCGGGCTTCCGGCCGCTGGGCTACGCGCCCGCGTGGAACCTCGACCGGCGCACGGGACGGTTCGTGGACCAGGTCGTGTTAGGGTGGTCCAAGCGGTTCGCCATCGGCGCCACGGCCCTGACCAAGGCATCCGAGAGGCTGGCGGGCGTGCTCGGCCTGGACCGGGATGCCTGAACACAGGAGGGAGAAGGCCATGGCTAACAAGGAAAAACTCATCAATCGCATCCAGCAAGGCATCGAGGCCGCCATCAAGCTCGACGCCGAGGACGAGGGGTTCCTCTTGGAAATTCTGCTGGACAACACCGGCAACATCTACCTGCCGCTGTTCGCGAGGTCGGTCCTCGGCCTGCTCGACGAGGGTGCCCTGAAGCGTATCTGGAAGGACGTGTCGGGCCTCCTCGACGAGAGCAAGGACCACGTTCCGGGTGTTCCTGCCGAGGAAACGGCCGCGCACGTGGCATGAACATCGATTGCGCGTTCGCTTGCTCACGAACGCGAGCGAGCACTAACGCGAGCAAGCGTTCGCAACCTTCCCATAAAACAGGTCCGTTAAGCACACATTTGGCTCTTTTAGTCAAGTAGCGAAACATTTTCGTTTGCGATCTGGTAAACCCCTCCCGATTCACATGGTATTTGGCAATATACCGCTGGATGAAAAGGTAATCAACAAGGAAGTCGTGATCGTTGGCGGCGGCCTTGCAGGGCTCACGACCGCTTATTTACTCGCGCCAACCTTCCACGTGGCGGTGCTCGAGGCCACCAACGCACCAGGCGGGCAGGCAAGGGCATTTCGCATCGGCGGTACGAGCGTGGAACACGGGTCGCACGTTTTTTTCAAGTATTACAAGAATTCATTGGGCTTGTTGGCGGAGGTGGGACCTCCAAGACATCTCGTCCAGATCCCGGGTTGGACTATCGTGAACGGCGAGGGCCAGCAGGTAATCCTCGAGCAATCGGGCCGCCTTCCCGGGCTCCTGAGTTTGATCCCGTCCTTGATGAAAATCCCTTGGTTCTCTGGCTCGGATCGCATGCGTGCCATGGCGGCCTCCTACCGCCTGATCAAGGCACCAGTCCGGCGGTGGCCGGAGGCTGACGCGATGACCGCCCTCGAGCTTGGCACCCAATACGGCTACAGCATCACGGGAGCCGAGACTTGGAACTCGGCTTCCCTTGGCCTCACGGATTCATTCGTGGACGAGCTTTCGGGAGCCATATTCGCGGGCATGCACAAGGTACTCGTCGGTGAGAAACGCGGTCTCTCCTACCTGATTCCGGACATGAACCTTTCCGAGCTCTTCGCCGTCCCCCTTAGCCAAGCTGTCGAGAAGCGGGGGGCTGCAGTCCGCCTCGGCTATCGCGTTACCGGGCTCGAACTACTTGATGGCAGTCCGGATGAGCCCGGATGCCACGTAAGGTTTGCGGCCTCGGAAGGGAGTGGCTCGATCGATGCCCATTACACGATAGTGGCGGTGCAACCGCAAGACGCGGCCAAGCTGGCCACGTGGACGGGAGCTGCTTGGACAGGGCTCCACCGGGCCACCCCCATCATCACGATCACCTTGGGCCTGTCAGGCGAGGTCTCCGCCACTCGGGACGGGCGGGAATATGGCCTGTCGAGAAAGGACTGGATATTCAGCGTCATCACGGATCTCTCCAAGTTCTGGCCCGAGTTTGCAGGCAACAAGACCGTGCTCAGGGTCGAGGTGGGTCACGCTGACCTTCTTCCTGGAGGGGCGAACATCCCTGACGACAAGTTGATATCGCTCGTCAAGAGAGATTTGGATCGCCTCTGGCCCGAGTGCGCGGCGCTGAAAGTCGAATTTGCCAAGAAGATCGTGTCCAGAAGCAACGTCTATGTCTCTTGGAAGCGGGGCTGTGTCATGAAGAAGCCGAACATTGCGGCCATTACCCGAGGCAACAAGTCACTGGAAAAGGACGACCGTGATCTCGGCCATCACGTCTACTTGGCGGGCGATTGGACCTCGAAAGGGACCATCGGCATGGAAGCGGCGGTAAATTCGGCCTTCGAGGCCGCGAATTTCGTGCGTGCATCGGTAGGCTTGCCAAGCCTCCCTTTTCGGGATGTCCCGATTAAATGAACGGCCACGTCCTATTGTGCATGCATTTTTCTTATCCATCCCGTGAATTCTTCTTCTCCTTCAAATAGGTCCATGGAGCATGCGTGTCATGAAAAAAATGACGGATGATGCCCGCTCCATGGCAGGCAAGACAGGGCTCATCTCCCGCATCCGGCAATGCATCGACGACGCGTGCAGGAGCGGCGATGCCGAGAAAGAAGGCGATATCTGGGAGGTCCTGCTGGACAACACCGGCAGGATTCCCCTACCTGCCTTCTCCAAGGCTGTCCTTCCTCTGTGCGATATGGAAGCCTTGAAGGCCATCCTGAACGATGTCACGGGTCTCCCCGATGAGGACGTGGATGACGTTCAGGACGTTCCTAACGAGGGATTGGCCGAGCACGTGGCATGATGCACCGACTTTGGATCAGATTGGAGTCGCGCTTTCACGACGAGGGGACGTGTTCCATTACGAGGTACGGGAGGAGCGCCCTCGGCATTCTCCTTCTCTTGCTCACGAACGCAAATATCCGCATGGGATCGTCGGCATTCATCGCCCACGTCATGGCATCCATCGATTCCAGGGCCCTGATGGCCACCTCGAGGTTCTCCCCGGTGTTCGGAACGAGAAACAGCATCCAGCAGTGCGTGCGAACGATCGTGGCCAGTTCGCTTATATCGATCGGATCGGGAAGGACATCCGCGTAGCGTCCCGTCACGTAGTAGAGCCGCTCGCCCGGGCCATGATACTGGCGATTCTATGGTGTGTCCTTTTTGCGAAAAGAACAACTTGTTTGTCGAGGCTAATGGCAACGACGCTTGTTTTGGCTGTGGAACTGTTTGGAATGCGATACCGTTGGAAAAGGCTTCCGGCCGATACTAGTCGTCCGGGTTGATGGGTTCACCCTTGGGTAGGTCTGGCATGAGACCTGCAAAAATAAATTCAATTTATCGCCTGGGATAGCGCAGCTATCCCATGGTTTTCGTCGACCTGTTCGGTTCTCATATGGATTTCTCGTTGTTCAAAAGCATTGCATCGATACGAAGCGGACCATCCATGCACGCGAACAAAACCATGTATATAATGCCGCGGTGTCGATTCCGACCCAAGCCTCCACGACAATCCGCACCGCCCTGGATGACGACATCGAACGGGCCACCCGTCAGCATGCCATGGCGAGCACCGTCAGGGCAATACCCCCTGCGCAACCCGCGCGCCTGTAGCCCCCGTCGAGGTCGACGCGGTGGCCGAGAACAGCCACATCACGATCTACATCGGGGACACCAGTTACACCATTCCGCGGGCCAAGGCCGACATCCTCGCCCGGAAGCTGGTCAAGATCCTATTTTGAGGAGGTGTTAACTGATGTTAGCACGGTCATTCTGTCTTTGTCTGGCCATTTGAACGATATTCGTGAGACTAGCTCCATGGAGATATGCAAGCAAGCAGGTAATCAAGCAACCGTAGTAATCATCAGCAAACTAAAACTGAGTATCTGGCTGGTATTGTAGGATGACTTGTCTCGTTTCGGGCTCTGGTTTGAATTGAATCATGTTAAACTTCGATTTCTGGCCTGCATTCTTATATAGGTACAAGATAATGGTCGGAAAACCCCGATTAGAAGCAATGTTCATTCCATATGCCCGGCAATCGGAAAATCGTATCTCACATCTTTTCGTGTCTATTCCGTTCGGGGTTAGTTCCAGGGGTGCATTCTTCTCCGATAAATAGAATATACCCATGATTAAACAAAACAGACCAGATCCCAGACAGAAGTAACCGGCCCACTGTTCAGGATCCAATACCACGATCGCTAATCCTATACCAGAGAAGCATAAACCGGAAAACATTATGGTGCCCGCCTGCTTTGTGAGCCTGAATTTGAATCGTAAAACATCGACCGGTTTGAGATCTTTGGTATCGCCAGTTGTCTCCGTCATGGTGCTTCCCATTCTACGATGTTATCCTGTGGCTTCTAGTAATTTTGAATTTGCTGGTCGACGACCGTTTCGGGCGATGTAGGCATGAGCCTCGTGTTGGCGTGCTTTAGTCCATTTTCTGGCCTGCCCACGATCAGGCCTGCCGGGCCGCGAGGTTGGAAGGGGGGCAGTGTTCGCAGGAGATCCCGCGCCTAGGTGGTATCAGCCAGCATTTAAAGCACGCTCGAAGTGGTATCGAATTAGCGCACGAAAGTGGTGTCGCGGACGCGTCCAAGTGGTATTATCCCATTTGATCGCGTGTTTTTTCACTCATATATCGGCATCGCGTGGACCCTGACGGTAATGCATCGTGACACGACATCTCAACGCGGCCGAGATCCAGAAGCGGATCGAGATCTGCCGGGACAAGGCCGCGGATACCGTCCTCTCCACGCGATGCCTCGCGGCACGGCACCACACGAGCTTGCGGGTGGTCGCCAGCGCCCTGTCGCTCCCCATCAGGGATTGGAAGGAGTTGCTGGCCGACCTCCAGGACGACAAGGCACGCCTATCCCGGTTCCGGCAAGCAACGCTCCCATCGGCACGGGTTGACGGACCGCTTCGGCCCGCTCAAGCAATACGTTCGGCGAGCGGCTTTCCCGTGGTACTCGTGGCGCGGCGATAGCCAGATTGGCATCGATCGGCCGGCGCGGAACCCAACGACGACGCAGACTGGGATGAATGATCGGGTTACTTGGCGCATTGATAATGAGAAAAGCTCTCATGATGGTGGTGGTGGGACTCGAGATCTCGCTACGATGAGGCATGGTTTTCAGCTCGACCGGGACCCGCTCGCAGGCTAATCGCCCCAATACGGCCATGCCCGACCCTTGTTTTCCGTTCCGGCCCCGTGCACCAGTCGGCCTCGTGAACTTAGACGGTTCGGAACAAACTATAAATAGGTTACGAAAGGTGTGTAATCTCAAGAGTGATGGACCGACGGTGGCCCGGTACGAGATCCGTGCCTCGCGCCGCTTTTGGTCCACCGCTCGCGCGGAGGAAAACCATGGCAACCGTGAAGCCGACGTGGACAGAGGCCGACGGGAAGACCCGCTCGCTCGTGTTCCAGCGGCACCACCAAGACCTACATTACGTGCTGGCCCGCGAAGCGCAGGCGAAGGGTTACCTCGTGGCCGCGGCCGAGC
>Ga0326728_10002620_pt1 | contig 59100 bp, 45 predicted proteins | sample MB3enrmetagenome_FD_207602 | JGI IMG/M metagenome (GOLD analysis project Ga0326728, IMG submission 207602) | Lab enriched peat soil microbial communities from McLean, Ithaca, NY, United States - MB31MN | ecosystem: Environmental > Terrestrial > Soil > Wetlands > Peat | place: USA: New York... | reverse complement strand
CGAATCTCAGCACATCAAGTAGGGACACCACCCCGAACCGGCGCGCAGTCCAAGGGCACACATCCAATCCCTCAATCTGCTCCGCCAGAGTTGATGTCTCCGACAATACTCCCATCATGCCTCCTGAATCAAGTATATAATTGCCCTTATATAATTGCCCTTTATTGGGCCGAAAATGCCGAATTTAGGGCCGGAATTCAGCCTTTTTGAGCGTTTTGAGCAAGGTTTTCCATCATTGAATCGCTCCTGGTTCAGCCGGGAGAGCGCGATTAAACTGATCACTGATCACTGGCAACTGACCACTGTTCACTGTCCACTGGAAAGGTCCTCATGCTTCGCGTAGGCTTGGTAGGTTTTGGCATGGCGGGCCGCGTCTTTCATGCGCCGCTCATCTCCTCCGTCGAGGGCCTGGAACTGGCCGCGGTGGTCGAGCGCAGCTCCAACAAGGCCGCCGAGCGCTATCCCGGCATCGCGACCTACCGCACCCTCGATGCCATGCTGGCCGATCCATCCCTCGATTTCTTCGTCGTCGCTACTCCCAGTGGAACGCACTTCAAAGTCGCCCGGCAGATTCTCGAAGCCGGCAGGAACGCGGTCGTGGACAAGCCGGTGGCCGTCGCCTCGGCTGAAGTGACCCAACTGATAGAGCTAGCCGCGGCTCGGGGCGTGCTGCTCATTCCATTCTTCAACCGCCGCTGGGACAGCGACTTCCAGACGATACGGGAGCTGCTGCGCAGCGGCTCTCTGGGACGCCTTGTTTACCTTGAGTCCCGCTTCGATCGCTGGCGCCCCAATCCGCCCTCCGACCGCCTTTGGAAGGAAGACCCCGCGGCCGGCGGCGGCGTCCTGCTCGACCTGGGAACCCATCTCGCCGACCAGGCGCTGGCGCTCTTCGGCAAGCCGGAAGCGGTCGCCGCCGAGGTTCTCTGCGAGCGCAGTTGGGCGCGCGCCAGCGACGCCTTCACCCTCCGCCTGCGCTATCCAGACCTTCCACCCCAGCGACGAGAACCTGTCGCTGGGGGCCCTGGCTTTTCGGTCGTTCTGGGCGCAAACAGCCTCTCCTCGCCGCCCGGCCCACGCTTCCACCTGCGCGGCGACCGGGGAAACTACTGCAAGCTGAGTCTCGACCCGCAGGAAGCCGCGCTCAACAAGATCACCCGCATCGAAGATCCAGCCTGGGGCAGGGAAGCGCCGGACGGCTGGGGCACATTGAGCGTGGACGTGGACGGCGCCATCGTCACCCGCCCCGTCGCCCCCATCCCCGGCGACTACCGCCTCTACTACGCGGGCGTCCGCGACGCGCTGCTGGGCAAGGCTCCCGCTCCGGTGCCGGCCGTGGCCGCATGGCGCGTCGCCCGGCTGCTCGAATGGGCCGCGGAAAGCTCCGCAGAGCACCGCGAAATCAATTGCGACTGGAGCGAGGAGCCGAAGCAGAAGGGATCGCGGCTATAGACGGTCCGCCTCTTCCGGTCGAGCATTGCTCACTTTGGGCAAATCACTGTTGAGCCCTTCCACCGATCCTTGTGCTGCGCGGACCTTCGGGCCGGACCCCGCGTTCGCCGGTTCCTTCTCCACCAGCGGCACCCAGAAGCGGAAGCTGGCTCCCTTGCCTGGAACGCTCGCGGCCTCGATCACCCCGCCGTGCGCGGCCAGAATGGCGCGCACGATGGCCAGGCCCATGCCCGATCCCTTGCCTTGAATTGCGCCCCGCTTGCCGCGGTAAAACTTCTCGAAGATCAGGGGCAGATCGAGGGCGTCGATGCCTGGGCCATTGTCCTCGACCGAGAATTCCAACCGGTCGCCGGCTCTGCGGCTGCTCAGCGAGATGCGGCTGGCAGGCGGAGTATAGGTGGCGGCGTTCTCCAGCAGGTGGCGCAAGACCCGGCCCAGCAGGTGGGGATCGAACCAGGCGGGATCGTCCGGGCCTTCCACGTTGATCGTAACTCGGCGCGAGCCCAGAGCCTTGCGCGACTCTTCGACGGCCTGCTCGAGCAGCGCGCGGGGATGCTGCGGGACCAGATGAACCTTGACCACTTTGGCGTCGATCTCCGCCATCTCGACGGCGTCGCCGATCAGCAAATCCAAACGCGCGGCCTCCTCGTCGACGATGGACGCGAGGTCCAGCCGGCCGGCTTCGTCCAGCCCCTCGGCCTGCAGCAGCGTAGTGGCGGCGGCGCGGATGGAGGTCAGGGGTGTACGCAGTTCGTGGGTCAGAGAGTCGATCAACGCCGTGCGCAGCCGCTCTCCCTCGCGCGCCGCCTCCATGCGCGCCGAGGCCTCGATGGCGATGGCGCGGGCCAGCACGATGGCCACCTGGGCGCTGACCGCCGTGGCCACCTGGCGCGAAAGCCGCGCCGGCCGCCAGCCCAAAGCTCCCACCGGCCGCATCCCCAGCATCAACGCGGTGGTAAAGAAGCCGGCCTGCGGAATGATGGTGGGATTCGGGCCCTGGGTCATCACGCGCAAGGTCTCCTTCACGCTCTCCGGCAAGTCTGCCGTCGAGGCGTAGAACTCGTCGCGGTCGCAGACGTACAGAACTACCCCATCCAGGGCGAAGATACGATCGATGAGCCGGGGCAAGTCGTGGATGAGCCCCACGGCGTCCTCGTGCAGCATCACTTCTTGGCTCAGCGCGTAAAGCCGCTCCACGTCTTCGCGCCGCTGTTCGGCCTGACGGGTCTGGCGCCGGGCCTGCTCCGCCACCCGGCCTACCACCAGGCAACAGGCCACAAACGAGAGCATCGCCACCCACTCCTGCGCGCCCGCCAGGCGGAAGGTGCGGACAGGAGGCAGGAAAAAGTAATCGAACGAGAGCGCGCAAAGTACAGCGACATAGAGAGAGAGCCAAAGCCCGGCTTGCGTCGCAGACCACACCACAAGAACCAGGAAAACCATTCCCGCCGCAGTGGGGTTGGCGCCCAGCGAGACCAGCAGAGCCGTAGTCAACATCACCCCCAGCGTGGCCGCCAGCCAGCGAAGAGCCTTTCCCGCATACGATTGCGCGTCCATTCTCATCCCATCGGAATGATACCGGGCCAGCCCGGTGATGTAATCTTTTCTTGAAAGAAGGAAGCCATGCCGGGCAGAATTCTGGTTATCGACGACGAACCGCAGATCACGCGGGTGCTGCGCGCCGCGCTCTCCGCGCAGGGCTATGACGTACGCACGGCCAACGATCCCGAGGAGGGTTTGCAGCTCTTCCGCGATTGGGCGCCCGACCTGGTGGTGACCGACCTCATGATGCCGGGAATCTCCGGCATCGAGGTCACTCGCGCCATTCGAACCCGCTCCGCCATTCCCGTGCTGGTCCTCTCCGTTCGCGAGCACGAGCGGTCAAAGGTCGAGGCGCTGGACGCCGGCGCCGACGACTACGTTACCAAGCCCTTCGGCATACAGGAGCTGCTGGCCCGCGTCCGCGCCCACCTGCGCCGCGCCCCGGAGCGCACCACGGCTGCCATCGAGGCCGGCGACTTCGTTATCGACTCTACCGCCCACACCATCGCCGTTCTGGGCAATCCCGTCCACCTTACCCCCAAGGAGTTCGATCTGCTGCTCCACCTGGCCCGCCACGCCGGCAAAGTCATGACCCACCGCGCCCTGCTCACCACCGTTTGGGGAGCGCAGTCGGCCCACCAGCCGGAGTATTTGCGCGTCTTTGTCGGCCAGTTGCGCAAGAAGCTCGAGGCCGAAACCGGCAAGCAGTATATTCAGACCGAACCCTGGGTCGGCTATCGCTTCATCCCCGAGGGCTGGAGCGGCAACGAGGAGTGACTCGCGGGCAGAAATGGCATGACCCCCTTGACGATGCAAGATCAAGTTCTTCATGGGTTTCCAGTGCAGTTCTTCCGTTTCTTTGGTGCCCTTACGCTTTATTTAGGGAACCTTTTCGATACTCAAATGAGGCGTGAGCCAGAATCGTTTTTGCGCGGCAATTCCGGTTCGTTCTCCAACAGCCGCTCCGGGGTACAAGCTGGACGGCATATTCCGCACCGAGCCTGGCCGGCGTCAAGCTGGCTGGGACTGTGAGATTTGCGATGCAAGATGTGGTGATGTTGCTGTTCACGGCAGTCTTCTTTGCCTTGGCGTTTCTCTACGTCGTGGCCTGCGAGAATTTGAGGTAGCCCCATGCAAATTGACATCTACACGGCAGTTGCTTTGGTTCTGTCCGTTCTGTTGTTGGGTTACCTGACCCTCACCCTGCTTTTCCCGGAGAAGTTCTGACATGACAGCCAACGGCTGGTTGCAGTTTGCCCTTTTCTCCCTGATTCTTCTGGCAACCGTTCGACCCGTGGGCGTTTATCTGGCCCGCGTGCTGGAGGGGGAGCGCACCTGGCTGGATCCGGTGCTCCGTCCCTTTGAGCGGTTCATCTACAGGCTCGCCGGCGTGAACGCGGCCGAGGAGATGAACTGGCGCGAGTACGCCTTTGCGGTGCTGGGCTTTTCGGCCGTCAGCATGTTGATGACCTACGCCATCGAGCGCCTGCAGAACCACCTGCCCTGGAACCCGCAAAGCCTTGCCGCCGTTGGTCCCGACCTGGCATGGAACACCGCCGCCAGCTTTACCACCAACACCAACTGGCAGTCGTATACACCCGAAACCACTATGAGCTATCTGACGCAGATGGTGGGGTTGGCGTATCACAACTTTGGCAGCGCGGCAGTGGGCATCGCGGTGGCCGTGGCCCTTATCCGCGGCATCAAGCGGACGACCTCCGGTACCATCGGCAACTTCTGGGTAGACATGACCCGCACATACCTGTATGTGCTGGCGCCGGCGTCGCTCGTCTATGCGCTCCTGCTGGTTGGCCAGGGGGTTCCGCAGAACCTAAATGCCTATACCACGGCCCATCCGCTTGAGCAGCCCGCTCAAGTCCAGACCATCGGGCAAGGCCCCGTGGCCTCGCAAGAGGCCATTAAGATGCTGGGTACCAACGGCGGCGGATTCTTCAACGCGAACAGCGCCCATCCCTTCGAGAACCCAACTCCCTTGTCCAACCTGCTTCAGATGCTCTCCATCTTCATAATTCCCGCGGGCCTGACCTATACGCTGGGGCGCATGACCGGCTCGCCGGGCCACGGCTGGGCGGTGTTTGCGGCCATGTTCGTGCTCTTTGCGGCCGGATTCACTACCGTCTACTGGGCCGAGTCGCAGCCCCACTTGCTCATTCACGGCGCCGCGCAGGCCGGCACAACCACAGCACCCGCCGGCAACATGGAGGGCAAAGAGGTGCGCAACGGCATTGCCGCCAGCTCACTGTTCGCCACCATCACCACCGACGCCAGTTGCGGCGCTGTCAACGGCATGCACGACAGTTTTACTCCGCTGGGCGGCATGATGGTGCTCACCAACATCATGCTCGGCGAGGTTATCTTCGGAGGCGTCGGATCGGGCCTCTACGGCGTCCTCATCTTCGTTGTGCAGGCTGTCTTCATCGCCGGCCTCATGGTGGGCCGCACACCCGAGTACCTGGGCAAGAAGATCGAGTCCTACGACGTGAAGATGTCCATGCTCTACGTGCTCATCTTCCCGCTCATCATCCTCTCGCTCACCGCCGCCTTCATCCTGTCGCCCACCATCGGACTCTCCAGCCTGAACAACCAAGGGCCCCACGGACTCACCGAGATTCTTTACGCATACACCTCCGGGGCGGGCAACAACGGTTCGGCTTTTGCCGGGCTCAACGCCAACACCTGGTGGTACAACGTGGCGCTGGGCTGGGACATGCTCGCCGGCCGCCTTCTCATGATGATTCCGGTGCTGGCCCTGGCCGGCAACCTGGCCCGGAAGAAGAGCATTCCACCCTCTTCCGGCACCTTCCAGGTGAACACAGCCCTGTTTGCCGTACTGCTGGTGGGCGTGATCGTGATTCTCGGCGCCCTCACCTTCTTCCCGGCGTTGAGCCTGGGACCGATTCTGGAACACCTGCTGCTTAAGACAGGGCAGCTTTTCTAACCGATACCGCATCAGGACAAGGCGAAACAGACAGTCATGGCTAAACAGAAGAGTCTTTGGAATACGCAAATCCTGACCCAGGCGATGCTGGACTCGGTGCGCAAGCTCGATCCCCGCTGGATGGTCAAGAACCCGGTGATGTTTGTGGTCGAGGTGGGCAGCGTGCTTACCACGGCGCTGCTCATCGACAACGTCGTCCATCACCGCCCCGGCTTCGGTTTCAACCTCCAGATCACCGTCTGGCTGTGGTTCACGGTGCTCTTCGCCAACTTTGCCGAGGCCATGGCGGAAGGCCGCGGCAAGGCCCAGGCCGACACGCTGCGCAAGGCCAAGGGCGAGACCATCGCCCAGCGTTACACTGCGGACGGCGGCTTTGAAGAGGTCGCCAGCGGCCTGCTTCGCCTGGGCGACGTCATCTACGTTGCGGCAGGCAGCTACATTGCCGGCGACGGCGAGGTCATCGAAGGCGTGGCGTCGGTAGACGAGTCGGCCATCACCGGCGAGTCGGCTCCGGTCATCCGCGAGGCCGGCGGCGACCGCTCGGCCGTCACGGGTGGGACGAAAGTTCTTTCGGACTGGATCAAAATCCGCATCACCTCCAACCCCGGCGAGACCTTCCTCGACCGCATGATCGCCCTGGTCGAGGGCGCCACACGGCAGAAGACTCCCAACGAAATCGCTCTCAGCATCCTGCTCTCCGGCCTGACCATCGTCTTTCTGCTTGCCGTGGTCACCTTGCAGCCGTTCGCCATCTACTCGAAGGCCCCGCAATCCGTCTTCGTTCTGGTCTCGCTTCTGGTCTGCCTCATCCCCACCACCATCGGTGGCCTGCTCTCGGCTATCGGCATCGCCGGCATGGACCGGCTGGTGCAATACAATGTCCTGGCCATGAGCGGACGCGCCGTCGAGGCTGCGGGCGACGTGAACACCCTGCTCCTGGACAAGACCGGCACCATCACCCTGGGCAACCGCCAGGCCACCGAGTTCTATCCTGCACCCGACATTAGCAATGAGCGCATGGCCAACGCCGCGCAGCTCGCTTCGCTCTCCGACGAAACCCCGGAGGGCCGCTCCATCGTCGTCCTGGCCAAGGAGAAGTACAACCTGCGCGGACGCGACCTGGCAGGCATTCACGCCGAGTTTGTTCCCTTCACCGCCCAGACCCGCATGAGCGGCATCAACCTGCCCGGAACCCGCATCCGCAAAGGCTCGGTGGACGCCATCGCCCGCTTCCTCGAGGAGCAGGGATCGCAACTGCCCCAGAAGGTTCGCGACCAGGTGGAAGAGATTGCCCGCGCCGGCGGCACTCCGTTGGTGGTGGCGGAAAACGCTTCCGCCCTGGGCGTCATTCACCTCAAGGACATCGTCAAGGGCGGCCTAAAGGACCGGCTCGCGCGCCTGCGCGCCATGGGCATCCGCACCATCATGATCACCGGCGATAACCCGCTGACCGCCGCGGTCATTGCCCGCGAGGCCGGGGTGGATGACTTCCTGGCCGAGGCCAAGCCCAAGGACAAGATGGACCTGATCAAGCGCGAGCAGGGCAAGGGCAAGCTGGTGGCCATGACCGGCGACGGCACCAACGACGCTCCCGCGCTTGCCCAGGCCGATGTGGGCGTGGCCATGAACTCCGGCACTCAGGCCGCCAAGGAAGCCGGGAATATGGTCGATCTGGACTCCAACCCCACCAAGCTCATCGAGATCGTGGAGATCGGCAAGCAGCTCCTAATGACGCGCGGCGCGCTGACCACCTTCTCCATCGCCAACGACGTGGCCAAGTACTTCGCCATCATCCCCGCCATGTTCGCCGGAGTCTTCCCGGTGCTGAACGCGCTCAACATCATGTTCCTGCACTCGCCGCAGTCGGCCATCCTCTCGGCGGTCATCTTCAACGCGCTGATCATCGTGGCCCTCATCCCGCTGGCTCTCAAGGGCGTCAAGTACGAGCCCAAGGCCGCCGATATTCTGCTGCGCAACAACCTGCTCATCTACGGCGTGGGAGGCATCATTTTGCCTTTCATCGGCATCTGGGCCATCGACTGGGTGCTGGTAGCTCTGCATCTGGCGTAGACAGGGGGCCCGTTGCGCCCCGTAAGGAGAAACACAGTGCATTCCGTCTGGAAGACCTCGATTCGCTTCACCCTGGTTACAGCGGTCCTGTTGGGCATCGGCTATCCGCTCGTCGTCACCGGCATCGCCGCCGTGATCTTCCCCCACAAGGCCGCCGGAAGCCTGATTCTCAAGGACCGCCAGATTATCGGTTCGGAGCTGCTCGCCCAGAGCTTTACCTCCGACAAGTACTTCCATCCCCGCCCCTCGAATGCCGGCAATGGTTACGATGCCCAGAACTCCGGCGGATCGAACCTGGCCCAATCCAGCAAGGCTCTGGTGGACCGCATTCAGGGCTCCATCGACAAGCTGGCCCAAGAGAACCCCGGCAAGCCCGTGCCCATCGATCTGGTCACCACCTCCGCTTCCGGCCTCGATCCCGACATCACTCCCGACGCCGCCTACTTCCAGGCGCCCCGCGTCGCCAAGGCCCGCGGTATCGCCGAGGACCGCATTCGCCAGCTCATCGGGCAGCACATTACCAAGCGCCAGTTGGGCGTCCTCGGCGAACCCCGCGTCAACGTCCTCCTCCTCAACCTCGACCTCGACAAGCTCGCCAAGTGACCTTCGCTAACCGGCTTCCCCGCCCAGTCACCTCAAGAACACGAAAGCCCTTCCTTCGGGAAGGGCCTTCGCGCCGCGCTCGTTTTGGATTGCCTACTCCACTGTAACCTGGAAGGTAGTGGAGGGTACGGGACTCACTGCCGGAGTTCCGGTTCCGGTCACCGTGAAGGTGTAGGTACCGAGGGCCGTGCCCGGATCGGTCGGGCCAGTTATCGTACTACCTCCTCCACCACAACCGGCCAGACTGCCCAGCGCTGCCATCAGCACCAGAACCCCCAGCATCGACCGCCAACTCCGCCGCCGCGCCGGAATCCCCAGGAACAACAGGACCGCCAACAGCGCGCCGCCGCCTGCTCCTTCCCATCCTCGGCCCTTGCCGCCCGGCTGGGGATAAACAAGTTCGCCGGTCTGAACCGGGGATGTGGTTACCGTGAAGGTCGCTGTCCCACCCACCGAAACCGGGGCGCTGGAACCGGAGCAGCTGGGGGTATCGGCCACCGAATTCGCCGGACCTGAAGTCAGCGAACAACTGAGCGTGACGGTCCCCGAATATCCGGTCGTCGAACCAACCGTCACCGTCGAAGTTGTGTTCCCTCCGGGGCTGGCGATGGCCGCCGGCGTCGACGCCGACAACGTAAACACGGATAGGATCACCGTCACGGAATTCGTTCCCGTGGCCGCTGCGTAATTCGCGTCCCCGGTATAGGTAACGGTGAGGGTGTCGGTTCCCGCGCTCAGGCTGTTGGCCGAAATGGTGAAGACACAACTGGCGGACGTGCAACTTCCGCTGCCCGCAAGCGTCTGCGCCGGCGATGTGTAGCCGCCACCGGAAAGCGTCACCGTCCCCGTCGGCGTGGGGCCGCCGCCCGCAACCGAAGCCGTCACGCTCAAGCTCTGGTTCGAATCAATGCTGCTCGACGCGGGAGTCACGGTGACGGTCGCCGTCGCCTTCGTAACTGTGATCGCGCCTGACCCCGTGGCGCTGTTATAGGTAGAAGACCCGGTGGAATCGGGTGTGTAGGCGGCCGTCAACGAATCGCTGCCTGTAGCCAGCGAACCAGCGAGGATGTTGATCGTGGCGCTGCCATTCGACAGCGTCGCCGCCGCGGATACGTAGCTGCCGCTGCTCAGTGTGACCGAACCGCTGGGTGTCGGGTTGCCGCTGCCGCCGCTGACTGCTACCGTCACGGCAACCGCCTGTACCGTAGTGATACTCGCCGACTGCGGCGTTACTGTCACGGTGGGCGTCGTCTTCGCCGAGGTGGTTACGGCAACCGCGGCCGTGCCCGTTGCGCTGCTATAGACCGGTGAACTGCCGGAGTCGGGCGTATAGGTTACCGTCAGCGTATCGGAACCCGTCGCCAGCGATCCGGCCGGAATATTGATCGTGGCGCTTCCGCCTGACAGCGTCGCCGCGGCAGACGTGTAGCTGCCGCTGCTCAATGTGACCGTGCCGCTTGGCGTCGGAGCGCCGCTGTTAAAGGTGTAGCTAACAGCTACCGGCACGGAGAGAGACTGCGTCGTGGTAATGCTGGAGGACGCCGGCGTCACCGTCACCGTCGGCGTTGCCTTCGTAATCGTCACCGCAGCCGTCCCGCTCGCCGGGCTGTAATTCGAGTCTCCGCTGTACGTAACCGTGAGAGTATCGCTTCCCACGCTCAGGCTCTCTCTGGGAGTGTTGAAGGAGCATTGGGCGCTGCCGGTCAGCGTGCAGATCCCCGAGGTGTAGCCCCCGCCCGTCAGTTGTACCGTTCCGGTCGGTGTTGGACCGGCCCCTGTCACTGTAACCCCCACGTTGATGATCGTGAACAGATCCGCGGTCGTCGGGTATGTCTGCACGGCCACCGACGGCGTCAGCGTGTTCACCGTCACGCTTGCCGTGCCGGTTGCCGCGGCGTAGGTCGGGTCACCGCTATAGCTGACCTTCAAGGTGTCGGTCCCGCCTCTCAGGCTGTTGGCCGGGATGGCGAACGTGTAGCTGCCCCCGGAGAGCGTTCCAGAGGACGTGTAACCGCCTCCCGTCAGCGTCACAGTTCCGGTCGGCGTCCCGCTGCTGCCGGTTACCGTGACCGTCACATTCAGGGACTGGTTCACCGTCACGCTGCCTTGCGCCGGAGTCACCGTCACTGTCGCGGTCGCCGTACCCTTGTCGGAAACCCAGGCGTTCACCACGTTGGCCACGTTCAGTGATCCCAGACCGGTGGCCAGATCGTATCCCGTGCCCGAGTTGTAGCCGGAAAGAATGCCCAGACTATCGCCCGAGTTCATCACCGTGCAGTTCGGCGAGCCGGCAAGGCAAGGTTGGGCGTTGGTGCCCGGCTGGGAGTAGTCGCCCGCATCGATGTCGTTGAAGTAGCAGGAACTGCCGGGCGGGCCCTCCGCGCTGCAAGCTCCGTAACTCTGCTTGGCGGCCAATTGATACAGTTGAGTGTTGGGATTACCCTGCGCCGCGCCCGTCTTCTGGTTGATCAGCGCCATCACCCCCGCCATGGCCGGCGATGCTACCGATGTCCCGCCAATCTCCTGGTACACGGGCTCGCTGGTAATGGTGGTGGAACTGACACAAGCAGATCCCGCTTCCGAGACGCAGATCAGGTAGGCGCTGTCCCACATGCCGTTCGAGGCAAAGAAGGAAACGTCCGGGATGTCGCGCGCGCCATCGCTCGGAATCCCGGGAACACTCGTCTGCCAACTGGGCTTGGCATAGCCGCCCGAGCAACTGGCCACGGTCTGTCCATTGCCGGTAGTGCAGTTGCTGGCCCCGCCGCCTCCGCCTACCACGTTCACAAAAAAGGAAAGGTCAACACCGTAATACAGGTAAATGGGGTAGTAATAATCCTGCGCCACGAAATTGCAGGCTGTCTCTGGGGTGTTGACGCCCCCGACGCCAATAAGCGTTGCGATACTCACCAGGTAGGCAGTCGATGTCGGGCTGGCGCAGGTGTCGTTCCAGGGAATCTCGGGCACGTAGCCCAGGGCGCTGGCCCCCGTGGCAGGGTTGTTCGACGTGCTCCAGTAGGGCAAAGACGACGAGCAGCCCACCACATTGCCACTACTGTTGATGGTTGGTTTGCACCAGCCGAAATCGGTGCCGCCCACGGCCGTGTCATAGGGGGTGGATGCAACACCGCTCACCGCCAGGCCATACTCCGCGTAGGCCAGCGTCAACGGTGAACTGTCGCCCTGGTCGCAGGCGGCGGACCCCGAGTCCCCCGCCGCCACAAAAACAGCGATTCCCTCCGAGGAGGCTGTCTGCCACAGGCTGTTGATCAGCGCGTTCGCGGCGGTACCCATTCCCAGTTCGCACTCGCCGTAACTAACGTTCAAAATCGGCGCCGTATTGTTCTGTACCACATAATTTGACGAGTCGTAAACCGTGTCGTCGGTCGCCGACTTTGACCCGGAAGTAACGAGCACAATCTGCGCGCCCTTGGCCACTGCCCCCGACCATTCCACGTCCAGAGAGTTCTCGATCAGGTCTCCGATGCCGCAGACCGCAGTAGGAGATGTGCTGGTGCATATTCCTGGGTCCAGCCCGTTGGCGCCCATGATCTGCTGGGGCACAGGGTTGGCCGGCAGCCCGAACACGCTACGAAAGCTGGCCACATCGGTGAGATTGATATCGCTGGTTCCGGCAATGGCGATGGTCTGCCCGGTCCCATCGATCGGTGAACTGGCATTCCACAGCGGAAGCAAGTTGTAGATGGTGGCAAAATCGTAGGGCGCCACATCCTCGATCAGCCCATTCACGGGATCGTTGATGGTGAACTGCGGATGTACCGTCGCCGGCACGAGCGCGCTGGAAGTCCCCGATCCAGCGGGCGCGGCATCCACCACCCGTTGCCACTTCCCAGCCTCCGCGCTCCGCGTTACCTTGCTGCCCAGCTTGTGCATAGGCTTGGGGAAGAAATTGTGCAGCGACTTTACGCCCACCACCACCGGCGTCAGCGCCGCGGGAATCTGGGGGTCGCTCATGTTGCCGATATGGGGCACGCCATTGACGCTGAGATTGTGAATCTCTGTGTGGAAGGTGTTCTCAACTTGCAAGGCGGTGCCGCTGAAGCGGATCGACATGCGATCCTTGGTCACTTCATCCACCGAGAAGCCATGCCCGGTCAGCCAGTTGGAGATGGTGGCGATGTCGGTCTGGGAGGGGCCGAAGTTCTCGCCCACCTGCTCGGAAGTGAGCCACTGGTGGAAGTCGGGCGAGGCTGGGTCGTACTGGCTGGCCACAAACTTGTCGAAGGCCGCCTGCTGCTCGGGACTGCGGCTGAGCACCAGGATCAGGTCGGTCATGGGCAGGTCGGGGCTGACCCGGCCAAGATCGTTTCTGGCGTTTGCCGCCGGGTGCGTATTGCCCTTGAGGGTCACAAGCTGGCTTTCGTCGATCCGATCGACGATCCGTACGGTGGGTGCGAATTGCTGGGCCGTCGCCGCTGTTCCGCAGAGCAGTGCGCTGGCCAATACACAGAGGGGAAGCGAACGCATCAGACGCATAGTGGTTTTCCTGGACCCTTCCTTCGGAGAAGACCCCCGAGCAAGCGATAGTTACGGTTCCGGTCAAGAAGCATGGAGATGTCGGCTATTGGGGAAAACCCCCGCCCCAGTTCCCGGCTGCGCATCCCTTGATCGCAGCAAGAGAACCTGAAGCCGCATCGAGGAGCAATCCAAGGCCCGAACGCCTGCCGATGCGACAGGTAAAAGCAAACAACCTGATTAGACGCAAACCAACCGGCAAAGTTGACCCTGGGGCAAGAACCCGTTTAGGCTGGCGGCATGTTGGTTGTGCCGGTTGCCTGCTGAATGTAGAACCGGCTCATTCTAAAGCATTGACCTCAGTTCCGTCTGGTTCCGGGTACGGTTCTCCGGGGCAAACGCAACCGGAATTGCGGCGCCGAGCGAATTTAAATGCGCCGCCCTCTAAAAAAGCTTAAATGCAATAGACAAATCGTGTCTCTATCGAATACCATACATCCTTTGAATCATTGTCCGGTTTGAGTGGCCCATGCGCGCATCGCTGTTCATCACCTGCTATAACGACACCCTCTTCCCGGAGACGGGCAGGGCGGTGGTTGGTCTGCTGGAAAGGCTTGGGGTCTCAGTTGACTTTCATCCCAAACAGACCTGCTGCGGCCAGATGCACGCCAATACCGGCTTCCGCGGCGAAGCATTTTCCCAGGCCAAGCGCCTGGTTCGCCTCTACCAGGACACCGAAACCGTCGTCGTTCCCTCCTCGTCCTGCGTGGCCATGATGCGCGATCAATACCCCGGGCTGATCGACGAACTGGGCAACGATTCGTTGCGCAAGGACTTCGCCGCATTCCTGCCCAGGGTCTACGAGTTAAGCGAGTTCCTCATCGACCGCCTCGGGGTGGAGGATGTGGGCGCCTGGTTCCCGCACCGCGTCACCTACCACGCCAGTTGCCACGGCATTCGCGGGCTGCACCTGGGCGACCGACCTTACCGCCTGCTTGCCAAAGTGCGCAGCCTGCAACTGGCGCCGCTGCCAAATGTGGACCGCTGCTGCGGTTTCGGCGGGACATTCTCGGTCAAGAACGCCGAGGTCTCCTCTGCCATGCTAGCCGTTAAGCTCCAGGACGTGGTTTCTACCGGCGCCGAGTTCTGCACCGCGCTCGACAACAGTTGCCTCATGCACCTGGGCGGGGCCATGCACCGCCAATATGCGGGCATGAAGACCATCCACATGGCCCAGATTCTAGCCAGCACGGAAGCCACGCCCGCAGAGGGGGTCCTATGAGCGCCGCAGTCGCCAACCACCCCGTGCTCGACCCCACTCTCGCGCTTCCCTTTCCGCAGGCTGCGCTGCCGGTTCTGCGCAATCCGCAACTGCGCAAGAACGTGGCCCACGCCATCGACGTGATCCAGGCCAAGCGCGCCAAACTGGTGGCCGAGAAGACCGACTGGCAGGAACTGCGTTCGGCGGCGTCGGCCATCCGCATGCACGCCATCGAAAACCTGGGCGCGTATCTCGAAGAATTTGAAGCCAAGTGCACGGCAGCCGGAGGGGTCGTTCACTGGGCCGCAGACGCTGCCGAGGCCCGCCGGATCATTCTCGAAATCCTTCGCGAGGAAAACGCGAGCGATGTGATCAAGATCAAGACCATGACCTCGGCGGAGATTCAGTTGAATCCCTTCCTGCAGGCCGCGGGAGTAAACGTATTCGAAACCGACCTGGCGGAGATCATTCTGCAGTTGGGCGAGCAGGAGCCCTCCCACATCGTCGTCCCGGCTCTGCACATCAATCGCAGCCAGGTGCGGGAGATCTTCGCGCGGCGCATGGGCCTCAAGGATCTCTCCGACGACCCGCAAGTCCTTACCGCCGCTGCCCGCACTTATCTCCGCCAGAAGTTCCTTACCGTCCCCACCGCCATCAGCGGGGCCAATTTTTTCATCGCCGAGACCGGCGGCGTTGGGGTGGTCGAATCCGAGGGCAACGGCCGCATGTGCCTGACCCTGCCCCGCACCATGATTACCCTGGCCGGCATTGAGAAGGTGCTGCCCCGCTTCCAGGACCTGGAGGTAATACTTCAGCTGCTGGCCCGCTCCGCCACCGGCGAGCGCATGAACCCCTATAACTCGATCTGGACCGGCGTCACCCCCGGCGATGGCCCGCAGCGCTTCCATATGGTTCTGCTCGACAATGGGCGCTCGTCGATCCTCACCAAGCCAAAGCAGCGCCAAACCCTCAAGTGCATCCGCTGCGCCGCCTGCATGAACTCCTGCCCGGTCTACCGCCAGACCGGCGGCCACGCTTACGGCTCGGTTTACCCCGGCCCCATCGGAGCCATTCTCACCCCGCAGTTGATGCAGATGCACCACGCGCAGTCGCTCCCCTTTGCCTCCTCGCTGTGCGGCGCATGCTACGAGGTATGCCCGGTCAAGATCAACATTCCCGAGGTGCTGCTCGAACTGCGCGCCCAGGTCGTCAACCAGGAGCGCAGGGATCTTGCCCGCTTCTTCGACCCCATGTACCTGGGGCTGCGCATCGCCAGCCTGCTCTTTGCCTGGGCCTGGCTCTTCCATACCTCGCAATTCATGGGGCGCATCGGCATTCGTCTCTTCACGCGCAAGGACGGATGGATTCACTCGCTGCCCAGCGTGGGAGGCAAATGGACCCAGACCCGCGATCTGCGCGGCTTTCCCAAACAGACCTTCCACGGCTGGTGGGCAGCCCGCTCCCGGCAGTCGAGCCCGGTATCGAGTAAGGAGGCGAAATGAGCGCTCCTGTCTCCGCCCCCGCCCAGTCGCGGCAACTGGTCCTCGACCGCATCGGCGCCGCGACCCAGTCCGTCCGGAAGGATGCTTCTCAGCTGGCGGATGCCTATCGGGCTCTGCCCCGCGCCTATATCCGCCGCGGCGCACTATCCGCCGCGGTTCGCATCGAGCTGATGATCGAGCGCTTGCGCGAATACGATGCCGAGGTCGTTGAATGCACCCCCGCAGCCCTGCCCGCCACCATCGCCGCCCAACTCGCGGCCAGCGGCAAACGCACTTTTGCCGCCCCTGAAGGCCTGCCCGCCGAGTGGCTCGCCGATGGCTTCACTTGGAAGATCGATCGCGGCCTTGCGACCACCGAGATCGAAGAGGCCGAAGGCGTGGTCACCGCGGCCTCTTGCGGCGTCGCCGACTCGGGAACCATCGTCCTCCACCACTCTCCGGCTGAAGGCCGCAGGGTGCTCACCCTGCTGCCCGACTGGCATCTTTGCATTCTCCGCGCCAGTCAGGTGGTCCAAACCCTGCCCGAGTACTTCGACGGCTGCCAGCAGCCGCCTGCTCTCCACCCCAGCGACCAGGACCTGTCGCTGGGGACCCCGGCTCTGGTCACAACCATCTCCGGGCCCAGCGCCACGGCAGACATTGAAATGACACGCATCAAAGGCGTCCACGGACCACGCTTCCTGCATGTGATCCTGGTTCGCGATGAAGTCTGATTCACGACGAACGTTGAATTGAGACCGGAGCCAGCGGGCCCGGCAAGGAGTAAAGGACCATGACGCATTCGGAATCCGCAACCTATGACCTGGCAGTTAAAGCTCTGGATTCTTTCCAGATAGAGATTCCCTCCTGGGGATTCGCCAACACCGGCACCCGCTTTGGAAAGTTCGTGCAGGCCGCCGCCGCTTCCACTATCGAGGAGAAGTTCGCCGATGCGGCCGAGGTCAACCGCCTCACCGGCGTCACTCCCACGCTCGCCCTGCATGTGCTCTGGGATCTGCCCAACGGCGTCAGCGACGTCCCCGAGGTGAAGGAACTGGAGCGTCGCTTCGGCGTTCGCGCCGGCTCCATCAATCCCAACCTGTTTCAGGACCAGGAGTACAAGTTCGGTTCGCTCTGCAACCCCTCGGCGAAGATCCGGGAGCAGGCGGTGAACCACATCCTGGATTCGATCGAGATTGCCAAGCGCCTGGGCTGCCGCGATCTCTCCATCTGGCTGGCCGATGGCTCCAACTATCCCGGCACCCAGAGCATCCGCAAACGCATCGGCTGGCTAGAGGAAGCCCTGCGCACCACTCATGACCACCTGGCGCCGGGCCAGCGCCAGCTGATCGAATACAAGCCCTTCGAGCCGGCCTTCTACCACACCGATATTGCCGACTGGGGTATGTCCTCCCACCTGTCGCGCCAGTCCGGTCCGCAGTCCCGCGTTCTGGTCGACACCGGCCACCATTATCTCTCGCAGAATATCGAGCAGATCGTTGCCTGGCTGCTGCACACGGGCCTCCTGGGCGGTTTCCACTTCAACGACCGGCGCTACGCCGACGACGACCTCACGCTCGGCTCCATCGATCCCTACCAGATCTTCCGCATCTTCCATGAGATTCACTCTGCCCTAGCCGAGAAGCCGAATCTGGAGATCGCATTCATGATCGACCAGAGCCACAACCTGAAGGGCAAGATCGAGGCCTCGGTGCAGACCGTGGTCACCGCCCAGGAACTCTGGCTCAAGGCCGCCCTCGTTGATCGCGAGCAGTTGGCCGTTCACCAGCAGTCCTGCGACCTCGTCGCCGCCGAGGAGCTCTTCCGCGGCGCTTTCTGGGCCGATGTCCGCCCGCTCGCCGCGGCTTGGCGCAAGGCTCGCGGACTTCCTGTCGATCCCTTGGCCGCCCTCCGCGAAGGCGGCTATGTCGAACGCGTTGGCCGGGAACGCGGCAGTCGCCACTCGGCCGTTAGCAGTTACGCCTGATAGGCGTTATCTTTACGAAAGCGCAGTTTCGCTATTGGAACTGCGCTCCGGGAGGCAATCGGTTGCCGAAAGCTAAGATCAAGCGACTGTACCTGATTCCGATTCTGTCCAAAGCGCTCGACGTCCTCGAACAGCTCGAGAACAACCCTGCACCTGTGGCTCTTGAGGATGTGTATCAGAAGACGCAGATTTCCAAGACCAGCGTCTATCGCATCCTCAAAACCCTCGTGCATCGCGGCTATGTGGCCCAGTCGCAGAACGGCCTTTACCGGCTGGTTTCGCGCCCCCGGCGCCTGCGCTTCGGATTTGCGGCTCAGAGCGCTGAGATGCCCTTCTCCGTGGCTGTGGCCCAGAGCGTCACTGCCGCGGCCGCCGCTTCCGGCGTCGAATTGCTAACCCTCGACAATCATTACGACCCCGACATTGCTATTCAGAACGCCGAAGAGTTCGTCGCCAAGCGCGTGGATCTGGCGATCGAGTTCCAGGTGGAGGAGCACGTGGCACCGCGGGTCGCTCACATCTTTAAGAAGGCGGACATCCCGCTGGTGGCCATCGATGTGCCCCACCCCAACGCCACTTACTTTGGAGTGGATAACTTCGAGGTGGGCGTCGAAGCCGGCTCCGTGCTCGGCCAGCACGCTCTGCGCAAATGGAAAGGTAAAGTGGACTTGGTGCTCGGCATCGGATTCGCCGAGGCTGGCAGCTTTGTCCAAAACCGCATCGCCGGCGCCTTCGATGGGATTCGCGCCCGGCTCAAGGATCTCCCCGCGGACCGCTTCCTGACCATCGAAGGCCGGGGTATGCGCCAGCCCAGCTACCTGGCCGTTGCCGAATTCCTCCGCACCCAGCCGAAGGGCCAGCGAATCCTGGTCGCCGCGGCGACCGACTCCAGCGCCCTCGGCGTCCTCGACGCGGCGCGCGAGTCGGGCCGCGAAGCGGACTTCGCCATCGTCGGCCAGGACTGCATCCCGGAGGTTCTCGACGAGATGCGCTCCGGCAGCAGCGCCATCATCGGCTCCATCTCCCACGAAGTGGAAACCTATGGACCGCGCCTCATCCAACTCGGCATTGCCCTGTTGCGCGGCTACACCGTCCCCCCATACAACTACGTCCGCCACAAAACAGTCACCCCGGAGACCCTCGGCGTCGAGGCGGTAACCCAAGCGGTTTCGTGAAGACCAGGACCGGATTCAGATGGCCTCAAGAGGAGAACACGATACACTCCGAAGGATGACGCCTGCCAAGAGTACAAAGCCGGGAAAGACCACGATGAAGACCGCCAGGCCAAAGGCCGCAGGGCGCGCGTTCGATCACGACCTTGCCCCGGACCGCATCGCGGCCATCCTGAAAGGCTTGGACGAAGCCTATCCCCATGCCGAGTGCGCCCTCAACCACCGCTCTCCCTGGGAACTGCTGGTGGCCACGATTCTCTCCGCCCAATGCACCGACGTTCGCGTCAATATGGTGACGCCCGAATTGTTCCACCGCTTCCCCACCCCGGAGTCAATGGCCGAAGCAACGCTGCCGGAACTCGAAGCCCTGATCCGCACCACCGGCTTCTTCCGCAACAAGGCCAAATCCATCCAGGGCGCGGCCAATAAAGTTGTCGCCGAATTCGGCGGGCGGGTTCCCGAGACCCTCGCCGAGCTGACCACCATCCCCGGCGTGGCCCGCAAGACCGCCAGTGTCGTCCTCGGCGTCTGCTTCCATAAGGCTGAAGGCGTGGTGGTGGATACGCACGTCTTCCGCATCGCCCGCCGCCTCGGCCTGGCCAAGGGCGACACACCCGAAAAGGTCGAACAGGAGCTGATGCGGGTCTTGCCTCGGGAACGCTGGATCGATTTCTCCCACCAGATCATCCTCCATGGCCGCCAGGTCTGCGAGGCCCGCAAACCCAAATGCGACCGCTGCAACCTGGAGCAGCTCTGCCATTCTGAGGACAAGACCTGGCGGTCGTGAGAGGACAGCGGGGTTTGCGGCTTACCGGTTCAGCAGGCGGACCACAGCGGCAATCAACCCCGGAATATCGTATGGGTTCGCTTCAATGGCCGGCTCCCAACCTAAATCCCGCAGCGTCCGGCTGGTGATTGGCCCGACCGAAACCGCCAAAACTCCCGCAAATGGCCACGCAATCCCAGCCTGACGAGCCGCCTCGGCCAGATGTGTCGCGCTCGACGAACTGGTGAAGGTCGCGGCGTCGATTTTCTCTGCCAGCGCCAAGCGAAGCTGCTCCGGCGCGGCGTCGGGCAGAACGTTCCGGTAAGCGTCCACCGCATCGACCTCGGCGCCGGCTTCGCGCAAGGCATCGGGAATCACATCCCGGGCGACTGCCGCGCGCGCCAGCAGAATCCGCTGGCCGGAAATCTGGCCCATCAGTCCCTCAACCAGGCTCTCGGCCACGTAAGACTCCGGGACAAAACTGACCTGCAATCCCGCCCCACGCGCCGCCGCCGCCGTCGCTTCTCCCACCGCGGCGATCTTCAAGCCCTCCGGCTGCGCCAGCCCAAGACCCAACTCCGCAGCGCGCAGGCCAAGCGCTCGCACCGTATTGGCGCTGGTCAGGATGAGCCAGTCGTAACTGTCGAGCTGGCGGAGAGCCGCATCCAGCGGCTCGAAGCTGACCGGAGGGCGAATCTCCAGCACCGGAACCTCGACCGGCTCGGCTCCCAGCGCCCGCAGTCCGTCGCTGAGCCTACCGGCCTGATGCGCGGCGCGGGTCACGAGCACGCGGCGGCCCGGCAACGGAAGCGGCGTCACCGCAACCCTCCGACACTGGCCGCTTGAAGCAGCGGACCCGCTCCGGCCTCGATCAGCATCCTGGCCGCCAGCCGTCCCATCGCCGCCGGGTCCGCATCGGCCTGAGCAGCGCGATGAGCGATGCGCACCGCCGCGCCCGTCTTCTCGCCGGCGACCACCGCGAATATTTCCACGAACGACCCGCCCTCGTCGCCGGCCTGGGATTCCGCGCTGGCCCGGCAGTGTACGCCGATGGGAACCTGGCAGCCGCCGCCCAGCGCGGCCAAAGCGGCTCGTTCGGCGGTCACGGCAAAGCGGGTCGCCGCATCGTCGAGGAAGACAACCGCCGCAATCGTCGCCGCATCGCCCTGCCGGGTCTCGATCCCCAGCGCTCCCTGCCCGGCAGCGGGGCAAAAATCCTTGGGTTCCAGCCGTTCGCGCACCCACTCGGTCTTCCCCAGGCGGTCGAGGCCGGCGGCAGCCAGCAGAATCGCCTCCACCTGCCCTTCGGCCAGCTTGTGCAGGCGCGTATCCACGTTGCCGCGGAATTCGACGGCCGCGATATCGGGCCGCAGCGCCCGCAACTGCGCGCGCCGCCGCTGGCTACTGGTTCCCACGCGCGCGCCCTTGGGCAGCTCCGCAAGGCTCCCATACTTCACCGAGACAAACGCATCTCTCGGATCGACCCGTCGAGGCGTGGCGGCCAAAGCAAACGGTTCGGGCAGTTCCGTTGGCAGATCTTTGAGCGAATGCACAGCCAGGTCCACCCGCCCCTTAGCCAGCGCTTCTTCGATCTCCTTGGTAAACATGCCCTTGGAGCCCACCTGGGCGAAAGCGACTTCTTGCAGGCGGTCGCCGGTGGTCTTGACGATCTCGATCTCGACGGAATGACCGTGGCCGCGAAGCAACCCGGCGATGTGGTTGGCCTGCCACAGGGCTAACTGCGAGCCGCGGCTTCCGATGCGCAGGTTCATTGGCGAGTCTCCACCCCGGCTTCGCTCACGGTAGCGGGTTCGCTTTTCTCTATTTCGGAGCCTTTCAGGCTAGCTGCGGCCAGCGAAGCCTCAGGCTGCGCTTCATGGATTGCGGCGGCAGAGACCGACCAGGCCTCGCAAAGCGCATCCAGCCGGGTGGAATCGTTCTCTCTCGCGGCCTGCTTCAGGGCCTGCATGGGCGGGTGAAGAAACTTGTTCACCAGTCCACGAGTGAGCGCTTCCACGGCGGCAACCTGCTCGGCGCTGAGCGAGCCCAGGCGAGCTTGGACCCGGCGCAGCTCGGATTGGCGAATCTCCTCGGCCTGGCGCTGCAGGGCGACAATCGCCGGCGCGACATTCACTGTCCGCTGGCGCTGATGGAAGCGTTCCACTTCGGCGGCGATCAGGGTCTCGGCGTCGCTGGCCTCGCGGCTGCGTTCGGCCAGGTGAGCCGAAGCCACCGCCTGCAGATCGTCGATGTCGTAGACAAAGATGCCTTCCAGCTTGCCCATCGTCGGGTCCACGTCGCGGGGCACGGCAATGTCGATGAAAAACATGGGCCGGTTGCGGCGGCGATGGAGGAAAGCCTGCCCATGCTCGCGGCGGAAGATGGGGTGGGGCGCGCCGGTGGAGCTGATCACGATATCCGCCTCGCTGGCCGCCTCATACAGCTTCTCGAATGGAATGACCCGGCCCTGAAACGGCTCGGCCATGCTTCGCGCGCGGGCTAGGGTTCGGTTGGTTACCAGGATGGCTCCCGCGCCCTGCTGGACCAGGTGCCGCGCGGCCAGTTCGCTCATCTTGCCCGCGCCCACCAGGAAGACCGCGCGGCCGGCGAGCGATCCGAAAATCTTGCGGGCCAGGTCCACGGCCACTGAAGCGACGGAGACGGAACTGGAGCCAATCCCGGTCTCGGAGCGAACCTTCTTGGCCGCCGCGAAGGCGCTCTGCAGCAGATGTTCCAGTTGGCCGGCCACGGTGCCCGAGGCTCGCGCCACGGCGAAGGCCTCTTTCACCTGGCCTAGAATCTGCGGCTCGCCCACTACCATCGAGTCCAGGCTCGCCGCCACGCGGAAGAGATGGCGCACCGCATCCCGGTCGTGCCGCTCGTAGATGTGCGGCTTCAGCAGCGCCGGGTCCAGGCCGAACTGCCGATGCAGGAAGCCGGCCAGATCGGCGTCCGGCGAATCGACCGCGGCCAGCAGCTCGACGCGGTTGCAGGTGGAGACGATCATGCATTCCAGAACCCCAGGCACGACGGCCAGGGCGCGCGTGGTTTCGGGTAGCTCCTCGCGGGAGATGGCGATGCGTTCGCGCAGCTCGATGGGCGCGGTCTTGTAGTTGACTCCAATGAGCGCCAGCGTCATCGGGCACCGTACCTGTGGACGTGGCTGAAGAGGTTGGCAAACCACACCGCGGCCACCACCACAAAGACGGCGCCGGAGAGATACGCCGCTTTGCGGCCGCGCAGGCCCGCGCTGCGGCGGACCAGCAGCAGCAGGACATAGACAACCCAACTGACGAACGCCGCAATGATCTTGGGATCGAGAAAGTAGGATGCGCCGAGCGGCGTCTCCTGAGCCAGCACCGAACCGATGACCAGGCCCACGGTCATGCAGGGAAAGCCGAATTCGAGCGTGGCGTGGGCGATGCGCTCCAGGGTATCGAGAGGCGGCAGCCATTCGAACGGTGCCCACCAGGAGTCCTCGCCCGGCCTGGGCTTGGTCTTGATGCGGCGTTCCTGGATGAGGTAGAGCACGGAGGCCAGCAGGCTAAAGCAGAGCGCGGCGTAGGCCACCAGCAGCGCGGCGATGTGGGCCACCAGCCAACTGGTGCGCACGCCAGCGGAGGGGAATGTGTAGCGATCCGGCCCCAGAGCGGGCACAAAAACCAGGAAGAAAGTTGCCGGCAAGGCAAAGATTCCCAAAGAGATAGCGTCGTAGATCCACCAGACCAGAAAAAACAGCGCGGCCACCGCCAAGCCGAGCAGCGACTCCACCTCGCGCGCGCCCACGGGCACCCAGCTATGCGCCTGGACCAGCATCTCGACCACGGAGACGAAGTGGAAGAAGAGCGCCATTCCTCCCAGGTGGACGCAGGTCTTGCGCCAGCGCGTCAGCCCGTAGAGCACGGCGGGAAAGACGGCGACACTCGCCGCCGCGTAGAGGATAGCCGCGACTCGGAGCCAGAGGAGATACATTTCGATCTTCACCTTACTGGTGCAAATGAACAGTATACTGTGATGTAAATCACCAAGACAGGGGTCAGAGGTCAGGGAACAGGCGTTGCCGGGGCGGCTTCCATGTGGGCGCCTGTGAGCTCTCCCAGGTCTTGGAGGCGAGACCCTTCGCCAGGCCCAGTGCGGGCCCTGGGCGTCTGCGCAGACTACAAAACGGCTTTCAACACTTCGAGGCCGGCTTGGGCGACTTCGACATCCTCATCGGCCGAGGCGCCGCTGAAGGCCACGATTGCGTAACCGGTTCTCACCTGGGCAATGAGGCCGCCCCGCCAGCCGAATTCGCCAATCATGGGCGGGCGCTCGACCGTGCCGCTGTTCTCCAGAGTGTCGGCCATCTCAGCGGCCTTGGCGTAGGCGATGGCCAGGAAGTTGGTGCCCTTGCCGGTTGCCGAGGGGGCCATTTTCATCCGGCCCACCACCGCCATCTTCGAGGTCCAGTCCTGAATACTGTCGCCCTGGGCATAGGCCACCACCGCGACTCCGGTGATGTTGAGTTCGGCAGCGCGGCTTTCTATGGCCGCGAGGGCCGCGTCGGTCAGCTCATCGATCTTCCTGGCGCTGATGGGTCTAAGCGCCTTCGCCGCGGGAACGGCTTCCTCGCCGGCGGCGACGCTCACCCCAGGGGACATCTCTGTCGCAGGTTGATTTGTCTTCATACCCTTGATCTCCGTGGGCCAGGTTATGCGGCGTTCCGCACCCCGGTCGTCCTTGGAGAATTGTAACCCGCGGGCACTGGCTGTTCTTCCAGGAGTCAATCAGGGGCGCTGTTCCATGCGGAGCAGGAACTCGACGTGCCTAGGGAGCGGCATGGCTAAGAATAGCGGTACGGGACACGTTCACGGATCAAACAGGCACGCTCGAAGTCCGGTTGCCCCTGAAGCCCGAAACGATCTCTGAGGCGGTGAACAAGAGCAGCTGAATTCCCCCCATGCGGGAGCGCCGATTCACCCGTCGCGGACTGAAGATGCCGCCCGCTCCTGATCGCTTCCGCGCATACTTCTGCCATGAACCGGAGTGCTATGGCGAAGCGACTCAAGCGGGAGTTGCCTCGCCGCCTGTAAAGCCCGTACCCCAAAAGAATTAGATACGCTGGCACCGCGTACGGCGTACACTCTAAGGCAGTTCTTCCAGGTTTCTTCGTAGCCTCTTAAAGGCCGTCTTGTCTCTTCCCGATGAACGATGCAGATCGGTTTCATCGGGGTGAGACTGTGCCTTGAGGCATTTCGGGAAGATGGGCACCATGGGTAGACCGCTGAAGCCCGCCTTTGAACGGTTGGATTCCACCATGCCGAAGAGAGCGTCGCCGAGTTCAGGAAAGGCCGAAATGCACAATCAAGCTGAAGCAAATCTCTCGGCCTTAATCGAAAGCACCGAAGACCTGATCTGGTCGGTGGACCTGGACTATGGGCTGTTGACATTCAACAAAGCGTTTCAGCGGCATGTGGAACGCAATTTTGGAGCCCGGGCGGCGATCGGCAAGCGCCCCCACGACCTTCTTCCGCCGGCGAAGGCGGCAATCTGGCCTCCGCTCTTTGAACGGGTGCTGTCGCGAGGCGCGTTTCGGGCCGAGCTTCCCTTTGCTGAAGGCCGCACGTTGGAATTGGCTTTCAACCCCATCGTGGTCGATGGCAAAACGACCGGCATTTCCGTCTTCGGAAAGGACATCACCGAGCGCAGGCGGGCCGCGACGGCTCTGGCCGAAAGCGAGACTCGTTTCAGAACGTTCTTTGAGGAAAGCAGCTCGGTCATGCTGCTGGTTGATCCATTAAGCGGAGAGATCGTCTCCGCCAACCGGGCTGCCTCCGCCTTTTACGGCTATCCGCTGGAACGGCTGGTTGGCATGAACATAAGCCAGGTCGACACCTTGTCACCCGAAGACCTGGCCCTCGACCGGCAGCGGGCACTCAGCAAGGAACGCGGGGTCTTCTCCTATCGCAGCCGGCTTGCCTCCGGGGAAGAGCGGGAGATTGAGGTCTATTCGTCGCCAATGGTTGTGGACGGCAGACCGCTGCTTTACGGCATCATTCACGACGTCTCCGACCGCAGGCGGGCGGAGGATGCGCTGCGTGAGAGCGAGGAATCTCTCCGGGAGTCGCAGAGAATTGCAGGCCTCGGCAGCTATGTTCTGGATGTTCCTACGGGGGTGTGGACAAGTTCGGAGGTACTGGATTCGATCTTCGGCATCGGTCCGGCCTATGAGCGCACTGTGGAGGGATGGATAGCCCTGGTCCATCCCGATGACCGCGCCATGATGACCGCCTATTTCGCCGAAGAAGTAGTCGGCAAGGGCCAGGCATTCGATAAGGAGTACCGGATCATCCGGCAGACGGACCGGGAGGTGCGCTGGGTGCACGGAATAGGCAGCCTTCTGTTCGACGCGCCGGGGAAGCTCCTGAAGATGCACGGCATCATTCAAGACATCACTGAGCGCAAACAGGCGGAGACGCGGCTCCGGGAGAGCGAGGAGCGCTACCGCTCGACCTTCGAGCAGGCCGCGGTGGGGATCGTCCATACCGCGTTCGACGGCAGCTTCCTGAGGTGCAACGCGCGCTTCGCCGAGATTCTCGGTTACAATGCCGAGGAGCTTCCCGGCCACACGCTCTGGCAGGTCACACTGCCGGAGGATCACGCCACGAGCGTTCGAACGCTTGAGCAGATCAGCAACGGAACCGCCGCCACTGTCGTTGTCGAGAAGCGTTATGTCCGCAAGGACCGCAGCCTCACCTGGGCCAAGATAACAATCTCGGCGCAACGCGACGCCGAGGGACGCCCGCTGCACTCGATCGCCCTGGTTGAAGACATCAATGACCGCAAGACCGCGGAGGAACGCCTAACCGCGGCTCAGGAAGCGCTGCGGATCAGCGAGGAGCGCCACCGCCTCGCATTTCAGACCAGCGCCAATGCCGTCAGCATCGTTCGCCTGGACGATGGGATGTATCTCGACGTCAGCGAGGCATTCCTGGAGATCACGGGCTTCAAGCGCGAAGAGGTCATTGGGCGAACCGTGCGGGAACTCAACCTATTTGCCGGCCCCGGCGATCTGCAAGACCTGGCCGAATCGCTGCGCAGAAATTCTGTATTCCGCGGTGAAGTCATGCTTCGGAAGAAGAGCGGAGCGATTTTTTGGGGCCTGATGTCGGCATCCGCGTTTGAGCATGACGGCGTTTCCTGCGCCCTCTCCGTCACCCAGGACATCTCCGAGGCCAAGGCAGCGGAACAGCGCTTGGCCGCGGCAACGGAAGCGCTGCGGCTGAGCGAAGAACGCTATCGCACCGCATTCGAGACCAGCTTGGATGCCATCTATATCAGCCGCGCGCACGATGGGATGTTTATCGACTGCAACAAGGCATTTTTCGACTTCATGGGATACAAACGCGAAGAGGTCATAGGGAAGACTGCGCTGGAACTCGATATTTGGGCGGACCATCGCGATCGGCAGAGATTGGTCGAAATTCTCCGCCAGAACCCAAGTTGCCGGGATTTCAAGGCCCAGTTCAGAAGGAAGAACGGGGAGGCCTCTTGGGGGCTGATGTCGGCGTCGATAATCGAGCTTGACGGCGTTCCCTGCATCCTTTCCATGACGCGGGATATCTCTGAAGCCAAGGCTGCCGAAGAGCGCCTTGCCACGACCGCCGAGGCGCTGCGGGTGAGCGAAGAGCGCTATCGCACCGCATTCCAGACCAGTCTGGATGCCATCAATATTAACCGGCTACACGATGGAACGTTCATCGAATGCAACAAGGCATTCCTCGATATCACGGGATACGGCCGAGAAGAGGTCATAGGGAAGACCTCGCTGGAACTTAAGATCTGGGTGGACCCTCATGATCGGCAGAGGTTATTCGAAATGCTCCGCCAGGACTCAAGTTGCCGGGATTTCGAGGCTCAGTTCAGAAAGAAGAACGGAGAGGTCTGCCTGGGGCTGATGTCGGCGTCGCTGATTGAGCTTGACGGCGTTGCCTGCATTCTGTGCATGACACGGGATATCTCCGAAGCCAGGGCCGCAGAGGACAGGATCAGGAACCTCGCCTTCTACGATCCGTTGACCGGCCTGCCCAACCGCCGCCTGCTGCTGGAACGGTTGCGGGAGGCCCTAACCTCAAGCGTCTCCAGCCGCCGCCGGCAAGCACTCTTGCTCGTCAATCTGGACAACTTCAAGATGCTGAACGAGACCATCGGCCATCAAACCGGCGACTTGCTGCTGCAGGAAGCCGCCCGGCGCCTTGTCCTCGGCTTTGGAGAAGCAGGAACGGTGGCGCGATTGGGCGGAGATGAGTTTGTGGTGACGCTCGACAACCTGAGCGCAACTGCCGAGGAGGCGGCGGCGCAGGCGAAGTCGGCCGCTGAGAATATCCTCAACGCCATCGGCCAGCCCTACCTGCTGGCAGGCCGCACATGCCGCAGCACCGCCAGCATCGGGATCACCGTCTTCGGCGATGGCCCGGAGACCGCGGAAGAGATCTTGCAAAAGGCCGATATCGCTCTGGATCAGGCCCGGACGGCAGGCCGCAACACTATCCATTTTTTCGCCCCCGCCTTGCAGGCTGCCGTCAATGCCCGCGCAGCGCTGGAGGACGATCTCGGCCTGGCAATGAAGACCAACCAGTTCGCGCTCTACTATCAGCCTCAAGTGAATCGCGACCAATTGATCGGCGCCGAGGCTCTGATTCGATGGAATCATACCAGGCGGGGCCTCTTGCTCCCTCGCGAGTTCATTCCGGTAGCCGAGGAAACGGGGCTCATCCTGCCTTTGGGAGATTGGGTTCTGGAGACCGCCTGCAAGCAGATTGCGGCATGGACCGACCGGGCCGCAAATGGCCATATCGTGGTTGCGGTCAACATCAGCGCCCGCCAGTTCCGCCAGCCGGATTTCGTCCAACGGGTGCTGGATGCCTTGGATCGCACCGGAGCCAACCCGCGGAACCTCGATCTGGAGCTCACCGAGAGCATGCTGGCAGAGAATATCGAGGAGGTCATTGCCAAGATGGCCGATCTCAAGGCCCATGGCGTGAGATTCTCCCTGGACGATTTTGGCACCGGCTATTCCTCGCTGGCCTATCTCAAGCGCCTGCCCCTGGACGTGTTGAAGATCGACCGCTCCTTCGTCCGGGACATTCTGGTGGATTCCGGCAGTGGCGCCATTGCGCAAACCATCCTCTCCTTGAGCAAGGCCATGGGTTTACCGGTAATTGCTGAAGGGGTTGAAACCGAGGAGCAGCGGGAATACCTCGCCAGTCTCGGCTGTCATTCGTTCCAGGGTTACCTGTTCAGCCACCCGCTGCCGCTGGCGGAATTTGAGCGCCTGTGGCTGAACTCCGCCGAATCGCCTGCTCCGATTCTCCAGTGACGGCGCAGCTGTGCGGACGCAACCTACACCGCGCCTCTCGCTTTCGGCTCCTTGTTCCCTGGTCTTCCTCAATCCATCGCCATGCTCAACTGGTGACGCACGTCCGCGCCGCGAATCCAGAAGATTACATCGGTAGCGATATTCGAGGCGTGGTCGGCGATGCGCTCCAGGTTCTTGGCGACCAGGATGCCGTTCATCGACTGCTGAGTATACCGCGGCTTTTCCACGATGAGGTTGAGCAGGTCGTCGTGGGCGCGGCGGTTCATGCGGTCGATCTCGTCGTCCATCTCGCGGACCGAATCGGCCAGCCGGGCGTCGCCATCCAGCAGCGCCTGCACCGCCGAGCGGATCATGCGTCCGGCAAACTCACCCATGGCCGCAAAGTCCACCGGCAGATCGACCTCCTCGAACTTGAGGATCTCCTTGGTGCGGCGCGCGATGCCCATCGACTGGTCGCCGATTCGCTCCAGGTCGGCGTTGATTTTGATTACCGAGAGGATGAAGCGCAGGTCGATGGCCATGGGCTGTTCCTTGGCCAGCAGTTCATAAGCCATCTCGTCCAGCTCCCGCTGCGCGTTGTTGATGGCGATCTCATTCTGCTTGACGTACTGGCAGAGGGCCTTGTCGCGCTGCAGGTAGGCGTCCACCGCGGACTCGACCGCCTGCTGCGCCAGGGCAGCCATGGCCAGGAGCTTGTCCTTGAGTTCGGCGAGTTGAAGCTGAAAATGAATTCGCGGCACGGCGGATTCTCCATTATTAACGATTGTGCATCATGCAATGTTACCGCAGTGCGAATTCCAGGGTACGCACCAAAACAGTCACGTCCCGCGGGCAGACTGTCCCGCTTTGGATTGGATGCGCCGCGGGGGGAAGGATGTTCCAGGCTATCGCTAGGAACGCCGCAAGCTCTTTCCGCAGCCCCATGCTCACTCTCTACCCGGCCGATTGCAGCATCAAGCAGATTCACAAGCTGTTGACCGGCATCGTCGTGCCGCGGCCGGTGGCGCTGGTTTCCACCATGGACCGCGACGGAAGGGCGGCCGCCCGGCTACCCCTTCAAGAAGCCTTCCCAGGACTCCTGTTCCTCTTGCAATGTCCTTTCAGGAAGGAAGACATTGCAGGCCTTATGCCACTCACCGGGTTCCTCAGGGTCGCTATCCCGCAGGGCAATCTTGTAGGCTCCCGGCCCGTTGTCGCCCTTGGCCCTGGCAAGAATGGTGCCATCGAAGGTGATTGCGTTGTCGGTAATAACCACTACCTTTTGACCTACATCGAACATCGCCCGTCCCTCCGCAAAAGAGTCTCCTATGGAGTCTATCCCTTTTCCCCGCCACTGACTGGGATTTCGGACGGCTTCGTATGGGATTGACTTTGTGCGCGCAGGGTGGTATTACTTTCTTGAAAAGGTAAAGGAGGCGCATGGAATCCGCACTGAGCATCAAGGGGCAGGCGACCATTCCGAAGGCGGTTCGGGAACATCTGCATCTGAAATCGGGAGACCGGGTCAAGTTCTTCGTGCATCCGGACGGCAGCGTGGTGATTTTGCCCAAGCTGCCCACGTCGGCTTTGCGGGGCATGGTCTCATCGCGGCTCGGGCGGCCTGCCACACTGGATGAGATGGACGAGGCAGTTGCCGCAGGCGCTGCAATTGCGTCTGGAGCGTCCGGGGGCCCCATGCGCCGCAGACTCCGGTGAGGGACGATGAACGGGCTCGATACCAATATCCTTATCCGCTACCTCACGCAGGACGACCCGATCCAATCGCCGAGGGTAACTGAGATCGTCGAGCGGCGGCTTACACGGGAGCACCCCGGCTTCATCAGCCTGGTAACGATGGTTGAAACCGTGTGGGTTCTTGGCAGCGTTTACGAACTGCCCGACCGGGAGATCGCCGATACCATAGAGCGGATGCTTCAGGCCGATACGCTGATGGTTCAAAACGAGCAGGAGGTGTTTACGGCGAAGGTGGCGCTCAGACGGGGATGGGGCACGTTTGCCGATGCGCTGATTGGAGCATTGGGAACGTGGGCCGGTTGCGACAGCACTCTGACGTTCGACAAAAAAGCGTTGCGGCTTGCTGGGTTTGAGCTTCTTTGATGCCTTCGTTCATGGCTGGCAGAGCGGGCATCCCTCCCAGGTCCTCCGCTGCGGCGCGCGGGACCTGGGCGCCGGGCCTGTGGGACGGGCGGGTGGCTTGGGGGACGAAACCCATGGGCTATTCTCGCCCTCTTCCGGCCGGGAGAATGGAAAGCCCTGCGGGCGGGGTTGGGCTTGTGTTCTCCGTTACTCTTTGGGGGTTCTCTTTCGGCTGAATGCGCCGCAGTCTACCGCCTGAACAGAACCGGGCGCGGCGGCCTCAATGGCGGCGATTATCTTTATCAGGTTTTCTTTGATGATGGGCAGCTGAAGGACCGAGAGGGCGACGATTGCCAGACGTCTTCCAGCAAGATTCTGCTCGTAGGCGAGCGTTTGGTCGCCGGTCAGAAGAACATCCATCCCGCTCTCTTCGGCTGCCCGTAACAACGCGCCGTTTTGGAGTCCTGTCCAGCCCATATAGGTGACGGTGACAACCTCGTGCGGCCCCAACAGCTTCCGCAAGGCGTGGTCGAGGTTTTCATCGAGCAGGACTTTCACCGGTTGGCCTGGCCTCGCTGGGCGTGGGCAAACTCAATCAGACGTTTGATTTGTGGGAGAGACAGGGCGGGAAAACCCTCGCGGAGTTCGTCGATCGTCTCGCCGAGGTCGTAGCTGCCAACAATGGCGTCGGGCAGGATGCGTGTTCCGCGCACGATGGGCCTTCCCGACACCTTGCCAGGAACCCTTTCGATCAGCTCGCAGGCCATCCAGTCGATCTCAACATCGGTTGCCGCTTTTGCCATCGTCCGGCCCTCCTCTTTATCGTAATCCTTTCCACGAATCGGGAAAAGCGGGGGTTGGCGCCGGCCCTGCGGGACGGGGCGGGCGGTTGGGGGGACGCTGACCCAGGGTTTTCCGCCAAGGCGGACTGCGCCCTGGGCTATTTTCGTGTTCTCCGTGACGGGAGAAGGGAGGGACACGAGGGCCGGTGGTTGGGTCTTGTGGTCTCCCACCCTTGCCGGTCGCTACGGTCCGCTCGTCCCTGAGCGAGCCCGGCGCAGGGCCGCCTCTTCCCGTTTCACCCACGCGTGCCAAAGCTGCAGCGCTAGCTCGTGGGCCATCTGGTCCGGCATGTCAGGCGCCAGCAGGCGTATCATGTCGGCGAATGTGCGGAATTGGTAACGGTAATACGTCCTCGAAGTGCCACCTAACCGGCCTATGCGCCTCCGTGCTTCTTCCAACCTGGGGTCATCCTTGCCTCGCAAATAATCGCCGCAAGCTGGTAGGTAGTCGACTACTGCGTACCGTAGGGCTCTGCCTTCATCAAACAACAGATCTACGATAATCAGAAACCTTTCCAAATGTTTCGGCAGACCCGTCAGATCATGCAAAATGGCGACTTTCACAATGCCCGCGAGTTCGTGGGGCTTCATCATTATTTTCATTTACTGCCATCCCTCCGAACCATAAAGCCGGAATTTCCATTTTGCTTTCCCTGCGACGACAGTATACCGCCAGTTGCCACTGCTGCGATCCTTTTCTGCATTCGTTCCAGAGCCAAAGAACCGGACGCGCCCGGCAGGGCCTCTGCCAGAACCAAAAGGCCATGATTTGCCCCATTTCGAAGCGATTTCTCAGTCACCCCTCCCTCAACTCCCCTCCGTCGTCCAGGTTGGTTTCGCATGGCTGCCGCGCCTATCCGGCCGGCAGCGGCAAAGCCAGAATCCGCCGCTGCATGCTTGCGAACAGGCGCCGGGTCAGATGGCTTTCTGCCAGCGATGGCCACCAGTAGCGGGCGTGCGTTACCAACCGGCCGCCGGTCGCCAGCAGCCCCTGCCGCAAGCTAGTCAACGACCACCTTTCGATTCCCCTCGGCAGCATCGGTCGCCAGGTCTATCTTCTGAACTGATGATCCGGAAAGTCTGGCCTTGGGGAAGCCTCTTGGCGTCGTTGAGTTCTTGGTAGCCAGCCAAGCGATTTTAGACTGATTGCCGTAGCATGTCGGCGAATCCAGGTTGCGTGTTCTTTCCACGGAAGTCCGCTAGATGCTGCACGATCAATTTACAGAACCCGAGTCGCCCGTCGAGTTCACGCACCAAGATGAGGCCACCGTCAGACGTAACGCGACAGCCTTGAAAGCCGACCTTGAGAGACGCATTGAAGGAAAGCTGAAAGGACCGTTCTTGCATCTTAGCCACTGGGTATTAAACTCCGAACGTTTTCACCGGATTCGCACCCTTATAAACATTGGCGATTGCGACGCTCTGAGGGCTCAGAAGTACGGCCCAAAATGGAAATACGGAATTGCATTATTCCGTGCGCGGCTGGAGATTTATGGTTAACTCTTCATCGTTATAGGACGGACCTTTAATTGTCGGCCCCAAGGGCCGCTCTTGGCCATAACGTGAGCGCGCTGGAGGAAGACGATGACCAGGCATTTCCGTAAATGTGGATTCGGCAGTCGCTTCTTTAAGAGTTATAGATTGACCCTCGCTTGTTTCAACAAGGATTGTTACAAAACCGCCTGTAATCACTTCCCTTACCCGAATAGTACCGGGCGTTCTTGGTATTGTTTCAATTATTGTTTTCTCTCCATCATTACCTGTATAAGACTTCTCTGGGATACGGGTATATCCCATATCTGTTAATAGGCTATATGGAGCCAATTGGTCCAACGAAACAATTCGATCTGGATGATATGGGTGTCGCGTAGGCTTTTGTTGGGGTTGTGTTTCTTGGGGCTGCGTTTCTTGTGGCTGGCGAGTGATAACAAGTGTCACATCCTTAAGGCCGACTATTGCGCCAGCAGTATAAAATGTATCCTTAGTAACTCCATTTAAGAGCCAAGCGTATCCCATTGTCTTATTGGAATAGTATGAGTATATTGATGGTTCATATTTAATATGTTCCATTATTGTTGGGGTTTTTAATTCGAGCTGCATAACAAATCGTGTCCCACCGACATTTCCCGGCACACAGTAGGATATTGCTTCTTGTGCTTCTCTTTGTTGTTGTTGCTGGTCCATGTATTCTGTATATGCTGTTTGTGGTTGCTGTGTATTTGCCTGACTATAGGCCATTCCTGCACAAAGCAATCCAGTCATGGCTATCTTACCGACATCATTAAGTATCCTTTTTGTTAGCCGATCCGGCACGCCTGCATAGAAGGACTCGGGAAGTTTGGATAGCCCGAGCAGAGTTTGTCCCCAAGGCAGTGGCTCTGCAATCCGATCCTCGGCTGTAACAGCAGACAATTGTGCCATCGGCTTACCCGCCATGGCAATCACGAACTCCTCGCCCTTCGCCGCCCGCTCCACCAGGCTGGAAAGCTGCGTCTTGGCTTCGTAGAGATTCACCTGCGTGCTCGACAGAACCATCTCAGTTTCAACTCCTCCGATTCTGCGCTCATTCTGGTGATCGGTCAAGTTGGTCAAGTAAGGCGGGTGCTTGGGCTTAGGCAGGTCGAAATGCCCCTGCGGCCTACCGGGCACATTACTGGGCCACGCACTTGACGGCTTTTCCTCAACTGGTCGGGATTTCAACCGGCTTCCGGGCAGGATGCGAAGGGCGTCTGACGGCTAGAATCAAGGGTAGCCATGACCGAATTCACGCATTTGCATCTGCATACGGAGTACTCGCTGCTGGATGGGGCTTGCGACCTGACCAAGCTGGTGGACCGGGTTGCCGACTTGGGGCAGCGGTCCGTGGCCATGACGGACCACGGGAATATCTATGGGGCGGTGCACTTCTTCGACGCGGCCAGGCAGCGGGGGATCAAGCCGATTCTGGGCTGCGAGCTCTATATCTGCAAGAACGAGGACCACCGCGCGCCGGGCGAGGGGGACGAGAACAATCACCTGCTGGTGCTGGCGGAGAACGAGGAGGGGTACAGGAACCTGGTGCGGATTACCTCCGAGGCTTCGCTGCACGGCTTCTATCGCCGGCCCAGGGTGAGCAAGCGCTACCTGGCGGAACACGCGGCGGGGCTGATCGGCTTTTCGGGCTGCCTGAGCGGGGAGCTGTGCGAGGAGCTGCTGGCGGGCAACTACGAGGCGGCGCGCAGAGTGGCGGGCCAGTACGAGGAGATCTTCGGCAAGGGCAACTTCTTTTTGGAGATTCAGGATCAGGGCCTGGAGCAGGAGCGGCGGATTCATGAGTCGCTGCACCGCCTGGAACGGGAGCTGGGTATTCCGCTGGTGGCCACCAACGACTCGCATTACCTGTGCGGGGAGGACTCGCGCGCGCACGACGTGATGCTGTGCGTGCAGACGGGGTCTAAGGTTCACGACAAGGAGCGGTTCCGGTTCGACAGCGACCAGTTCTTTGTGAAGAGCGCCGGCGAGATGGACGCGCTGTTCAAGGATTCGCCGGCTGCAATCGCGCGGACGATGGAGATTGCCGAGCGCTGCAACCTGAAGCTGAACAAGGTGGAGAATCCGTTTCCGGAGTTTGCGGTGCCGGAGGGGCACACCATCGACAGCTACTTCGAGCAGGTGTGCCGGGAGGGGTTCAAGAAGCGCCTCGAAACGGCGGTGAGGCGGCTGGAGGCGCGCGGGGCGCTGCGGACGCCGCTCGATGAGTATGAAGCGCGGCTCGACCGGGAGATCGGCATCATCAAGCAGATGAAGTACTCGGGGTACTTCCTGATTGTGTGGGACTTCATCAAGTACGCGCGCGACCACGGGATTCCGGTGGGTCCGGGAAGGGGGTCGGCGACCGGGTCGCTGGTTTCGTATGCGATGGAGATCACGAACATCGATCCGCTGCAGAACTCGCTGCTGTTCGAGCGGTTTCTGAATCCGGAGCGGGTGTCGATGCCGGACATCGACGTGGACTTCTGCATGAACCGGCGCGGCGAGGTGATCGACTACGTAACGCGGAAGTATGGGCGCGAGCAGGTGGCGCAGATCATCACCTTCAACACCATGGCGGCCAAGGCGTCGATCAAGGACTGCGGCCGGGCGCTGGACATGCCGTACGGCGATGTGGACCGCATCGCCAAGCTGGTTCCGGCGACGATCGGGATAACGCTGGACAAGGCGCTGCAAGAGGTAGCGGAACTGCGGAAGGTTTACGAGAACGATCAGGCGATTCGCGAGCTGATCGATACGGCGAAGAAGCTGGAGGGCCTGGTGAGGGGCTCGGGCGTTCACGCGTCGGCGGTGGTGATTGCGCCGCGTCCACTGACCGAGCTGGTGCCGGTGGCGAAGACCAAGAACGAAGAGATTGTGACTGCCTACGACATGAAGGCCGTGGAGAAGCTGGGACTGCTGAAGATGGACTTCCTGGGGCTGACGACGCTGACGGTGATCGACGATTGCCTGAAGCTGATCGAGCGCAGCCGCGGAGAGAAGGTTGACATCGAGACCATTCCGCTGGACGACGTAGAGACATTCAGGAGGGTCTTTCACCCGGCGCTGACTTCGGGGATTTTTCAGTTCGAGTCCAGCGGGATGCGGGACGTGCTGCGGCGCTACAAGCCGGATTCGGTCGAGGAGCTGACGGCGTTGAATGCGCTCTACAGGCCGGGACCGATGGCTATGATCGACGACTTCATCGAGCGCAAGTGGGGGCGGCGCAAGGTGGAGTACATGCTGCCCGAGCTGGAGGGGATTCTCAAGGATTCGCTGGGAGTGATCGTCTACCAGGAGCAGGTGATGCAGATTGCGCAGCTGCTGGCGAGTTACTCGCTGGGCGAGGCGGACCTGCTGCGCCGCGCGATGGGCAAGAAGAACGCCGAGGAGATGGCCAAGCAGCGGGATCGCTTCATGAACGGAGCGGCGGCGCTCGGCCACCCGAAGTATACGGTGGGCGAGATCTTCGAGCAGATGGCGAAGTTCTCGGAGTATGGATTCAATAAGTCTCACTCGGCGGCGTATGCGCTGGTGGCTTACCAGACGGCTTACCTGAAGACGCATTACCCGGTGGAGTTCATGGCGGCGCTGCTGACATCGGAGACATCGAAGCCGGAGAACGTGGTGAAGTATATCGGCGAGTGCAAGGAGATGGGCATTCGCGTGGAGCCGCCGGACGTGCAGATTTCAGGAGCGCAGTTCACGCCCCATGGCGAGGCGATCCGGTTTGGGTTGGCGGCGGTGAAGAACGTGGGGGGGAATGCGATCGAGTCGATTCTAAAGGCGCGGGCGGAGGTTGGCGGGCGTTTCAGCAGCTTTTGGGAGTTTTGCGAGAAGGTGGATCTGCGGGTGATGAATTCGCGGGTGATTCAATCGCTGATCAAGGCTGGGGCGCTGGACTCGCTGGGCAAGCGCGCGCCGCTGATAACCGCGGTGGACAAGGCGATGGAACGGGCGCAGAAGGCGCAGAAGGACGCGGCGCAGGGCCAGACGGGTTTGTTTGGGCTCTTCGACGAGGGTCCGAAGCCAGTGCGCGGCGGCGACGACCTGCCGCGCGTGGCCGACTGGGAGGAAAGCGAGCGGCTGGCCAACGAAAAGGAGGTGCTGGGATTCTTTGTCTCCGGGCATCCGCTGGATAAGTACGCGGAAAAGCTGCGCAATTTGACGGGGGTGGTTCCGGTTGCGGAGGCGCTGGAACGGAAGCCGCCGGAAAAGCGCTGGGGAACGCAGGCCGACGCGGCGGACGAGATTCAGGTGGCGGGAACGATTCTGGGGCTGAAGGTGCAGAAGACCAAGCGCGATCAAAAGCTGTACGCGCAGGCGGCCCTCGAGGATGCGACCGGGAAGATCGAGCTGGTTTGTTTTCCCCGGGATTATGAGCGGCTGCAAGGGCAGTTGAGGATGCAGGCGCCGGTGCTGGTGCGCGGAGCGCTGACGGGTGATGAGGATGCCGCGCCCAAGATTGCGGTCAGCTCGATTGTGGCGCTCGAAGAGGTGCAGGTGAAGCTGCCGGCCGGGGTGCGGATTCGCATCAATCTGGAGCGGGCGACGGAAGTGATGTTCGCGGAGCTGAAACGCGCCGCCGATGCCGCGCCGGGGCCGGGAAAGGTGATGCTGCACCTGGAGAAGAAGGGAGAGTATGCCGTGATTCTGGAGCCGGAGGGGATGAGCGTGGCGGCGGATCGCGGCTGGGTGGAGCGGGTGGAAGCGCTGGTAGGCATGGGGACGGTGCAGGCACTGGCATAGTGGCTGCTGCAAAAGTTGAGCAGGGCTTCCGGCGGGGCAAGCGTGCTCGCGGCAGTCGATGGGACGAGCGTCCATGGGACTTGGCTCGCCCGCGAAGGCAATCACCGATAACGCCGATCCCTGTTCCGGCCTCTTCCGGGGGCGCAACGGCCTTCCGTGGCGAACTGAGGCCAGGATTGCCCAAAATGAGTATTGCCGCCGAACACATTTATCTCTACGCTCGCGGCAGTGACCCAGTTCGACCGTGCCGCGACGGGACGAGCCGAGGAAGCCCGAGATGGCGTCTGTCGGCTGATCGAGGACGAGCAGGGGCGCGGGGAAGGGACTGCTGGATGCGGCGGTTGATTCTTCTGGTGGCTTTGGCAACGATGGCGCTGCCAGCGATAGCTGCAAAGCGCGTGACCGTGGCGCAGCTGGAGCAGGCGCTGACCGAGGCCAGCGCTGCGCACAAGCCGGACTTGGAGATGGTGCGCCTGATCGACGAGATGGAGCTTGCAGAACGGCTCACCGAGGCTGCACTGGACCGGCTTAATGAAAAACTGGGTTTGGGACCTCAAGCAGGACTGGCCCTGGAACTGCTCGCCGATCAGTCGCAGTTTCTGGACCCTCCGGCCGGCGAGTTGCCGGCCACGGCCGCTCCCGACAATGCGGCCCAGCAGCGGATGCTCGAGGCCGCGCGAACCTATGTGGCGCAGTCGCTATCACGCATACCCAACTTTCTGGCCAACCGGACCACCTACCGGTACGACGACAGCCCCAGGGCACTGAAGAAAGACGCCTGGCCGGTTCGCGCCGGGCTGCACCTGGTGGACACTTCGAGCCGGGAAACCTCTATCCGTGAAGAGCGAGAGAATCAGCCCGCCGTTAAGGGCAGCGCTGCCTGGCAGGAGCGGACTGGACTGGTCACCCAGGGTGAGTTCGGGTCCACGCTGGTCATGATCCTGGATGACACAGCAAGCGGCAAGATGAGCTGGAGCCACTGGGAACAGACCGCAACGGGCCCGGCAGCGGTCTTCCAGTACTCGGTGCCCAAGTCCGCCTCGCATTTCGAGATCATTGGCGCACTTCAGCGGCAGCCGGGTCTCGAGGGGGTCGCAACGCCCGCCGTCGGCAACAGGGGGATTGCGAGCATCCGAATCCAAGCGAACGACGGCAGTTCGACCAACATCCCGATCATCCGCAACAAACCCGGTTATCACGGCTTGCTCTGGCTAGACCCGGCCACCGGGACCATCCTCCGCATCACGATCGAAGCCGACGCGAAAGACAGCACTCCATTCCGCCGGGCCGCCATTCTAGTGCAATATGGCCCGGTCCAGATCGGCGACAAGGAGTTTATCTGCCCGGTGCGCAGCCTGGCCCTCTCCTCGGCGGAGGCCGACGCACGAGCCATCGCTGGAGATGAGCCGACCGAGTGGTTGAACGAGACCCTGTTCACCGGCTACCATCGCTTTGCTTCAACGACGCGGATTCTCACCGATACGGCCGCGCCGCAGTAGGCTCAGGCGGAGTTTCCGCTTCATGCTTCGCAAGTCTTCGCATAAATCTGCATCGAAGTCAAAATCAAACGGACACCAAATCGGACCCCACAACGAAGGTTCGGGCTCGGCGATCTGTCGCGTTGAAGTGCCCAAGCTGCATTCCGGCGGCCGCATCCTTCCCATGTTGCGGCAGCGCGGGCTGGGTTCGGCGGCGATCTGGAAGGCTCCGCACATCCGGGGCCGGGCAACCCATTCGTCATTGGGAAAGATTTTTACCTTGTAAGCGGCCGCTTGGAGGTCTGCGATCTTCCACCCGTCGCCACAGAAGAGCGGAGAATCGGGCACCCTCAGCTTATCGGTGGATCGAGGGTGGGGCAAACCGGCAAATGCAGCTTTGGTATTGCACTTCCCATTCAGAACCGGTATTAATGTAACGAATCAAACGAGAAAACGGATATTCTTGCTCGGGTGTGCAGGATCGTCCCAGGTATTGAAACACTGACGTTCATTTAGTTGCTTCGGTCACGGGAGCCGCTATGAAACGTGTAATTGATTATACCCTCTAAGCATTTCTACTCTCCTTGTGCTTGACCGGCCTGGACGGCTGCGTGAACCCGGCCTAGTCTCCTACAGAGCCCACCATCAGCAGCTTCACAACGAATCCAACGGCAATTACGGCGGGCGGGACAGCCAGTCTCATGGGAGTATTCGCCAACGGCGCGGGTGTGATTACGCCGGGAAACATCGCCGCCACCAGCGGAACGGCTGTTACTATAACTACCTCGGATTGACGATATATACTCTCACAGTGACTAACTCCGCCGGAGTAACAATTTCGCAGGCAGTTACGGTCACGGTGAATCCCGCCGCGCCAATCGGCCTGACGGCCACGGTGGGCAACGCCACCGTTGCGCTAAGCTGGACCGCCTCCACCGGCGCAACCAGCTGCAACGTCTATCGCGGCACAACCTCCGGCGGCGATAGCACAACGCCGATCGCTACCTGCATCACTACCACAGCCTATTCAGACACCGGGCTGACCAACGGCACGACTTATTACTACAAGGTCGCCGCGGTCAACGGCGGAGGAACCAGCGGATACTCCAACGAGGCATCGGCCACGCCCACGACCACGTCCCCAACCTGGTAAGCCGGGCGCGTGAAGTTACTCCCATCGACTGCGTGCCGGCCGACGCCGAGTTCGACTCCGAGCGCAACCACACCTTCCGCCGCCAGCGACTCCAGGCTCAAAGTATCATCCCCGCCAATCGCCGCTCCAGCTGCGGGGCATGCGGTGCGCGCCTGCAAATGCGCGACAACTTCCCCACGGAACAGCATGGAAAACGCTCCTTGATCGAAAGCGCCTTCTCGGCCGTGAAACGCAAACTCTCTTGCCGGCGCCCGGCGGAACCCTGCACACGCAATCCCGCCAAGCGCTGCTGCTCGGCTTGGCCTTCGCTCTGTACCGTCTCTGGCTGCCTGCTCTCTGACTACCGGAAAAAGGATGTCAACAGAGCCAGAACGATTCTAGATCCATTTCACTATATAGGCGCGGCTCCGGAACGATTTGTTGTTCATGCGCGCCGGCAGTAGCGACCGAAGGGTCGCGCACCGTAACCAGGCTGGATAAAGATTATCCATCATCGCACAATATCGGGCTTTCAACGCTGGAAAACTTCAAGCTTCCTGGCGACGTCTTAGCCTCGGCGCGTTATTGGGCGGAGGATATCGTGGAGCCAGCGGTCACCGATTCACCGGCGGGAGAGATCGCTATTCCGGACCTTCCCGGCCGTGGCTGCGAGGTGCGGACCGACTTGGTGGAACGGCTAGAGAGGTTCTCCAATTCACGTGCGCTTGCTGACTGTGTGCAAGGTGGCTCCTTCTTAAGAAAAAAGCCACTCGGCATTTGTGGTTTTGGGGTACAGCAGCTGGAGAACCGCTGTAACGGCGCGCAAGGAGACCATCCGCGCCTTCGAGTTGGCGCGGTAAGGCGAAGCATCATTGCCCCTTCTTCTGGTGGCCCCAGTCGAAGCGGCGGCCAACGATGGCCTTGACGATCCAGTGGTCGGTGGCGGCAGTGGGGCCGATGCCGGTGCCAAAGTTGATCTCCCAATCGGGTGAGACGTTGAGGTCGACGGCGGGGAAAAACTGCTGCTGCTGATCATGGAGGCTGGCTATGTTGGTAATGCTGCCGTAGTCGGCGTAGTATTCGAGGCCGCCAGTAATCTTCTTGGTAAAGTCGTAGCTGATTTTAGCCGCGGGGGAAAAACCAAGCCTCTGACTGACGTCAGGGCCGTGCCAAGTGCGCTCCAGAGCCGGGTTGACGGCGAAATACCAACGGCCCGTTTGTTTGTCGACGATGGGGCGAACCTCCCAGGTCCAGGTATCAGGAGAGAAGAGCGCGCGCTGGTAGCCGGCTTCGGTGGAGAGGCTTACGCCCACCGGCCATTGCCACTTTTCCGGAACCCGGACCCTGGGCCGAATATGGTCGCCGACCCACTGCACGCCCAGGCCGCTCTGCTCGTCGGTGAAGATGTAGAAGCCCACCTCAGACCAATCGTTGATGCCTTGGGTAATCTCGACAGTTTCGTGTTCGGCGTGGTATGTGGGAGCCACGCCATCGATCGTCTTGCGCTGCCCGTTGGCAGTGAAGTTCGAGTGCAGTTCGACCATGGTGCTACGGGGCGCCACGGTCTCCACGCCATAGACCTGAATCTCATAGTTACCCTGGGCGCGGGCCGGGGGAACGGCTGCGCCGAGCACGCCGAGCACAATCAGTGCGGGAAGAAGCAGCTTCACAGACGCTCCCTTATGCGTAGCGAAACAGGGCCATGAAACCCGAATCCATGTGGTCCTGCTGATGGCAATGAAAGAGGGTGTTTCCGGGGTTGGTTGCGAGCAGGTCGGCCTCCACCACGGTTCCTGCCTCCACGATTACCACATCTTTATGAACGCCGCTCAAAGCGGCGCCACGGATTGAAACCAGCTCAAAATTGTGCCGGTGAAGATGAACAGGGTGGTCGTCGGTGCTGCGGTTTTCGAAGACCAGCCGGTGGCGAAGACCTTCGCGCAGCGGCGGCGCCGAGGTTTCAGGATACGATTTGCCGTTAATCATCCAACGGTCCAGAGCGCCATGACCCTGGAAACGAGAGGTAAAGACCAATGGGATGGTCACATCAGGCTTGCGGAGCACCGGAACCGGATCGGCAAAGGCCCGATAGTCCCATTGCAGTTTGGCTGGTTGCGCAGCCTGCGGCTTTCCAGTGCGGCCCGCGTATTCGATGACCGTGCCCATGCCTGCGTTGCGGAAACCGGCGCGCGCCTCGCCCAGGACCCAGATGCCAGGCGTATCCATCGTGACCAGCGTGCTGACCCGCTCGGCCGGCCCCAGGCGCAAGGTTTCCACCTTTGCTTGAGTGGGCACGGGGCTCCCATCGAACGCGAGCACCTGGAATTGGTGGCCAGGGAGCACGAGCCAGTGAGCCTCGGTGGCGCTGGCGTTCAGAATGTGGAAAAGCACCTGCTGGCCGTCACGCACCTGAATGGGCTCGTCGTAGCCAAGCAGGCGGCCGTTGATGGAGCCGGAGACATAGCGGACCATCAGGGAGCCGTCATCGCTCGGGGCATAGTAGGGCTCCCAATCGTGCAGGACAAGAAATCGCTCCTGATCGTAGCGAGCTGGGTTCGAGCGCGCGTCGACGTGGAGCAATCCAAACTGACCGCTATAAAGTCCGCGCTTGAGGTCGCGATTGGCCATGGCGTGGGTGTGATACCAGTGAAGGCCCGATGGCCTAGGAGTAAAGTCGATCCGGGTACGGCCACCGGGAGCGATCATCGGTGATCCCTCTTCCATCGAGCCGTCCACATCGGGTGGAATCCATTGACCATGCCAGTGGACGATCTCCGCGCGATCCAGCCGGTTGACGATCTCGATGGCCGCTGGTTTACCTTCGCTGAGCCTGAGCAGATTGCCGGGGATCTGGCCGTTGTAGGCGGTGGTGCGAAGCTTCTTTTTGGGCGCAAGCTCCCACTCGATCTCCGCGATCTCAATACGGTAGTCAGGAGTGTCGGCGTCGCCAGCCGCGGCCGGCGGGGCAGATGTTCCGGTCTGCGTCCAGGCCAAGATGGGTTGTGCCAGGTTGGAAACCATGGCTGCTGCCGTAAGAGAGGCGCGGCGCAGAAACTGGCGGCGGCTGGCGGGGAGGCTGGACTTGGAATCTGCCTGCCGCGAATTGATCTCCGGAGTGCTCATTCCGTCCTGATCGCAGAAAGAAATCGCCATGGAACTTTCCGTCACTGCACGCCTGCGCGGGACAGTGGCCTAAGAGGAGTCTCGCTGGGTACGCGCTTCCTTTACCATGATTATGAACCTGCGAGCCAACTCATGGATGCGATGTTCCTGACGGAATCGCAGTGCCTCCTTGGGCAGCAGCTCTCCACCCACGCCGATCGCGCTTGCACCGGCGATTATGAAGTCAAACGCCGTTAACTGATTGACGCCGCCGGTTACAATCAGCGGAATCTGCGGCAGCGGCACCTTGAGCGCGCGAACATAGTTAGCGCCGCCCACGGGAGCAGTCGGGAAAATCTTAACGAAATCCGCACCGGCCTTCCATGCCGCTATGACTTCGGTGGGCGTCAAAGCTCCCGGAAAAACCACGACCGCCGCTTTCCTTGCAAAGGCCACTACTTCTGGAATGAATCCAGGGCTGGTTATGAACCTTGCGCCGGCGTCAGTGCACAGCCGAGCTGCATCCTCATCCAACACAGTACCGGCGCCGACAGCCAGATCCGGATAGCGCTTCGCCAGATCCTCGATCACACTTGGCGCTGAGGGCAAGGTTAGAGGAATTTCGACAACGGGTATTCCCGCCGCGTAAAGCGTCTCAGCGGCAAATCTTGCGTTTTCGGGCAGCGTAACTCGTGCACATGGCACGATGCCCAGTTCTTCAATCTGCGCGCGAACCTCATTCTTCTTCATCCACCCTCCCTATTCTTTGAGCAGTGTTGTTCTCACAGACATGCTTTCCATGCTGCGCCTTACATCATTGATACTGCCGGGCAAGGACTTAGCTGCTTGCTATTCGCAAGGCACACCGCGAACCAGACATTGCCAACCGCCCCCGATTTCAGATTCCTGCTACCGCCTTAAGACATCATCATAGAACTCACGCAGTACCATGCCGACGAGCAGCAGGATACAGACAACTGTCAGTGCAATCCCGGCCATGTCAAGTACTCGAAAAAGCAGCAGTTGACCGGATCGCATTTTTATCTGCGCATTTCTCGATATTCTTCCAGCCATCTTTACATTCCTTAAGCCCATGCCAATTCGCCGCCCACCAGCAACAGTTTCACCTGCCGGGTGCGGCGGGATCGCCTGGAAGGCCGACGATGGGGCTCCGTCTGCTCTGTTTGAATCATGTTCACACCGTCCTCAGGATCAGTGGTTTCTGGTTCGAGGTGGATTGCAGCAGGCTGCGCTCGGATGGTCTATTCGCCCGCCCACTCCGATTCGGCCGCGGGTAACACGTCGTTCTCTCTCGCTACCCAGACATAAAGTGTTGGCAGCAGGAAGATGCTCATGACAAGATCGGCGATAAGTCCGCCCACAATGACAATCGCGAAGGGGCGTTGGGAGTCGGAGCCGATGCCGTGCGAGAGCGCGGCCGGCAACAGGCCCAGCGTGGCCACCAGCATGGTCATCATGATGGGTCGCAGCCTGAGAACAGCGCCCTGGATCGCGGATTCCTCAATCGTGTGGCCGCGAGCGCGCAACTGGTTGATGTACTCCAGCATGATGACGCCGGTCTGCACTGAGACTCCGAAGAGGGCAAGGAATCCGACACCCGAGGACACGCTGAAGTTGGTTTGTGTAATCAGCAACGCCAGAAGGCCGCCGACGCGGGCCATGGCGACATTCGCCATAATCAGCAGCGCCCATTTGAAGGACTTGTACATCGAATAAAGGATGATGAAGATGAGCAGCACGGTTAACGGAACGATAAAGAACATGCGCGCTTCCGCGCGTACCTCGCTCTGGTACTCACCTTCCCACCCGATGTGATACCCGCGTGGAAGCTTCACCTGGTCATTGACCTTCTGGATCGCCTCTTTGACCGCGTCGCCCAGGGCGCGGCCGCGCACACTGTACTTGATTGCGACATATCGCTGGTTGTTTTCACGATAGATTTCTGAGCCCTCATCCGCTTCCTGGATCTTGCAAAGCTGGTCCAGCGAAACCCGCTCGCCCGAAGGCGAAAGCAAGCGAATGTTCTTGATCGCTTCCCTGGTGTTACGATAGGGCTGCTGATAGCGCAGGGTGAGGTCATAACTCTCCTCACCCTTCAGTACCTCGGTGAGAGCATTGCCTCCGACCGCGGTCTGGATAGCGTCCTGAACGTCCGCCACGTTGATTTGGAACCGCGCGGCCGCCTCACGATCCACTGTGAAGTTCAAGTCAGGCTGGCCGGTAACCTGGAAGACTCCAAGATCCGTAATGCCCTTGACTTGACTCATAATAGCCGCGATTTGTGCAGCCTTATCCTCCAGCACATGCAAATCGTCGCCATAGACTTTGGTGGCGAGCTCGCCCTTGACTCCGCTCATCGCCTCTTCCATGTTGTCTTCGATCGGCTGGGAGAATCCCCAGATCACGCCGGGCATCTTGTCCAGTTGCATTTGCATGGCGGCAATCAACGCATCTTTGTCCTGATGAAAGACAGGACGCCACTGCTCCTTCGGCTTCAGATCCACGAAGTACTCCGTATTGAAGAAGCTGGTGTGGTCCGTACCGTCATCCGAGCGGCCCGTTTGACTGGTACACTGGGTCACCTCAGGAAAGGAACAAAGCAGGATTCTGGCCTGATTCGCAACCCGGATGCCTTCGCTGGGCCCTGTGCTTTGAGCAAGAGTACCCCGAACCCACAGCGCGCCCTCATCCAGGTGTGGCAGGAACTCCGACCCGATGACTCCGCCGAAAGCCAGATAGAGAGCAAGGATAAGGCCTACGATGCCGGTGCCTACCGTGAGACTCCGGTGATGGATTGCCCAGCCTACGCTCTTCCGGTATTGGACCGTGAGATATCCCATTACCGGATTTGTCCATTCCTTTGCGCCCCTGCGGAACAGCAAGCTGGCCAGGACCGGCGCAATAAGTACGGAAAAAATCAGAGCGCCCAGCAGTGCAAAGGCGACAGTCCAGGCCATTGGCTTGAAGAGGCGCCCTTCAACGGCCTGCAACGTGAAGATCGGCAGATAGGCCGTGATGATGATGAGGATGGCGTAGAAGACAGGCCGCTGGACCTCGTGCGCAGCCTCGCTGATCCTTTGCGCTGGTGTGCGCGTGCCGTTCTTCTGTGAGAGATGACGAACGATGTTTTCCACCATCACCACGGCGCCATCGACCACCATGCCGAAGTCCAGCGCGCCGAGCGAGAGCAAGTTGGCCGGAATATGCTTCAGGTCGAGACAGGTTGCGGCGAACAGCAGAGAGAATGGGATCGTGAGTGCAACAATGATGGCGCCGCGAACGTTGCCAAGGAAGAGCAGGAGAATAATGACGACTAAGATGATTCCTTCGCCCAGGTTGTGAAGCACAGTGTGCGTCGTAAAGTGCATCAGGTCGCTTCGATCGATAAAGGGGACAAGCTTCACGCCCTGCGGCAGGATGTGGTCGTTCAGTTCCTTAACTTTCTTCTCAATGCCTTCTAGCACGGGCTGCGCATCCGCACCCTTTTGCAGGGCTATGATACCCGAAACTACATCATCGTTATCGACGATCTTTCCGTCCTCACGGTGGTAGGCCCGGGCAAACCGGCCGAGCCGAATCTTCGGACCCTGTTCGACTACGGCAATATCTTTCACTCGGAGCGGTGTACCACTCTTAGTCGTAATAACCGTGTTCTCGATGTCCTGGAGGTTTCTGACCAGGCCCACTTCCCGTATGTTGATCTGCTGCAAACCGGATTCGATAAAGCTGCCGCCTGCGTTGGCATTGTTATTGGTAAGCTGTTGCTCCACTTGAGCCAGGCTGAGTCCGTAGGAGATCAGCTTGTCCGGGTCGATGCGAACCTGATATTCGCGTGTGGGACCGCCGAACGGGCTGTTATCCACGACACCTGGGACGGACTTCAGGTTCTTGTCCACCACCCAGTCCTCGAGCGACTTCACATTCATGACGTCGTACTTGGGATTTGTGCTTTGTAACGTGTAGAAATAGATCTGGCCCACTGGGCTCCAGTCCGTCCCCATCTGTGGAACGACTCCCGGCGGCAATGTTGCCTGCGAGAGCCTCTCCAGGACTCGTTCCCGATTCTCGAAATCCGTTGTCTCCTCGCCAAAGACCATTTCCACAGTCGAAAGCCCAAAAAGCGACCACGAGCGGACATGGACAACTCCCGGAATGCCGTTCATCACGATTTCAAGCGGGACGGTAACCTGTTGTTCCACCTGCTCGGCGGAGATACCGGGCCACTGCGCAATCACATCGACATAGTTATTCGCCACGTCTGGATAGGCTTCGACAGGAAGCCTGTGAAATGAAACGACGCCCCAGGCGAAGAGCAATACTCCGATTGCTACCACGAGAATGCGGTTGTGCAGCGCAAAATCGACAAGTTTTCGGATCATTGTGCCTCCAGCGTGGCTTCCAACTGAAGAACTTGCGACACCACCCGCTCACCCGGTGCGATGCCGGAAAGAATCTGCTGCTTGTTCCCTGGCAGCGTGTCTCCGGCATTCACTTCAACGCGCTTGAATCGATTGACGCCTGCCGGGACAAAGACCCAGTCGCGGTCATGCAGGTGCAAGATAGCGGAAGCTGGTACGACCGCGAAGGTCTGTTTGGCCTTGTTTTCAAAGGTCGCGGTGACAAACATACCCAGCCGGAGAATGCCGGGATTCGCGATCTCGATGCGCACCTTGGCGGTGCGGATATTGGGATCGAGCACCGGACCGATGTCGCTGACTCGTCCGGTGAGCACCTTGCCGGGATAGGCGTTGATATGAATCTGCGCCGCCTGACCGAGTTGGATCTTGGGAATATCGTTTTCGTACACATCGCAGACAATCCAGACTGTCGAGAGGTCGGCGATGGTGAAGGCCGTCGCGGAGCCGGAGAGGTTCACGCCGGCCGCGGCGGCCTGTGTAACATTCTGGGCGACGATTACGCCCGATATCGGCGCATATACATTCACGATGCTGCTGGGATGGCTCTTGTCCACGCCCAGTGTCTTCAATCCCTCTTCAGCCACGGTCAGGTCAGCTTGCGCGTCCTTTTCGGTGTCTTCGGCCTGCTCTAGCATGGACTGCGAGATGGCTCCATGATCGAAGAGAGTTTGCGCGCGCGCGTAGGCTTTGTTAGCTAGCTTCTCGTCGTTGGCTGCTTTTAGATAAATGTCGAAGGCTCCAGCGACATCCGGGCTTTGAACCTTGATCAGCAAGTCGCCTTTCCTGACGTAATCGTCGAGACGGGCTTTGATGTCCACCACCCGGCCGTTGGCGAGCGAGATTACTGGAATCTCGCGCGCAATGTCGGGAAAGACCGCGCCGGTTACCTTCAACTGCGAGGCCGTTTCCAGCTTGTCCGCTGCAACCAGCGAGAACTCTTTTGGCTTTTCGACCGTGACCAGGCTCGCGTCGCCGGTTTTGATTACCTCCGCCTGGGGCGGCGCGCCATCCGCCGGAGAAAACTCCTTCTTGCACGCCGCTAAGGAAGCACAGACAGCGACGCAGCAGGAAAACAGCAGAAGAGACTTAGTTGTCATTGAACACCTCGTGCCCTACGGCGAGATTCATCTGGCCTTCTGCCGTCATATATGCGCCGATCAACTGCAGATAGGCCAGTTGAACCACGCGGTAGTCGCTTTGCGCGTTGAGGAAGTCCATCAGCGAGGCCCCACCATTCTGATAGGAATAGGTAACGGTGTCGCGCACATAAACTGACCAATCCAGGTACTGCGCTTTGTACGGCTTGAGCAACGCAATATTGCTGCGCAACAGCTCGTATGAAGAATCGACGTCGGTGAAGACTTGCGCTTTTGCTGCGTCCTCCGTCTCCTGACTGCGGCCAATGTCCAGCAAAGTTCGCTCTTTTTCTCCCTGATTGCGGTCGAAGATGCGCAACGGAATGCTAACGCTTGCGCCAAGCGTATAGCGGCCAAACGCATTGTTGAAGGCGGGGTTATACGAATACCAGGTGCTGTACGTCGGATCAGTGGAACCATTGGAGACTGCGAGCTTATGATTGGTTTTGGATTGCTGAATGGACTCAATGGCTGCCCGGAGATCCGGCCTGTTGTCCAGCGCAATCTGTCGATAATCGTCAAGTGGTTGCAGCGCGCCACTCCAGTCGAAGTTGCCAGTTACGTCGAACTGATCCACTGGAGTACGTTCGTCGAGCAACTGTAGTAGTTGAATCTTCGATGTGCGAAGATTGACGATTGCGGTCTCAGTTTCCGCTTCATATTGCACACGTAGAAGTTCAATTCGGGCCAAATCGATCTTGGCAATGTCGCCAGCTTTGAAACGGCTGCGGCTGATCTCAATGATTTTGTCGTAGTATTCAAGATCGGCTTTTGCCAACTCGAGAACAGCCTTCGCCTGAAGAGTCTGGACAAACACGGAGCGGAGATCGAAGAGAAGATTGCGTTCGAGATCTTCGTGTTGAGAACCGGCAATCTGCGTACCCTCTTTCGCGGTCTCCAGTCGCAGCTCCCGCTTGCGCTGCCGCTCGTGCAGATAGCTGATGCTGGGTACAAGCTGTGCGCCGGTAAGCGGCATCCAGTGCGTGCCCACGCCGGGGGTCGTGTGGGGCGCGACTTGAATTCCATCCGTCGATAGACCAATCCCGGGGTTGGGACGCAGGAACGCCGTAATCTCCTCCGCCTTCATCTCCTTTACGTTAATTTCATCCGCCCTCAACACCGGATTGGCCGCTTCGAACTTTGCCTTTGCCTGTTCCCACGTTAGGCTTTCCTGTGCGGCAACGGGCAAGCTCGAAGCCAAAAGAAGTCCCACAACACCAGGACCGCAGGCAGTTCTAAAGAGAACTTTCAGAATTTGCATTGCAGATCTCGGCTTCCTCTCGCAAATAGATGGCTTGCCCTGTGCCTCACACCCGCACAAGAGGGTATCGAGCGACCGACAGCTTCAGGATAGAGCGCGAATTGGTCGAACAATCCCTATCTTTCTGCCATCGCACCCTATCTTTTGGCTTTTGCAAGGCTATCTTTCGGCCAATCGCGATTGACCACTATGAATCGCATATACACTTCGTATGAGCCGCTTATGGACGGGAATCGTTGGCGGTATCTACAATGGCGCTAGTCTTTCTGTGCCCATTGGCACAGCATCGCAGGTGAATATGTACGCGGTATTGTTTCAGGGAAATAAGCGAACCGTTCTGCTCCGCGCTGGCCTTCTGATCGCGTTCATTGCGATTGTGGACTGGTGGGTGGTTGGGGAGGTTCTCCTCGGCTTTCTCTATCTGGTTCCGATGCTGATGGTCGGCAGCGTCCTGGGTCGCAGGCAAATCTGCGCCGTTGCGGCAGTTTGTACTTTTCTGGCGGAGAGATTCAGTGACTTACCTTGGAATCTGAGGACCGGCATCTCCCGTGACGTGCTCTGCTTTGCCGCATTTGCCGGGGCGGGCTTCTTTGTGCGCGAAGTAACCCGCAACCGCAGCGTGACGCTGGAATACCTTCATGAAATCGAACGCCAGAGAGACGCGCGGCGCGAGGCTGAAGAGCAATTGAAAATCCTGATCGAGACCAGCCCTGTCGCCATTCTTACGACGGATGAGAATGGTCGCGTGTTAATGGCCAATGAGGCCGCGCATCGTATGGTGGGCGTTTCGCAAGGCGAACTTCCGGGAAGAGTCATTTACGATCATCTTCCCGCTCTGACGAATGTCTCGCTGCACGAAGCTTCGCAGCAACTCCTTCGCACCGTAATGCAGGCCCGCGGCCAGCGCGAAGACAGAGAGTCGTTTCTTGCCGAAATATGTTTCTCAACCTATAAGACAAATGCCGGAATCCGCCTGACCGCAATCGTGCTGGATGCTTCGGAGGATCTCCGCGCGCATGAAGTGTCGGGATTGCATCAACTGCTCTCGGGATCGCGGATCGCGGTTGGCGCCGCGCTTCACGAGATTCGGAATGTGTGCGGCGCGATTGCCGTTGTTCATCAGAATCTTTTAAACGGGGGGTTGCTCGCGGGGAACAAAGACTTCGAGGCGTTGGGCAGCCTAGCCGAGGCGCTTGAACGCATTGCCAGCGTGAATGTTCGCCAGACAACTACCCCGGCAGCGGAAGTCGATCTCACAGTCCTGCTCGATGAGTTGAGAATCGTGGTCACGCCCTCGCTGCAAGAAGAGAACATATTGGCGCAATGGGTTGTGCAACCCGGCTTGCCGCTGGTCTGGGCTGACAGGCCTAGCCTCATGCAAGTGTTCCTGAATCTGGTCACCAATGCCACCAGAGCGCTCTCGAGGAAGGATCGCCGGCTCATGTTTGTTACTGCAAGAAGTGAGGGTGAGCATGTCTATGTGGAGTTCTCTGACAATGGGGGCGGTGTGGCCCACCCAGAGCTTTTGTTTCGGCCATTCCAGGCTGGTGCGGAAGCAACGGGCCTTGGACTTTATTTGTCGCGCGCGTTCATGCGCTCTTTCGGCGGAGAATTGAGTTACATGCCTCTTGCCGATGGCGCCTGCTTTATAGTGGATCTGGTTCCGGCAGTGGCAGCCGAGCAGGAATTGCAATGAATGAAATCCGAATTCTGATGGTGGACGATCATAGTCTCTTTCGAGAGAGTCTTGGCAAGCTCCTTCAGGCTACCCCGGGCTTTTGTGTTGTCGGTCAGTGTTCGACTGTGGCTGAAGCCGTTACCGCGTTTTCCGAGACTCAGCCCGATGTGGTCTTGCTCGATTACGATCTTGGCGAGGAGCAGGGCTTCAGCTTGTTCGCGAAACTGAAGAATCACCTGGGCGGCGCGAAGATACTCATGGTCACGGCGGGCATGTCGGATGAGGCTACTGTGAACATCATGGAGGCTGGCGCTTCGGGGATCTTCCTCAAGCATAGCAGCCTTGACCAGCTGTTGGCGGCTATCCATCAAGTGGCTAACGGCGAGATTTGGCTGGATACCGGAGCCGTCCGTGCTCTCGTCGCCGGCAGAAACACTCAGGCAGGGAGTCTTGAAAGGTCGCGGCCTCTGACCTCCCGCCAGGGTGAAGTAATGAGAGGAATTCTCGACGGTCTAACCAATAAAGAGATTGCGCAGACTTTGAACACGTCGGAGAGTTCCGTCAAAGCCGTCGTACAAGAGCTTTTCCACAAAGCCGGTGTGAGAACGCGGAGTCAGTTGGTGAGAATTGCGATTGAGAGACATTCTTCCGATTGGCTTAAGCCGGGGGCTTGAGAGCACCGGCGGGTGCAGAGTCTTCTCCGCTCCCGGATACTGGCAGATGAGAGCGATAAGATTTCACGTCGCCTTTTTGAATGTGGCGCGGGCTCTGATTCTCGCGCCGGACGTCCGTGAACGTTTGTCGGAATCGCCCGTGCGATCTGGACCCCAGAATGGGCGATCGAAGCAGTCCAGTGTTCGATTTCTACCGGCCTTGCAGGAATCCTGCGTCTCGAAACGCGCAGGCGTTTCGTGAGCGCGACATAAATGATTCATTAAAGAAACCATGTATTAGCGCCTCATGTGATTGCCTCAATGATTACATAAGTCTCCGCGTACATAAGAGTTTGTTGCCCTATTCATGTAAAACTCATGCTGCTATCGAATGCCAGCCGGACCTATCGAACGATGCTGTCGAAAGATAGATAAAAGTCCGTATTGGCGGTGGCGTTCTTTACGCGATCTTTGTAGTTCTCCGTTTGTACTGGGGCGTAACCGGAGCTTCCCCTCCGGGGAGAATGGAGGTCGTTACATGAACACTGTGAAGTCTGCTCTAAGGAATGATCCGGTCACATTGCATACACTGCTGCGCATTATGGAACGCATGATGATGCTGTCGCAACTGCGGCGGAAGGATGCCGAGAGCCGCCCCCCACAATCCTCATTGCGAACTGACCGCAACAAGGCAGGCCAGCTTAGCCGATTCTGCTGCCTGACAATGCTCGCATTGATAGCCTGCGTGGCCGCCGGCCGGTTGGGAGCGCAGTCGACCTTCGGCAGCTTGCGTGGATCGGCTCTGGATCCGGCCGGGTCAGCCATTCCGGGAGCCACGATCACACTCGTGGGCCTGGACGACAATAGCCAGCACAGGGCTATCTCCGGCGACGATGGCGGGTTTGAGTTTCAGAATCTCAAACCAGGCCGCTACCAGGTGCTGGGAGAAGCGCAGGGATTTGCCGATGCGAGGTTGGCGCATGTGGTGCTGGAAGCGCGGCAGGATCTTCGTATTACGCTGACCTTCGCGATTGCAGGTCAGACCCAGACCGTGGAAGTGAGCGCGGCCGGCGAACTGATCAATACCGAGAACGGAACGATCGGCGACACAGTGTCGAACCAGGAACTCACCACGCTGCCGATGAACTCCAGGGCGGTTTCCAGTAGTCCTCTGGCGGGCCTGGCGCTCTCCCCGAGCGTGGTGAGCGACAGCATGGAGAATATTGCGGTGGGCGGAGCGACGGCGGCGCAGACAGGCTTTTCCGTGGATGGCGTCTCGACGGCCAACGTGCGGGCCAACGGCGCCCTCCACGATGCCTACCCGTCTTCTGAGGGAATCTCCGAGACCAAGGTAACGGCGTTCAACAACAACGCCGAGTTCGCGCAGATCGGCGACGTGACGTTCACGACCAAGAGCGGGACTACCTAGTGGCACGGCAGTGCATTCGAGTATTTTCAGAACGACGTCCTGGACTCAACGATCTACGGCTTCCCGTCCAAGGCTCCCAAGAACTTCGACACCTTCGGAGGCAGTCTGGGCGGGCCGGTCATCCTACCCCATCTATGGAACGGCAAAACGAAGAACACTTTCTTCTTCGCCGACTTTGAGGGCAACCGCAAGACCACGTCGGCTCCGGAAGAGCTCCTGGTACCGACAGCAGGGATGCTGGCGGGAGACCTTACTCCGGTGGTGACCGCGGCACTGGAATCGCAAACGGGCTGTTCTACAGCCACCGTACAAGACCCCGGCAATTGCACGATCACGCCAGTGATCAACCCTTTCACAGGCGCGAACTATTCGAACTACACCATTCCAACCGCCGTCAATTCCGTGGCCGCAGCGGTCCTCGTATACTATCCTCTGCCCAACGTGCAAGGTCCAAACTATTATCCCCTGCCAAGCGTCGCGGGTCCGGGGTATAACTACCAGACGCTCGTTCCCATCCCGTCAAACTCCGATGGAGCGGATGTGCGCATCGATCAGGTTCTCACCGCGAAGCAGCAGGTCTACGGACGCTTCAGTTGGAAACAAGTCAACCTCCAGGAGTTCAACGACGACACCGTCATTTCGCCGGCAAACTTCTTTCTGCCCAACGATACGGCGAGCGAGCAAAACCTCAGCCTCTTGATCTCCTATAACTACACCTTCAGTCCCAAGCTGCTGAATGAGTTTTGCTTCGGCTTGACCCACTTCAACGAAAACGAGACCTTCCCCATGGAAGGCGCGACCGCGATTTCGCAGCTCGGCTTGGTGTTGAATAACGGGATCAATCTGGCCGCGCATCCAACCGGCCAGGCTTTCCCGACATTCAACTTCAGCGATGGGACCATACAAGGCATCGGCCAGGGCAGGGTGGGAACGACAATCTCCGGAAACACGCAATTTACCGACAATCTCACCCGCATCATGGGCCGGCATACACTCCGATTTGGAGTGGACGTACGCAGAGAGCTTTATAACGCCCCCATGTTCTATGCGCCGTCGGACGAATACGGCGACTTCACCTTCAACGGATCTCTCACCAACTACTCGTTTGGCGACTTTTACCTCGGCCTGCCGCAGACGTTTTTCGCCATTACCAGCCCGCAAATCAACGCCTACTCCTGGCATTGGGGTATCTACGGCCAGGACGAATAGCAGGTCAATCCTCATCTCACGGTCAACTTCGGGTTGTGGTGGGAGTACCTTCCGGCGTTTATTGAAACTTCGGGCGACCTGGCCAGCTTCGACCCCTCAGACGGCCCGCTCGGAAGCATCGTGGTTCCGGACAAGTTCTTTCCCACGGTGGCTAATAGCCCGCTTTCGACGCAGATCTATACCGGAGTTCTTGAGGGGTTCAATGGATGCTCGCTCCCGAACTACAATGTCGCCTACATCGCCGCGATCCCATGCACCCCCGTGGTGTCGGCCAGCAGCGATCACCTTCCTCAAGGCCTCAGGCGCACACCACCGCGCGACCTTGACCCGCGCGTGCTTTGCCTATCGTCCCTTTAGCAACGACAAGACAGTGATTCGCGCCGGGTTCGGCCTTTTCACGGCGACCACTCTGGGACCCATGTCTTTCAACAACGCAGGCGTCGGACTCTCGGACCTGCTCACTTACAACAACTACGTGACAAATGGCGTTCCCACGTACCAGTTTCCGCAAACGTCCGGCGGTGGTGTCTCGATCGGCGGAGGTTCGTTTGAAGAGGGAAACGATCCTAACTTCAAGGATCCCACCTCGGCGCAATGGAACCTGACCGTCGAGCGGGAGATAACGTCGAACATAACGGTCCGGGCCAGCTATGTCGGCATGGGAACCTGGCACCTGCCAATCACCGTCGATCTGAACCAGATTCCGGCGAGCACTACCCCCTATAATCCCGTCCTTCCTGCGGGGGAGCCAGCCGGCGTCACGCCATGGGCTGACCCGCGCTCACCTTATCAAGCCTTCGCCATGCTGATGTATGCGGAAAGCATTGGCAACGCAAACTATGAGTCGGGTATCGCCGAGGTTCAACACAAGACTGCCCACGGATTGTCGATCCTGGGGAATTACACCTTTGCGAAGAACATCAGTGACGCTCAAGGCTCCGACGCGCCGACCGTCTTCGCCGACGAGGAGCCCTACGCCGTGGAAATCGCCAACCGGTTCAACCTCCGCTACGACCGCGGCAACGTGGTGGGAACGCCGCGCCAGCGTCTTCTGGTGACCGGCACTTACCAACTGCCCTACGGACCCAAGCGGCACTGGAGCGGGGGCAAGCTTCTGAACGGCGTGTTGGGAAGCTGGGATCTGAGCACAGTGACGCTTTGGCAAACCGGCGAATACCTGACGCCCACCATGAATGCCAACGACGACGTTTCGAATACCGATTTGAACAACGAGCGCTATCTGGGCGGCGCAGTGGCGCGTCCCAGTTGCGTGGGCAATCCATACGCGAACCAGTCCCGAGCGGCTTATTATAATCTCAACGCCTTTGCGTATCCAACGACCGCCGGAAGTTTCGGCACCTGCGGGGTAGGGATTTTGCTAGGCCCCGGCGAGGTCAACGTGAACACGGGTCTCGCCAAGCAGATTTCCTTTGGAGAACGTGCCCGCCTCCGCTTTGAGGCCACGTTTACCAACGTCCTCAACCATACGAACTTTGCGCCGCCGGTCATGAACTACAGCGCTTCGAACTTTGGCGCCCTGAGCGCCGTTCTGCCTCAGGGCTTGGGCGGCAACCGGACGGGACAACTGGCGCTGCGGCTCGACTTTTGAATTCGATCTCTCACTTTACAGGCTGGCGTTCCATCGGCCGCCAGCCTGAGGCTCAGGAAGTTCGGAATGGAGGAACTCATGCTGAAGCGCTTCTCGCTTACTGCCCTGGCCGTGGTTCTCGCCACCGGCATGGGTTACGCACAATCCAACCCTAACGCGCCCACAACGTTGAACAAGACCAATCCCACGAGTGGCAAGTAGATGTTTGTCAGTTATTGCGCGTCGTGCCACGGCGCGGACGGCAAAGGCAACGGCCCAGCCGCCGCCGCGTTGAAGATGCCGCCAACCGACCTGACATTGTTGAGCAGGAATAACAACGGGAAGTTTCCTGGTGCGCACATCGTGGCCGTGCTGCAATATGGCGCGGACATCCCGTCGCACGGCTCGGCCGAGATGCCCGTGTGGGGACCGATCCTGGGTAAGATGGACAAGGCAAACCATCAGGTCAAGCAGCTCAGGATCAGTAATCTAAGCCAATACCTGGAGACCCTTCAGGTCAAGTAGGGGCTGACGGCCCATTCGCCCACTGTCAGGTGAGCAAAATGTGCAAGCCGCGCAAACCGCGACAAGTAGCTAGTACTACTGTGTTATAAAGAAGATACCCCAAGGCTGATTGCTCTGGCGGATGAGATTGTGGGGTAGTAGGTTGATGAAATGAGTCTTCACCAACAGGAATGCTGCCCTCAGGCGGAACGCCTCCAGGCTTATCTGGATGGCCTTACAGAATCTGCCGGACATGCCGATCGCAGGCTCCCGATGGAGAACTACGCCAGGGGACTTATGTTGCCGATGGAGCGCAAGAGCGTCGAGCCGATGGCCGCGCGTCTGGCTCCAGACCAAGCCGGATATCGCGCTTGCGCAGATCCGCTCTCTGGTTGACGAGGATGTGCCGCGCGGTGTGGTGCTGGCCGATGCCGCCTACGGCGGCGATGGCGGATTTAGGGAAGGGCTCGTAACACTGGGACTTTGCTATGCGGTTGGCATCCAGTCTTCGACCGCACTTTGGCCTCCAGGCATCCTGCCGCTGCCGCCTCGGCCGAAGGGCAAAACGGGCCGCCCGCCGCAGCTGTTGCGGAGGGATGAACAGCATCAGCCGCTCTCCGCCAAAGACCTTGCCTTGTGCCTAAGTGCGGGAGACTGGCGCCGGGTAAGCTGGCGGGAAGGAACACGTGGGATGATGCGTTCACGGTTTGCCTCCCTGCGTGTTCGCGTTGCCCGCCGCGACTACGGGCGCAAAGCACCGCATCCCGAGCAATGGCTGTTGATCGAGTGGCCGGCAACGGAAAAGGAGCCCACCAGATACTGGCTGTCGAATCTGCCCGCGTCGATAACTCTGCGCAAACTCGTCGCCATCGCCAAGCTGCGCTGGCGTATCGAGCGCGACCACGAAGAATTGAAGCAGAAACTTGGCCGGGGACATTTCGAAGGCCGAAACGGGCGCGGCTTTCATCATCAAGCCACCCTCTCGATCGCCGCCTACGGCTTCCTGGTTTTCGAGCGATGCCTTTTTCCCCCTCCAGCGATGCGCGGAAATTCGAAGCAGCAACGATCCAGATTTCCATACCCGATTTGCATGCCGGCTACACGCCCCGAGGTGCTGCCCGTGCGCACAGAACGGCATAATCCTCAGTCCATTGCCACCCTGCGCCGTCAGATCGCAACACACCTTGC